>Ga0193723_1000221_pt1 | contig 21167 bp, 15 predicted proteins | sample H2m2metaG_FD_143042 | JGI IMG/M metagenome (GOLD analysis project Ga0193723, IMG submission 143042) | Soil microbial communities from a riparian zone of the East river system, Colorado, United States - H2m2 | ecosystem: Environmental > Terrestrial > Soil > Riparian zone | place: USA: East River...
ACCGGCAATATCCTAATTGATCGCGCGCTCGGCGTCGGCGGATTCCCAAGAGGCCGGGTCGTCGAAGTGTTCGGCCCTGAGTCTTCCGGGAAAACGACACTGACCTTGACGGTGATTGCCCAAGCGCAAAAACGTGGTGGGCTGGCGGCCTTTATCGACGTCGAACATGCGCTCGATCCTGCATACGCAAAAAAGCTCGGCGTTAACCTTGACGATCTGCTGGTTTCTCAGCCGAGCTCGGGCGAGGAAGCGCTGCGAATTTGCGAGACGCTAGTGCGCTCCAACGCCTTGGATGTCATTGTGCTTGATTCTGTGGCCGCACTCGTTACCAGAGCCGAGCTCGAGGGCGAGATTGGTGACACGACCGTTGGGGCACAAGCGCGCTTGATGAGCGCAGCACTGCGTAAGCTCACCTCGCTCATTTCGAAAGCGCGGACCTGCTGTATTTTCACAAACCAAATCCGGGAAAAGATCGGTGTGATGTTTGGAAATCCGGAGACAACACCCGGCGGAAAAGCATTGAAGTTTTATGCCAGCGTGCGCGTCGATATTCGCCGCATCGGCGCGATCAAGCAGACCGACGGCGTCGTCACGGGAAATCGGACCCGCATCAAAATTGTGAAAAACAAGGTTGCGCCGCCGTTTACCGAAGCGGAGTTCGACATCATGTACAACGAGGGAATTTCGTCGACCGGCGCGCTACTCGATCTTGCACTTGAAAAACAGATCATCGAGAAACGCGGTTCCTGGCTGAACTACAAAGGCACACAACTGGCCCAGGGTCGCGACGCTGCGAAAGAAGTTTTGAAGAACGACAAGGCTCTCTACGAAGAAATTGAGTCGGCGGTCAAAGCACGCCTCGACGAAGAAAAAGACTAACATTACGGCAAACCCTGTTATGTCGGCTTAGCGCCGAAGGCGCTTTTTTCATAGTTAGTCCGCCACAGGACGGATTCGCCGCGGCGAACCTGGGATGTCTCCCCAGGAATTTAATCGCCCGCGCACACAGGCGCTGAAAACGTGGTTCAAGCCGGAGTTGCGCTTTCAGCTTTCCGCAAATTCGTGTTTATTCGTGTTCATAGGTGGTTGGAAGGATGACCTCGGCGCAAATCAGACAATCATTTCTCGACTTCTTTCGCGAGAAACAGCACACCATTGTGCAGTCGTCGTCGCTCCTCCCGGACGCGCCGAATCTGCTTTTCACCAATGCTGGCATGAACCAGTTCGTGCCGATCTTTCTCGGCCAGCAGAAGCCTTCATGGAAACCAGCGCGCGTAGCAGATACGCAGAAATGCATTCGTGCAGGGGGTAAACATAACGATCTCGAAGACGTCGGACTCGACACCTATCACCACACATTTTTCGAGATGCTCGGCAATTGGAGCTTTGGTGATTATTTTAAAAAGGAAGCGATCGAGTGGGCATGGGAATTACTGGTCGGACGCTGGAAATTTCCACCGCAACGGCTTTACGCGACGGTTTACAAGCCCGGCCCGGGTGAGCCGAGTGAGTTTGACCAGGAAGCGTACGATCACTGGGCGCATCTGTTTCGCGAAGCCGATCTCGATCCAAAGATTCACGTTCTTGATGGTGGCAAAGCCGATAATTTTTGGATGATGGGCGATACCGGCCCGTGCGGGCCCTGCTCGGAAGTCCATGTCGATCTTACGCTGGACGGCGACACGCGCGGCGCACTCGTGAATAAAAATGATCCGCGTTGCATCGAAATCTGGAACCTCGTTTTTATCCAGTTCAACGCGCAACCTGTAGCCGGGGGCGGTGACCCCGGCCGCATCGAGTATGTCCCGCTCACTGCGCGTCACGTTGATACTGGGATGGGTTTCGAGCGCGTCACCGCGATTATTCAAGGCACAAAAAACCTCACGGATTTCTCCGGGACCATCTCGAATTACGAGACCGACATTTTCCGTCCGATCTTCGATGAGCTGGAAAAACTGAGCGGCAAGAAGTACGCGAGCACGCTGCCAATTGTAGGACAAGCGCTTCGCTTACCGGGCGAGGGGGAGGGTAGCCAGAGCGGCCGCCCTACAAGCGATCCAGAGCAGGAAAAAATCGACGTGGCGTTTCGGGTAGTTGCCGATCACATCCGCGCGCTTTCGTTCTCAATCGCCGATGGAATTATTCCCTCAAACGAGGGGCGTGGTTATGTTTTGCGCCGCATCCTTCGTCGCGCTGTTCGCTATGGGCGTTCGTTAGGCTTTCATGAGCCGTTCTTCTTCAAGCTGGTCGATGTTGTTGCAAAAACGATGGGCGACGTCTTCCCTGAAATCCGTACAAAACAGGCGCGCATTAAAGAGATCATTGAACGTGAAGAAGGGGCGTTTAACAACACGTTGGACAAGGGAATGGAGGAATTCGACAAAGCTTCGCTTGACGCCATCTGGCGGCTGTTCCGGAAGGGACCGTTCTCAAGCCAATTCAATCTAAAATTGGAAAGTACTTACCCTTTACCCCTTCACCTGCCAGGGTCGCCTGCCCGCATCGTGGGACATGAGTCCTTTAGTGGGCCGGACTTGCTTCCGACACGGACGATTGTTGTCCAGAATACAACCGAACAACTGCTTCGAGATCTTTTTGGGCAGCATCCTCAGTTGGAGGGCGCTGCTGTCTTCAAGCTGTACGACACTTACGGTTTTCCTCTGGATCTCACTGAATTGATGGCACGCGAGCGCGGGCTCACGGTCGATGTTGCCGGATTTGAAAAGTTAATGGAGGAACAGCGTGAGCGCGCCCGCAAGGGACAGAAAAAAGAAAAGATCAACGTCGAAGAAGGGGAACTCAAAGCCGAGCCAACAAAATTTCTCGGCTATGATTTTCTGGAGACGGAATCAGTTGTCGAGACGGTTTTGCCCGGTACAAAAGCGAAAGAAGTAAACATCGTTCTCGATCGGACGCCGTTTTACGCCGAGATGGGGGGGCAAGTCGGGGATCGCGGATTGCTTCATGTGCCTGGGCATGACCGTACGGAAGTCGGCCAGTTGCGGGTGATTGATACGCAGAAACGTGGCGACGTGTTTGTTCATCGGGCAGCACTTATGGAAGGCCGTGCGCCGGAACCGGGTGAAGCTGTTCGCGTTTCAGTAGATGTTGATCGGCGCCGCGCAATTCAAGGGCATCATACCGTGACGCATCTGCTGCACTGGGCGTTGCACGAAGTAGTCTCGCGTGACGCTTCGCAGAAAGGAAGTTATGTCGGACCGGACAAGCTGACGTTTGATTTTTCAAGCGCACCACTAACGAAGCAGCAAGTCCGCGATGTGGAAAAACTGGTGAACGACAAGATCGCGGAGAACGCGCGGGTTTCGTGGACTGAAGTTCCATATGCGGAAGCGAAGAAGCGAAGCGACATCATCCAATTCTTTGGCGAGAAATACGGTGACGCAGTCCGTGTCTTGCAAATCGGCGGTGCGCCGCAGGCGCTCAACGGTTACTCGATGGAGTTGTGCGGTGGTACGCACGTGGGATCCACAGGCGAGATCGGTCCGTTCCGGATCGTGAAGGAAGAAGCGATCGCAGCTGGAATTCGGCGGATTGAAGCAGTCGCTGGCGACGCCGCACGCAGTTGGGCGAAGCAGGAAGCGGCGCGTCAACAGGAGAAGTTTGAGGCTTTGGCGCGCAAGAAACCTGACATCGCGCCACTGCCCGCTTTTGAGAACGACGGGCCTACTTCTGAAATGCTGCGACAGATGGATGTGCGCGCGGCGCATCTTGAAAAAGTCGAGGTCGAAGTTCGCGAATGGGAAAAACAAAGCGCTAAAACGGCAGAGGCGGACCTGAGAAGCCGGGCTGCTCAAATGGCAAATCAGCTGGCAGCATCGCATATAGGAAAAAATTTCTGCGTCTCCGAAGTGGAAGGCGGGGACGGGAAACTACTCCAAGCGGTCATCGATGCATTGAAGTCGAAAATCAACGGTCCGATTTTTCTCGTCGGTGCGGCGAATGGATCAGTTGCACTGGTCGCATCGGTACCAAAAGAGATGACATCCAAATTTCAGGCGAACAAATTGATTCAGCAGGTCGCGCCGATTGTAGGCGGCAAAGGCGGTGGCCGGCCGGAGAATGCGCAGGGCGCCGGAAAGGATTCGAGCAAGATCGCGGAGGCGCTGGCAAAAGCGCGAGAGCTTTTAAGTTAAGTCGCTGTCACGGCGCGCTCACAGACGGGAACCGCCCATTTTTGATCAGGCGTTTCAAATCTTTTCCGTCAGCAGACATTCGACAAATCGAGTCGTCCTTTTCGCCAGGCGCGCGGCTGAGAAAAAGAACATTGTCGTTGTCGATCCAAACGCCGTCCCAGCCGAATTGCTTTTTTGGTGTCAGCCTGGCCGCCTTTTGCGCTTGGAGATCGAACGCCCAGAGCGCCGGCAACGGCCCGTCCCAGTCTTTGCGGCCGGATTCTTCGCCCATGTCGATGCTCAAAAGCAATCGCTTGCCGTCCGGTGAGACGTCAATCCGGCCGTCGCCGCTCATATCGCCTTTCGGCACGATCGTGCTGATCCTCCATTGCGCGCGAACTGCTCCGTCGAGTCCGATCTGGTAGATGTTCGTCATGTCCTGGCAAAAAACTGATTGCCCGTCGTGTGCCCACACCGGCGAGTAGCAGGTCACTTCATCTTGAGCGCCGGGCTTCAGCACATGAAAATTCGTGCCGTCTGAATTAATGGCGGCGAGATCCCAGACTTCGTGCGGGCGCGTGGTGAAAAGAATCTGTTTCCCGTCAGCCGTCCAGCTTGGGTAATACGAATTCGCGCTTGGGACGTCCTTAAAGACATTCACCTTACCTGTCGCGACGTCTGCCACCGCCATGTGACGCACATAAGTCGTGTCGCTTGTTTTTTCGACGGTGTTAAACGCGACACGAGCTCCATCAGGCGAGATCGCCGGAAAAATTCCATCGGCGATCTTTTTCTCGTTCGTTCCGTCAGGATTGGCGACGTAAATCGCATTATTGCGTTCGAAAGCGATGTGCCGATCAGCAGGAAATGCGGCGGCAGAAAAACTGGCTAACGCGAAAGCGAAGGAAATCAGTTTTCTCATGGTAACGCGACTGTGATGAAAAACGTCACGGCAAGCGCGGATACTAGGACGATCAGATACGCAAATCCGCCAAAAAGGAATTTGAAAATGCTGATAAACCAGCCCTGGCGATAAACACGACGGATTGATAAGAAAATTTGGACTACGAACGTGATCCAAAGGAGCGCGATAATCGAACCCGTGATCGTACCTGGAGCGATGTGGTTGAGTCCGATTGTCGCGAGCACGATTAGCATAACTCCGGTATAAGCGAATGTGTGGATGTGAAGCGCATAAACCAGGTGGTCGATATAGAAGATGTGGCGGCGGATGTAGAGGATTTTCAAAACAAAAGCAAAGAGGGGGATACAGCAAAGCATCATGTAAGGCAGATTGCTAAAGAGCGTCGCGATAAACAGCCCCATCTTTGTTCCATGCTCACCCATCTTTTCCTTTGCTCGCGCTTCGATCCATTTTTCGAATGGCGTTGATGCGTTCTTATCTGAACCAGACTCGAGACGTGGCTTATCGTTCTCTCTCGGCTCTGGCGTCGTTTGCCCCGGCTGCTGAGGCTCCTGAGCCGGCGATGGAGAAGCACGCTTCAATGCATCCTGAATTCTGGCGCGTACTTCCGGCGGCACATCCTTCATCGCGTCTTCTATTTTCGTGCGCGCGTTCGGCACAGGATCGCCGTGCTGCAAACGTTCTTGGATTTCGCGTCGGGCGTCGGCCGATAGATCTTCGCGCTTCAATTCTTCTTCAAGCCCTGCGCGCTTGTTAGGCGGAACTTCGATGCCGCCGAGCGCAGCTTCGATTTTCGCCCGGACTTCCGGGGCGAGGTTTTCTCGCTGCAATTCATCTCGAATCTCGGCGCGATTTTCCGGAGAAAGATTTATCGGATCGAAGTGGGCCGACTTGATCGCGTAGTTGACTGCAAAGAAAAAGAGAATGCTTGCGAGAAGATAAAGCCGCAGCGGATGCACATAACGTACGCGATGCCCGGCCAGAAACTGGTTCGTCAGTTTCCACGGACGAACCAGGAGGAGGCCAATCGTTGCGAAAAACTTCGAATCCCAATTCAGGAATTCGTTGAGTAAATCGGCGATGACGTGTCGGAAGGAGCGCCGATAATCGATTGCCGGCTGGCCGCATTTGGCGCACCAATGACCCTGCAGTTCTGCTCCACAATTCTCACAGTGGGTAATCGGTGGACGCTGAATTTTCCGCCGTCCGAAAAATCGCCTCCGACCCGATGACCCTTGTTCGATTGCGGAGATGGCGGTGTCACCCAGGATAAATTTTTCAAGTTCATCGGGCATACAAGCGCCAGATTACAAAAACCTTTCTGCGGAGTCTACGCCTTGATTCAAGGCGTTAATGAGCAGGCGCCTACAAAATGTGACATCGCATTAGCGTCAGTGCGGTTTGCTTATCGTAAAGTTTGCATTGACCGGGCAAAGCCGTTAGTGACACGATCTCACGCGGTGGCACTTGACCTTTTCAAGACCAAAAGCCCGGACCTTCTCATGGCCGAGGCCGCTGCGCCGGATCGGCAACTCAAACGCACACTCGGCCCGCTCGATCTCACCGCGATCGGGATCGGGGCGATCATCGGGGCTGGGATCTTCGCGCTCACTGGAACGGCCGCTGCCGGCCAGGTGTTTTCGTCACGGCTCGAGACGCCAGTGATTAACTTTCTTCAGGCGTGGTTGTCTGGCGCAAATGTTGTCTTTGGTCGCGCAGGCGCGGGTCCGGCGATTGCCGTTTCATTTATTGTAGCAGGCATCGCGTGCGGTTTTGCTGCGCTTTGTTATGCCGAACTCGCGTCGATGATTCCCGTGTCCGGCTCGGCTTACACCTATTCGTACGCGACACTGGGCGAGATCGTGGCGTGGATCATCGGATGGGACCTCATCCTTGAGTATGCGGTCGGAAACATGGCGGTGGCAGTCGGGTGGTCGGGTTATTTCGTCCAGTTATGCGACAGCCTTTTTCACCTGAGGTTTCCGCTCTGGCTGGTCAGCGATCACCAGACAGCCACCATTTTGCTCGCTAAGGGCGGCGCGGCTCTGGAAGGTTATTCGTCCACCGCCTTGCCAGTCATCGCAGGTCACTCGATTGCCTTTAATCTTCCTGCCCTCCTTATCGTCGCTGCCGTAACGGCGCTTTTGGTTTACGGAATTCGTGAGAGCGCGCGCACCAACACTCGAATTGTCATCATCAAAGTGGCAGTGGTCGTTTTCGTCATCGCTTACGGCGCCTTCATGGTCAACCCCACCAACTGGCATCCATTTGTGCCTAACGGTTTCGCCGGGGTCATGAGCGGGGCGGCGATTGTCTTTTTCGCCTTCATTGGCTTCGACGCCGTTTCGACCACAGCCGAAGAAACGCGCAACCCCCAACGCGATATGCCCATTGGGATCATCGGCAGCCTGATCATCTGCACGCTGCTCTATGTCCTGATGTCGGTCATTCTGACCGGAATAGAGAAATATACCGTTTATACCGGGGACGCGGCTGCTGTTGCGACCGCTTTTGCCAGCAAGCCGTGGGCACAAGCGCTAGTCAGCGCGGGCGCGCTCGCTGGAACAACTTCGGTGCTTCTAGTTTTTCAGCTCGGTCAGCCGCGCATCTTCATGGCAATGGCACGCGATGGATTGTTGCCGCAGTATTTCGCGAAGGTTCACCCGCGATTTCGGACCCCGTATATCACCACTATTTGGACGGGGGTCGTGGTTGGCGTTGTGGCGATGATTACAAACATCGGCGCACTGGCCGATCTCACCAATATAGGGACGCTCTTTGCGTTCATTCTGGTTTGTGTTGGCGTAAACGTGTTGCGCCGCGCCGCGCCTGAGCGTCCGCGCCCGTTTCGTGTTCCGTTTGTCCCCGTGTTTCCGATACTCGGTGTCATCCTATGCGTCGCGCTAATGCTCAGCCTGCCTGTGATGACCTGGATCCGGTTCGTTGTGTGGCTCGGAATCGGATTGGCAATTTATTTTCTCTACAGTGTGCGTCACAGCAAGCTGCGCCGCGGCATCGACACCGGCATCACCGAAGACCAGCCGCCGCCGCTGATCAAGACGTAGCTACACAGTAGTGTGCGCTGTCCCCAGCGCACTTAGAGCATAGGATCACGTAAACTGTTGTCCGCTGCGACAGCGGACGCTACAGCAATCAGCAACTTACGCCGCTTGCTGGGCGTGAGAGACTCTATCGTCGAATTCCAGCCACTCGAACGTTGTGGTCTTCGACGGATCTAAGCCGAGCTTCTTAGTCTCTTCGCTGAAGTAATCGCGCTTTTCCGTTTCCGGATGGTTGTAGAGACTGCCGGCCTCCACTTCGTCAGCCCAGCGTTCGATTTCCTCCGGCGTTTTCTTTTCGCCGTTCTGGTTGAGCCATTCGGCCATTTCCTGGTCGCTTGCGCCCTGTTCGATCTGCGCTTTGAAATCGTCGCCCTTCACACCTTTGAAACCAAAGACCGTGTTATCGAGCGGACAATCGAAGTGATATTCGCCAATATTTCCCGCTACCAACGCGCGACATTTATCGATTGTACGTCCAAGAATTGCGTAACCGCCAACGCGAACCCGTGGACTGCGTGGCGCTTCTTTCGTCAGATCTTTTCCGGTAATTTTCTTTTTCATATCGTACGTGTTTCGAATAAGGCGGAGGATTTGGTTGCCAATTTGGCAGGCGAAGCGTGCGCCCTACAGTTGTGCGGTGAAGGCAATTCACCTGCTGCTGGTGACTTGTGCAGCAACATTGCACGCGCAAGACGTTCGTGTTGCGGTTCCGCCGGCTGGGAAACTCTATCACGGCTTGTATTGGGGCGGGGTTGGGACTGACGAGCACGACCCAACTGAACACGATGTTACGCCGAATGATGTGGCGCGGTACGAGCAAGCGGTTGGCAAACAAACAGCGTGGATCTATTTCGCAAACAACTGGTTTGAATCGCGAAAATTTCCGGTTGCGATGTGCAACCGGATCCGTGATCTCAGAAAAATTCCGTACGTCCGGCTGATGCTTCGTTCCGATGTTAATCAGAAACATTCCGAGAAATTTTTTTCCCTCCAAAACATTGTTGCTGGCAAATTCGATAACGATCTTCGCGTATGGGCCCGCGACGCGAAAAAATTTGGCTCGGCGATTTTGATCGAGTGGGGGACCGAGCCGAACGGAGACTGGTTCAGCTGGAACGGCAAGTGGAACGGTGGCGTCAGGGAAGGTCCAGCACGTTACGTGGCGGCGTACCGGCATATTGTCGATCTGATGCGCGCCGAGGGTGCGGATAATTTGCAATGGGTCTGGCACGTCAACTGGCTCGATGAGCCGGAGAAAGATTGGAATCGTTTCGAGAATTATTTTCCAGGTGAAGCGTATTGCGACTGGGCCGCTCTCAGTGCCTATGGACCCACCACGCCTATGACAACCGACAGTACCGAGAGTTTGGCGTTTAAAATACGCGAGGCCTATCCGCGTCTTGTGAAAATCGCACCTGGCAAGCCGATCATCATTGCCGAGTTCGGTTGCGATCTGCATAACCGGCATGTCGACGCGGCAGACTGGGCGAAGGCGGCTCTCGAAGATCTATTCGCAAGCCGATGGCCCGGCGTGATCGGTTTCTGCTGGTGGAATGAAGGCTGGCAAAACGACGACCATATAAAACACGATACTGACATGATCATTCTCCATGATGTTGACTTGACGCGGGTGTTCCGAAGCGAATTCGCTGCGCACGCTGAGAAAATTCAGGAAACTGCGATCATTGCGCCGCAGAGGTAGGGGCGGTTCACCTGAACCGCCAGGGCGATTGAGGTCAATCGCCCCCACCTGACATGACAAGAAGCCAAACGCGACCAATAATTCGGAATGGTCAAAGTTGACGTCACTTACAGCGGCGATTTGCATTGCGACGCTACGCACGGTCCGTCGCAGTCGAAGATTTCCACTGACGCGCCGACGGATAACAAAGGAAAAGGCGAAGCATTTTCGCCGACTGATCTCGTTGCTACGGCGCTCGCTACGTGCATGACCACAACCATGGGAATCAAGGCGCACGAACTGGGCCTCGATCTGCGCGGAATGACCGTGTCGGTGCAGAAGGAAATGTCTAAGGACACACCGCGCCGGATCGTGGCGCTCCCATCAGAGGTTCACATTCCCCTTCCGCCCGATTCGCCGCACCGCGAGGTGCTGGAGCAAACAGCACTCAATTGCCCGGTGCACAAAAGTCTGCCGCCTGAAATCGACCGGCCCACGAAATTTTTCTGGGAAGGATGACAAAAGGCTACGTTCCCGCCGGATACAGCCACTGCATGTAATCGCGCACGCCGTCTTCCAGGGGAAACCGCGGCTCGTACCCGAGCGCGCTGCGTGCATTCGTGAGATCGGCTTGTGTGAAGTTTTGATAATGTGCGTGCGGATTATCGATGTAATCGGGTTGAAAACTTGTGCCCAGACATTTGTTTAAAACATCGACTAGCTCGTTAAACGAGCGCGACTGGCCTGAGCCAAGATTATGAATTCCGCTGATGCGCGCATTGAGCGCGCGAATGCTGCCTTCGACGACGTCTTTCACGTAAACAAAATCCCGCTTCTGCTCACCGTGCTTAAAGATGCGAGGTCGCTGCCCCGCCTTTATTTGCCGCGACAAATGATAAACCATACTGGCGGGCACGCCTTTGTGTCCCTCGCGCGGTCCATAAACGTTGAAGTAACGCAAGCCTACGATGATCCAATCAGGCAACTCGGCGGCAGCGCGCCTGGCGATATTGTCCATAATCACCTTGGAAAACGCGTAAACGTTTGCTGGCGCAGCGTCAGTTGATTCTATACTCGCCTCAGTCGCGGGGCCATAGGTCGCCGCCGAAGAAGCGTAGACAATTCGTGTCTTCGTCGGGCGCGCAAAATTTAGGATCCGCCGGAAACTTTCCACATTGTCGTGCACTTGCTCGAACTGGTCGTGGTTCGTTGTGTCTGTAATTGATGCGAGGTGAAAAATGGCGTCGAACTTTTCATCGCCGAATTGGTCGTGCCAATCGAGATTCGCCAGATTTTGCGCCACGAAATCGCCGCGATATCCGGCGAGATTTTTGAAATCACCAGAGCGAAAATCATCGATGACCGTGAGACGGGCGTCTGGAAATCTTTCCTGTAAAGTAAGCGTGACATTCGAGCCGATGAAACCGGCGCCGCCTGTGACAACAAGATTGAGGGAAGAGTGCAATTTTGAGAATAAGAATTGGAGAGACATAGATAAATCCTGGACGAGCGAGCGCAAGCGGCGAGTTAGAGTACGCAAAAATGGAGTTCGAAACGCGTTACACATACGATTTCATCAAGCGATTCCTTCCGCCTGGTTGCCATCGGATTTTGGAGGTCGGTTGTGGGACGGGCGCGGTGGCGGCATGCCTGACGCAGGACGGGTATGCAGTGATCGCAATCGACAGTGACCGTGATTCTGTCGCCGCTGCTCGTCAGCTCGGCGTAAATGCGCGCGTTGCTAGATGGCCTGATTTTGATGAAGGCCATTTTGATGCAGTCCTGTTCATTCGCTCGCTTCACCACATTCATCCACTCGACGAATCGGTGAGACACGCGACGGATAGCCTGGTCGAGGGCGGACTGGTTATCGTCGAGGATTTCGCTTATGAATCCACGGATGAAAAAACATTGCGCTGGTTTAGCAGCGCGATCCGTTTGATTGAAGCGACTGGTTTGCTGCTAGTGAGCGACGAGTTTCAACACAGGGTACTATCAAAAACCGACACACTGAAAGCGTGGCGACAAAGTCACGAGCAAGAATTACACACCGCCGCGGAGATCGATGCGCACCTTAAAAAGGTGTCACGCCGCGTCATTAGAGAGAGCGCGGCGTATTTTTTTCGGTACATCGCCAGCGCGATCACTGCGGTGGAGAAACGCGATGCGATCCTTCAAGCTTTCGCCGAACAGGAAGTAACGCTGGCGGCTGACGGCTCGATTATTGAACTTGGCCGGCGGTTTATCGCGACACGAGCTGGATAACTGCGAAAAAACTCTTGCAGCGGCGAGCGCAAGCCGCTACTTCTGGATCCAGTTCTTTGCGAGCTTGGAAAAGTGGATCGGCGCAAGAAATCCCGTGCGAATCGGGAGCAGTTGCGCTGCTGTAACTGGATACGACTTCCCAATGGGCCAATCCTCGACAATTCGGGGGTGAAGGCGGGAAGAAGGTGATTCCGACAAGGATCGGAACAAAGCCAGGAGCCAGAATATTTGTGCGATCCACCTCATTCGTGCTGTAGCCGCGGTCGTTGACCGCGGCCGGGGTCAACGCCCCCGGCTACATCGGCTACACGCGAAAAAACTTCTTCGCAAAAAGAAGAATGAGAGCTGGACGATCCGGCCTGTTGTGACGGCGGTTTGTAAGCGCCGAAGCGATGTGAGCCTAACAAGTCCAACTCTCTGAGTTGGAGGAAACTTGTTATGAAAAATTGTCCAGATTGGTTTGTTCATATTTGGGAAGCGCACAGGATGCGCCGTCTCCCATTCGCGCTGCTAGCTTGCGCGCCGCTCGTTTGCTTTGGCCAGGAAGCGTCGCCGACTCCTTCGCCGAGCGAAATGGAATCCGAGCCGGTCGTCGTTACTGCAACGCGTTTCGACATTCCGCTCGAACTGTCTCCAGCCAGCGTGAGCGTGATTAACTCGGAAGATTTCGAGCAAAAACAAATCGAGCGCGTGAGCGACGCACTCCGCGAAGTGCCTGGCCTGTCCGTCGTTCAAACCGGAACAGCCGGCCAGTTGACCTCGGTTTTTACTCGGGGATTGCGCAGCGAGCACACGCAGGTCTTACTCGATGGCATCCCGATCAATCAAGGTCTGCAGGGCGCGTTTAATTTCGCCGATCTAACGATCGACGATATCGACAGGATAGAAGTCGTGCGCGGGCCACAGAGCACGTTGTACGGACCGCGTGCTCTCGCCGGTGTTATCCAAATTTTTACCAAACAAGGCACAGGAACGCCCGAGGCAATGGTCGCTGCGGAAGGCGGCTCGTACGACACTTTCCGCGAATGGAGTCAGAGCGACGGCAAGATCGGCGACTTCGATTACTCAGTCGGCGCAAGCCGCCTCGATACGGACAACGCGCGTCCCAATAATAACTACCGTAATACGGCAGCGATTACCGACGTCGGCTGGTCGCCTGACGAACAACTGCGGATCGGCAGCTTGTTCACTTACTCGGTAAGCGACACTGGAAATCCAAACACGATCTTCGATCCGCGCCCCATTGATCACTTTCTCACGGAGCGTTGGTTAATCGGCCCCCACATCGATTGGAAGCCGACCGAGTGGTGGCAACACAAATTGATTATTTCTTACGATCACGAACGACAAATAAACGACCCAAACGAGGACGGCTTCGTGGGGCCGACACGCGCGCTCTTTGAACGGACACAAGTTGATTATCAAAATGATTTGCGTCCAACCTCGTGGCTAACGCTGACCTCCGGATTTTTTTATAGCCGCGTTAACGCCGGGCAGGAGCGACCGTTTGTCCTGCAAATTTTCGGACCGCAACCTACGTTTGTGAGCGATCATACCGAGGAAGTTGCGGGGTTCCTACAGGCGACGCTTACGCCGATCGAAAATCTGATCTTCGTCGCCGGTGGGCGGTTTGATCATTTCAATCAATTCGGCGGAGTGTGGACTTATCGTGTCGCGGGCAGTTACAAGATCGACAAGACCAACACGACGCTGCACTCCAGTGCGGCCACCGGATTCAGTCCGCCAAGCAGTCAGGACAAAATTTTCGGAAATAATTTCGGATTAAAGCCGGAGCACGATTTTGGCTGGGACATTGGCGTCAGGCAGGAACTCTGGGAGAACCGAGCTGCCGTCGGCCTGACTTATTTTCACAACGACCTGTCGAACGCGATTGGATCCAACGGTCTTTTTCAGACGCTGAACCTCGGGGCCGCAGAGACGCAAGGGCTCGAAGCCGAACTGCGCGCGCAACCGATTGCCAATCTCGTGTTCACGGCCAGCTACACATATCTGGACGCAGAAAAGACTTCCTCGGAAGACATTACGCAATTGCAAGGCGCGCGTTTGCCCCGGCGGCCGCGCAACGAAGTTTACGTTTCAGCTTCATATCTTTGGTGGAAAAAACTGCGCACCGTGGTCGAAGCAAAGTTCGTAAACGCACGCGAAGAACTGAACTTCGGCGGCCCAAACTTCGACATCGAGGATTACAGTTTCGTGAACATCGCAGCGGAGTATGAAGTGAACCAGCACGTGTCGATTTTCGGCCGGATTGATAATCTGGCGAACGAACATTACTCGGAGGTGTTCGGCTTTCCCGCCCTCGGCCGCGCGGCGTATGGGGGCGTGAAAGTGCGATTCTAGCGCAGCACAAGCCTCTCACCCGCGGGTTCCAAATCTTCGCGCGAGAGTTTTAATTTTCATCTCAGCACATAGCGGCCCGTCTTCTTTGTTCCAATCCGGCGCACCAAACCGGCTTTGATCAGAGGTCGCAATAGATCGAGCGCGCCTTGTTTCGATATGCCTATTCCATCCCAGATTTCGCGTGGCGTCAGCGCCTTGTGCTCGCGCAAAAGATGCAGCAGTTGCTCCTGTTTAGGACGAAGCACCAGCTTCGCCTTACCTGAGCGTGCCGTCAGTTTTTGAAGCCGGCCCCAGACTCGCTCCAGAGTCAGGCGCAATCCGGCCGCGCTGTACTCGACCCAGTTGGTTAGGTCGCCGTTTTGCTGCTGTACCCTTTCCAAAGCGGAATAGTAGCGTGGACGATCTTCCCAATAGACTTCGTCGATCGAAAAAATGTGGTGATTGTCGAAACCCCGCCGATAAAGCTCCCATAGACTGAGCATGCGACCGGCTCTTCCGTTGCCGTCGGCAAACGGGTGAATGGTTTCAAACCGGTGGTGCACGATGGCCGAGCTCAGGATCGGAGAAATTTTTGGCGCGTCTTTGTTCCACCACTCAAGCAGGTCTGACATCATCAGACGCACTCGCTCCGGGGGCGGCGCCACATAACTGCCTACGCGCACGCGAATCGTTCGGTACTGCCCGGCCATTCCCTGATCCATCACTTCACCGGCCATGATGCGGTGCAACTTCAACACCTCCGCGTGCGTGACAATGTTACGTTGGGCATTCTTTTCCACGAAGCGCAATCCAGCGAAATAATTTGCCACCTCGCGGCGGGCACGCTGTGCTGTCGCCGGAATCTCCCGGCCCTCTTCGATTGCGCGCACCTGCTCCAACGTCAGCGGATTGCCCTCAATTGCCGTTGAAGAATGCGCGTTGCGGATGCGCGTGTCTTTCTGCAACGCCGGAATCCACGGCACCTGTATTGTCGCAGCCAGGATGCGTTCGCGCAACGCGGCGATCTGCTCGACCTCCGTGAGTAGTACTGGTGTGATGCTGTAAACTGGCTTGTAACCCATCCGATTAGTCAAGCATAAGTCAAGTTATCAGTCAAGTTACTTGTCCGGACCTTCCAAGAATCTGTCAAGTATAAGTCAAGTTTTTAGTCCATATCCCGGGACGATGAGATATCTAGCCCCATTACTCGGAATGTTTGCCTTACCCGCCCCTAAATGGCCGCGCACAGCTACGGTTCTAGTCGCTCTTGTCATTCCAAGCGAAGTCGAGGAATCTCTTGATTGGTTAAGCGCAGGGGAAGGATTGGAGCTCAGAGAATGAACGTCACTTATCTCGTCATCGGTGTGCTTGGAGCGGGCCTGCTTGCCGCAATCATCTTGCTGCTGGCACGGCGCAGTGGATCCGGCGATGTGGCGCTTGCCGGAAAGATGGAGTTACTCGAGCGCGCGCACGAGCGAAGCGAGCGGATGCTTCGCGAAGAGATGGCACTTAGTCGCGAAGAAGGTGCGAATGCTGCAAAAGCGCAACGCGAAGAATTGACGAAGTCTCTCGAAGGCGTGCGATCAATTGTCGATCTGCGCTTGAAGCAGTTGCAGGAGGACAACTCGAAGCAAATCGACAAGATGCGCGCGACTGTTGACGAAAAATTGCAGGGCACGCTTGAGAAACGCCTCGGCGAATCGTTCAAACTGGTGAGCGATCGCCTTGAGCAGGTGCATCAGGGGCTCGGCGCGATGCAGCAATTGGCCAGCGACGTGGGCGGATTGCAACGGATCCTCACAAACGTGAAAACGCGCGGCGGTTGGAGTGAATGGCAGCTCGGCATCTTGTTGGAAGAAATGCTTACGCCCGAGCAGTTCGCTAAAAACATGAAGACTCGCGATGACACCGATGAGCGCGTTGAGTTCGCGATCAAGTTGCCCGGTGATGAGAACGGCGCGCCGGTCTGGTTGCCGATTGACGCGAAATTTCCGATGGAACATTACGAGCGCTTGACGGTTGCGCAGGAAAGTGGCGATTCCACAGCGGTGGAAGCGGCGATGAAAATTCTGGAGACCCAGTTGAAGCGCTGCGCGAAAGATATTTGCGAGAAATACATTAATCCGCCAAAGACGACCGATTTTGCTCTCTTGTTTTTGCCAAGTGAAGGACTTTACGCCGAAGCAATCCGCCGCGTGGGTCTGGTTCAAAACGTGCAGCGCGATTGCCGGGTGACTTTCGTTGGACCAACTACACTGGCCGCATTACTCAACAGTCTGCAAATGGGGTTTCGCACGCTCGCCATCCAAAGGCGCTCAAGTGAGGTCTGGAATCTGCTGGCGACAGTGAAAACCGAGTTCGGAAAATTTGGTGACGCATTATCGGCCGTGAAAGAAAAAATCGATCAAGCCTCACGCAAGATGGAGGATGTCGATGTTCGATCCCGCGTTATCACAAAAAAATTGCGTGACGTGGAGGAATTACCTTCTAATCCACAGCCAATGCTGAGGGACTTGTTGCCAGGCGAGAATGACCACGGCCTCGCCGATTAAAGCGATATCGCATCGCCACACATGAAGACCGCACTGATTACGGGAGCGAATAAGGGGATTGGCTACGAGGTCGCGCGTCAGCTCGCGGGAAAGGGATTCCAAGTCTTCGTCGGCGCCCGGAATCGGGACGCCGGTCGCAAAGCGGCAGATGAGATCGCGAGGAAAGGCGGGCAAGCGATCTTTCTGGAGATCGATGTTGCAGATAATGCGAGCGTCACCGCCGCCGCAAGCGAGTTTGCCAAAGCTGCCGATCATCTGGATGTGCTCGTTAATAACGCGGGGATCATTGTGGATGGCGACAATGCAATTCTGGAGATCAGCGACGAGCTATTGCGAAAGACGCTTGAGACAAACACGCTCGGCGCGCTACGCGTGACACGCGCGTGCATGCCCTTGCTCAAAGAGAGCAAAGCGCCACGCGTCATCAATGTCTCCAGTGGCGGCGGTCAGTTGACCGGAGGCGCTGATGGTTGGTCGCCAGGCTATTGCATTTCGAAAACTGCACTCAACGGCGTGACCTCGCAGCTCGCCACCGCGTTGCCGAAGTTCGCGGTGAATTCAGTTTGCCCCGGCTGGGTACGCACGGATATGGGCGGACAAGGTGCTACCCGCTCAGTGGAGGAAGGCGCGGACACGATTGTGTGGCTCGCTGTTGATGCGCCGCAAAACGTTACGGGAAAATTCTTTCGTGATCGGAAAGAAATACCCTGGTAAAAGGTTAAAAGAGTTACAACGGAACCTATTGCGTAGCGCTTTAACTTTGTAACTTTTTAACATTGTAACCTTTAACTTGTGTTACAGCACTTGATCCCATTTGCTCTGGTCTTTGAGCATCATTTCGCGGAGGAGACGAATTGGCGGCATGCCGTGATTGAGCAGCTCGTTGTGGAATTTTTGCAATGAGAAATCGTCGCCCTGCTGCGCTTTGTAATCGTCGCGCAACTTCAAAATCTGCAATTTGCCGAGGGTATAATTGAGATAGCCGGGATCGAAGGTGCCGCGCATTGCTTCCTGGCGCGCCGGCTTTTCCTCGTAATAACAGTTTTCCTGGAAGAATTTCGTTGCCTCGTCGAGCGACATCTTCTGCGTGTGCATCTTAATCGACACACACAATCTGCATAGACGAAGCAGCGCTTCGTCGGCCTGTGCCATGCGATATTTAGCCGCGCGTTTCACCTCGTCTTCGCTGGGAGTAGAGTTGGTGGAACTGCCGTAGCCTTCGTCGAGCATCATTTTTTCGCAGTAATGCGCCCATCCTTCGACGAACGCGTAGCTGCCGAAGATTTTTTCCACCTTGCTCGCCGGCGATGCGTTTAGGTGCAGGAACTGCACATAATGACCAGGATAAGCTTCGTGAATCGATACGACGTCGGAAGTGTAATAATTAAAGGCGGTGAGCCATTCTTCTTTTTGTTTCTCCGGCCAGTCGTTCTCTGTAGGTGTGACGTAGTAATACGCCTCATTGGCGTGTTTCTCGAATGGACCGGGCGTGTCCATCGAGGCAAAAGAAGTGGCGCGCAGGTATTGCGGCGTTTCTTTCACCTTTGCGCGAACATCAGAGGGGATGCTCACCAAATGCTGGCTTAAAACGTATTTGCGGATTTTGTCCAGGTCTTTGGCTACGTCAGGGATGAGATTTTGCGGCGTGGGATGTTCGCTCTGGATTTGCTTGAAAACTTCAATTGGGGACTTGTTTGGATCGATTTTTTTTGCCGCTTCGGCGAACGCTGTTTGTTCCGCTTTTAATTGCTCCAGGCCGATCTCAAGGATTTTTTGCGGAGGAAGATCGACGAGTTCTGTCTGCGCCAGGAAGTGCCTGAATTTCTCTTCGCCCAACGCGAAATCCATGGAGGCTTTCGGAAGTTTCTCCCGCTCCAGCCACGCGGCATAATCGTTGAGCGCATTTGCGGCTTTGCGGTTGGCCTCATGAAAGGCGACGCGAAGCTGTTCGTCCTTGAGGTTGCCGATAGCGGCAACGAGATCTTTTTTCAGGAAATCTGCAGAACCTTTCGCGATCTGAATGGCGAGCTCAACGTACGGTTTGGGAACGACGTCATTGAGGTTTGTCCTTGCCGCAATGAGGATATTTGGGATTTGCGATTCGATTGCCACCAGGCTACGAACACGATCCTCAAGCGGCGCAAAATTCCTCTTGATATAAACATTCACGTCGGCAGCGCGTGCGTAGACCATTGGATTCCGTTCAAAGACCGACATGTCCTGCATTTCAAAGAGGCCTTTCTTTACTGCGCCCTGAAGAATTCGCAGATCGATGGATTGCCGGGAGCTCAGTTTAGCCGGATCGAATTTGCTCAACCGATCGTCGAAGCGCCGTAGCCTCGAAAGCTCGGCATCGAGCGCGAGGCGACTGTAGTCCGTGATTTTGCCGTCGTACTCGTGAAGTCCGAGAGCGGTACCTTCCAAGGGATGAGCGCCCAGGTAACCTTTAATGTATTCCTCGGCCACCGCCTCATACTCGCCGTCTTCTGTTTCCGCAGCGAAGCTCAGAAGACTTTTAGGGAAGAGACAGAGCGCGGCGAGGAAAAGGATGAACGAGAAAGCTTTAACGCGAAAGGCTGGTTTCATTGGCGGTGCAGAATTAAGACAACGGTTCGCGTTGGGTGTTGCCAAAAATTTCCCGTGAGCGATGGTGGGCCTGTTGTTCAAGTTAGGATCGAAGTATGAGGCGCTTCATGATTTTGCCGTCGTTGGCTTGTCTCTTGGTGGGCGTTTTTTCTGCCTTCGCGCAGGAGGCGGAGCCGCGAAAGAGTGAAGAGGATAACGGCTACGCGCAAATTTCAATTTTTGCAAAAGCGCTCGAATTGATTCGGCAGGATTACGTGGATGACAACAAGACGAGCTATCACGATCTCATCAACGCGGCAATGAAGGGGATGCTTTCCTCGTTGGATCCACATAGCCAGTTCATGGATCCCGATGATTTCCGGGATATGCAGGACGACACGCGCAGTCGTTTTAACGGTCTTGGGATCGAAGTTTCGATGAAAAACGGCCTGCCTACCGTGATTACAGCGATGGAGGACACGCCTGCGGCCAAATCTGGAATCCTCTCTGGCGACCAGATCTTGCGAATCAACGGCATTTCAACGGAGAGAATGGATCTCCAGGATGCAATCAATGTTTTGCGGGGACCTGCTGGAGCAAAAATAACGCTTACGCTACTGCGGCCTTCCACCAAGGAAATTAAGGAATACACGCTGCAACGCGCGGAGATCAAAATCCAAAGCGTCAAGGGAGCCCGATTGCTTGACCCCGAGCTGACTGGCCCATTCAAGATCGGTTATATCCGGTTGGTGCAATTCAACGAGCCGACTGCCGACGAGCTGTCGAAAGTGCTCGATGAATTGCAAAAGCAGGGGATGCAGGCGCTCGTTCTGGATCTGCGGAACAATCCGGGCGGCCTGCTGAATAGCGCAGTCGATGTATGCGCGCAGTTCCTGCCGCCCAACACAAAAGTTGTCTCAACGCAGGGCCGGGTCGCTTCGCAACAGCATGATTATTCGACTTCCGGCGCGAAAAAGGAACGCCCTAGCTTTCCGATGGTGGTGTTGATCAACGAAGGCAGCGCAAGCGGAGCAGAGATCGTTGCCGGCGCGCTGAAGGATTTGCATCGAGCGGTGCTTGTTGGCGAAACAACTTTTGGAAAAGGTTCTGTGCAGAATGTCATGCAGTTGCCAGATGGCTCCGCAGTGCGTTTTACGACCGCGAAATACTACACGCCGAGCAAACAGGTCATTCAGGGTAATGGCGTGACGCCGAATATTCATGTTGCGGTGACTGCCGAGCAGGAGCGTTCTCTTTTTGCTCTGCGCAATGCGGGAAATATGAAGCCCGAGGACGAGAAAAGCATTATCAAGGCCAGAGACCCGCAGATGTTGCGAGCAATTGATGCGCTCAAGGGCGTTATGATTTACGCGCAAGAGAACGCGCCAAAAGCCCAAGCGGTGAAGAAATAGCATTATCATCCCGAACCGCGCAGACGGTGAGGGACGTCACACAGGAAGAGAGAATCACGCAATCCAACCTGTGTGATCCAGGAGTCTTTGCGAGGTTCTTCGCTTGGCTCAGAATGACCCGCGTATTTTGTTTGTCGTGAAAACAATATTGGCATTAGAAACCTCATGCGACGAGACCGGCGTTGCGATCCTGCGCGGGCGTAACGGTGACTCAGGGTCGGATCTGCTCGCT
>Ga0193723_1000222_pt1 | contig 21162 bp, 18 predicted proteins | sample H2m2metaG_FD_143042 | JGI IMG/M metagenome (GOLD analysis project Ga0193723, IMG submission 143042) | Soil microbial communities from a riparian zone of the East river system, Colorado, United States - H2m2 | ecosystem: Environmental > Terrestrial > Soil > Riparian zone | place: USA: East River...
TCGCGGCGCTGGCCGTTTGCGCACCGGCGGCTCCCGCTCCTTGCGACCGGCGATTCCTCGGCACGTGGGAATACCGGCAGGCGGCAGGGGCCGGGTTCGACGCTGAGGGTGAGCGGCTCGAGTTCGCCTGTAAGGACGGTTCCATGCGCGGGCTCTACTTCGGCCTGGAGCGCGCCGAGGAGCACGGCCTCTTCTACACGTTGGTCGAAATGCAGAACCTGACGGTCGCGCCGGACGGCGCCCTGTCATTCCTGGTCGGCGAGCGCGAGCTGTTCAGCGAGCGTCCCAGAACCTTCGACGACATCCGCCTGAAGAAGGTCACGTGGTCCGGCGTGACGCGAGACACATTGGTGATGCGGGGGCGGATCGAGCGCGGGAACCTCTATCTCACCTGCACCTCGACGGCGCATCTGTGTCCCGACAAGGTGATGATGTTTCGCAAGGGGAAATGGTGATCATAATCTCCACGGCCGGTCTTGCTCTGCTCCAGTCCTGGATGCTCGGCCCCTTCGAGAAACCCGCCGAGGGCAACCCGGTCATCACGCCGAGCGCTGCCTCCCGCTTTCACTCCCCGATGGGCGACACCATCGTCGCGTGGGACGCGTACGCCACCTTCAATCCCGCGGCGGTCGTGCGGAAGGGGAAGGTCTACGTGCTGTACCGCGCCGAGGACGCGAGCGGTGCGCAGCAGATCGGCGGACATACGTCCCGCCTCGGCCTGGCCGAGAGCAGCGACGGTATCCACTTCACTCGCCGCGCCACGCCGGTGCTGTACCCCGACACCGACGCCCAGCGGCAATACGAGTGGCCCGGCGGTGTCGAGGATCCGCGCATCATCGAGGCCGAGGACGGCACCTACGTCCTGACCTACACGCAGTGGAACCGCGATGTCCCGCGCCTCGCGGTCGCCACCTCGAGCGATCTCATCTCCTGGACCAAGCATGGACCCGCGTTCGCGCAGGCGGCCGGCGGGAAGTACCTGCGCTTCGAATCGAAGTCGGGCGCGATCTTATGTCGCATTCAGGGCGACCACCTCATCGCCACGCGCGTGAACGGGAAGTACTGGATGTATTTCGGGGTTCCCGATCTCCTCATTGCGACCTCCGATAACCTGATTGACTGGACGCCGCTCGAGGATCCCGACGGACACCTCGTGAAGGTGTTGTCGCCGCGCCCCGGCTACTTCGATTCCTGGCTCGTCGAGGGCGGGCCCCCCGCGCTCATCACGCCGAGCGGCATCGTGGTGCTGTACAATGCGGGAAACAGCCGTCAGTTCGGCGACTCGAGCGTGCCGGCGCGCACCTACACGGGTGGCCAGGCACTCTTTGACGCGCGCAATCCCTTGAAGCTGATCGCGCGGTCCGATGCACCCTTCATCCGGCCGACGCGCGACTACGAACGGACAGGCCAATACCCCGAGGGCACGACGTTCGTCGAGGGCCTCGTGCATTTCAACGGGCGGTGGTTCCTTTACTATGGCACCGCCGACTCGCGGGTCGGCGTCGCCGTGTCCAAATAGGAGGTCGGCTATGCGCCTCACTGCATCGTTCATCGCCGTTGCGTTCACCGCGGGCTCCGCCGCCGGCCAGGCGGTGGAGTATCGCTCGCCCGCCGGCGTCGAGTATCGCGCCCAACGTGACACCGGCGCGATCGCGCGCGCGGAGAGCGCGCTCGCGGCGAATCCCAGGAACGTCGATCTGATCATCCAGCTCGGCATTGCCCAGTCCGGTGTCCGGCAGTACCGCGAAGCCATCGCGACCTTCACACGCGGCCTCGCGATCGCCCCGCAGAATGCGCTGCTCTACCGCTGGCGCGGCCATCGCTATCTGTCGACGCGGCAGTTCGACCGTGCGATGGACGATCTGACGAGGGGGAGTCGCCTCGACAGTACGGTCTACGGCATCTGGTATCATCTGGGGATCGTGCGCTACGCGCGCGGCGACTTCGCCGGTGCGGCGGGCGCGTTCAGCCGCGCGCTGCCCAGCGCCCCGGACTCGGGCGAACGGGCCGGCGCCACCGACTGGCTGTGGATGTCGCTGTCGCGCGCGGGCCATGCGGCGGACGCGCGGGCGCTGCTCGACAGGCGGCCCGACTCGATCCCGGCGGGGAACGCCTACGCGCAGCGCCTCCGCCTCTACCGCGGCGAAATTGGGCCGGACTCCGTGATCACCGCCGCCGACACGAGCGACATCCAGGTGGCGACGCTGAGCTACGGCGTGGGCAACTGGTACCTCGTGCGCGGCGACACGACGCGCGCGCGGATGTGGTTCGAACGCTCGGTCCGCTCCGGGGGATGGCCGGCCTTCGGGTTCATCGTCTCGGAGTTGGAGCTGCGGCGCCTGCGGTGACGACCTACGTCGCCTTCCTGCGCGCGATCAACGTCGGTGGTCACGCGGTCGTGAAGATGACGGCCCTGCGCGACGCGTTCACCGCCGCCGGGTGCAAGGACGCGCGGACGCTGATTGCCAGCGGCAACGTGCTCTTTGATTCCCCAGGCCCCGCCGCCGGCATCGGCGCGCTGGAGCGACGTATTCGGGCCGAGCTGGGGGAGCTCTTCGACGTACCTCCCGGGTTATTCATCCGCACGGTGCAGGGCGTCGCGCGGCTCGTGCAAGCCAATCCGTTCAGGCGCTACGCGGGCAAGCCGCGTCTCGCGCTGTATGTCGCATTCCTATCCCGGAAGCCCCGGCAGATCCCACGATTGCCGCTGCGCTCGGTGCCGGAAGCGCTCGACGTAATCAGCGTGAAGGGGCGGGAGGCGTTCATCGTGAGTGGCCGCAAGAAGAACGGCCTCTACGGCTTTCCGAATTTGTTTATCGAGAAACAGTTCGATGTCACGGCGACGTGCCGGAACTGGAAGACCGTCCACAAGATCGCGGGCATGCTCGCCACGTGACATCACGTCTCGCGGGTGTGGTGCTGACCATGGCGGTGCTCGGTTGCGCCAGTGCCCCGCCCGCGCCGTCGCCGTCCGCGCCGATCGAATCCTCCTCGGCTGCGCTCGACGACCTGATCCGCAACGACCTGACGGAGGACCGCGCTGTCGCGTGGTCCACGCGGCGCCTCACCTGGGACGACTTCCAGGGCGATCCCCCCGCGGCTGGCTCCGAGGGCGCCATCACCGCCTACACGCTCTACTCGGCGTGGAAGTGTCGCGGTGACGTCTTCGAGTTCCGCATCGTCGCGGGATTTCGGCCCCGCCAGTCCTGGGTCCGGGCCGTCGTGCTGCGGGACACCGTACAGCGGCGCACCGTGCTCGTGCACGAACAGACACACTTCGACCTCGCCGAGGTGCACGCGCGCCTCATGCGGCGGTCTTTCAGGGACCTGGAGCGGCCCTGCCGGCAGTCCGATGGAGAGCTTTCCACCCTGGCCCAGCGCCTCAGCCAGGCGGAGAAGGCGGAGCAGCGCCGGTACGATTCCGAGACGAAACATGGGCTTCGGGCATCTCAACAAGCAGGCTGGAGCGCGGACGTGGCTCGGCGATTGAGGTGATGCGCCTCCGCGACAGTGACGTTTGGTGCGGTATCCCTGGCGCGGAACGGAAGTCGACTCGAATGTGTCTAACGTACGGCTTTCCTTAGACGAGGTCGTCCTATGCGTTTCCGCCTGCCTTCACTTGCCACGTTGCGTGCATTTCGGCCCTCGCGGCGCCTCCTGCTGGGAGTCGGTGCCGCCATCCTCGTCCCGAGCGCCTGGCTGCTGGCGCGCGGTCCGGCGGCTCCCGACAACTCGCTCGTCGCGCGTGTCAAGCGCGGTCCCTTCGCGGTGACCGTCAGCACCTCCGGCGAGCTGCGGGCGCGAGAGTTCGTCCAGATCACGGCGCCCTCCGGCGCGCAGCAGGCTGGGGCCTGGCAAATGAAGATTCAGTCGATCGTGCCGGAAGGGACGATCGTGAAGCAGGGCGACATCGTCGCCGAGCTCGACCGCTCGACCCTGGCGAACAAGCTCGAGGAAGTGCGGCTCGCACTGACGAAGGCGGAGGCACAATACGAGCAGGCCATGCTCGACTCCACCCTGACGCTGTCCACGGCGCGCGAGAACATCCGCACCATGGAGCTGCAGCTCGAGGAAAGGCGCCTCGCGAAAGAGCAGGCGGTCTACGAGGCGCCCACGGTGCGGCGCCAGGCCGAGATCGACTACGAGAAGGCGGAACGGGCGTTGGCGCAGGCACGGTCCGACTACACGACCAAGACGGAACAGGCCCGCGCCAAGATGCGAGAAGTGGGTGCCGACATGCAGCGGCAGCGCAACCTGTTCAAGGCCGTGCAGGATGTGATGGCGGGGTTTACGATCCGCGCGCCGGCGGCGGGGATGGTGATTTACGTGAAGGAGTGGAACGGTCGCAAGCGCACCACCGGATCGCAAGTGAACGCCTGGGAGCCCGGTGTGGCGACGCTGCCCGACCTCACCCGGATGGAGTCGGTCACCTACGTCAACGAGATCGACGTGCGCAAGCTCGCCGTCGGTCAGCCCGTGATCCTCACCCTGGATGCCGATCCGACCAAGCGCCTGACCGGGACCGTGGCGAGCGTCGCGAACGTCGGTGAGCAGCGGCCCAACACCGACGCCAAGGTCTTCGAGGTCAAGGTGACGGTGCAGGAGTCGGACACGACGCTGCGTCCCGGGATGACGACGGGGAACGGGATCGAGACCCTGAAGTTGGCCGTCGCGTTGTACGTGCCCCTGGAGGCGGTGAGCAGCGAAGGAGGAGTTCCGTTCGTGTACCGTCAGGACGGCGGCCGCGTCACGAAGCAGGAGGTCATCACGGGGCCGATGAGCGACGATGAAGTGGTGATCGTGCGTGGTCTCGAGGAGAATGATCGGGTGCTGCTGACGCCCCCGCCCGACCACGAACACATTACCCTGACGCGCCTCCCGGCCTCCGTGCGCGACAGCCTCCCGGTGGCGGGAGGCGACACGGCCCGCCGCGGGGGCAACATCGTGGCGCCCGCCCCTCCGCCGCGGCGGTGAACCTCGCCCAGCTGCGCCGCGAGTTCGTCGCGCACGTCGGCTTCAGCATGCGGACGGCGGTCGAAGCCGTGCAGCACAACAAGCTCCGCGCCTCCCTCACGTCGCTCGGCATTCTGTTCGGGGTCGCCTCGGTCATCGCCATGCTGGCGATCGGGAAGGGCGCCGAGCGCGAGATTCTCGAGCAGATGCGCCTGCTCGGCTCGAACAACGTGATGATCACGCCCCTCGTGGAGCAGCACGAGGGTCCCGCCGAGGAGGAATCCGACAAGAAAGTGACGAAGTTCTCGCCCGGCCTCACATACGCCGACGCCCAGGCGATCGCGCGGGTGGTCCCGGGAGTCGAGGTGACGAGCGCGGAAGTGGTGCTGAACACCTCCCTCACGCGGGAGGGCCGCCGCCGCAGCGGGAAACTCGTGGGCGTCGACACGGCCTACTTCCGGCTCACGAACCTGGCGTTGGCCTCGGGGGCGACGTTCACGCCGCAGCAGGTGGCGCAGGGGCTTCCCATCGCCATCATTGGCCACGGCGTGCGCACGCGCTTCTTCACGACGGAGGACCCGATCGGGCGCCCGCTCAAGGTTGGCGAAACCTGGGTGACCGTGGTCGGCGTCCTCCAGGATCGCCGCCTCACCCAGCAAACGGCGCAGCGTCTGGGAATCCGCGACGCCAACATGGATGTCTACGTGCCGGTGCGCACGGTTCTCGTCCGGTTCCGAAACCGCGCACAACTCACGCAGCAGGATATCGAGCAAGCGGCGCGCGCGGTGACGGTCACCACCAGCGATCAGCAGCAGGAGTCCGAGGAGCAACGGCAGGAGCGCACCAACCGCAACCAGCTCGACCGCATCATCGTGCGGGTGACCGAGTCGCGCTACGTATCGTCCGTGGCGGACGTGCTGCAGCGCATGCTCGCGCGTCGGCACAACACGGTCATCGATTTCGAGATCAACGTCCCTGAGCTGCTGCTGCGCCAGGAGCAGCGCACCAAGACGATCTTCAACGTCGTGCTCGGCGCGATCGCGTCGATCTCCCTTGTCGTCGGCGGCATCGGGATCATGAACATCATGCTCGCGTCCGTGCTCGAGCGCATTCGCGAGATCGGCGTGCGGCGCGCCATGGGCGCGACCCAGAAAGACATCTTGTTTCAGTTCCTGAGCGAGGCGGTGTTGATCAGCGTCGCCGGCGGCGTCGCCGGCATTCTGGTCGGCGCGGGACTCTCGATGGGCATCGAAAAGTTCGCCGGCATCACCACGATCGTGTCGCTGCTGTCGGTGATCGTCGCCTTCGGCGTCTCCTTCACGGTGGGACTTGCCTTCGGGATCGTGCCCGCCTACCGCGCCGCGCGCCAGGACCCCGTCGTCTGCCTCCGTTACGAGTGATCCTATGACTATGCGTGGCCGGCTGTTGCTGTCCCTCGTGCTCGGCGTGTGCGCGCCACTCTCGACTTCCCTGGCCCAAGACTCGACGTCTCACGCGATCACGCTGCCCGAAGCGATCGCGCTGGCGCAGCAGCGCGGCCACGCGGCCCGCGCCGCGCGAGCGACCCGCGAGGCGGCGCGTTACCGCCACCGCGCCTACCACTCGAGCCTCTTGCCACAGCTATCGCTCGGCGGGACGGTCCCGTCCTACAACAAGTCGATCATCCCCGTGCTGCAGAATGACGGCAGCACGAAGTTCCTGCCGCAGCAACAGACCGACGCCACGCTCTCCCTGATTCTGTCCCAGAAGATTCCCATCACCGGTGGGGACCTGTTTGTCTCGTCGTCGCTCGCGCGAGTCAGTGTCAGCGGGCTCGACACGTTCCGGTTGTGGTCCTCGACGCCGGTGTCGGTAGGGCTGCGTCAGGATGTGTTCCGACCGAACACCGCGGCATGGATCGGGCGTGAAGACGCGGCGCGCGCCGAGCTGGACGAGCGCACCTATCTCGAGGCGATGGAAGACGTGTCGGTCCAGACCACGAACGCGTTCTACGATCTGTACGCCGCCCGTGTCGGACTCGCGAACGCCGTCACGAATGCCGCCGTGAACGACACGCTATACCGGTTGAATACCGGCCGCTTCGAGGTCGGCAAGATCGGCGAGAACGACTTGCTGCAGAGCGAGCTGGCGCTGCTCCGCTCCCGCTCCGCTCTCGAGTCGGCGCGCCTCGAACACGAGCGGGCGACCGATGCATTGCGCCTGGTGCTCGACTTGCCCCCCGGGACGCCCGTGGACGTCACGGTGACGGGGGACGTCCCCGAATTCGAAGCCGATACGGCGCGGGCCGTGGCCGAAGCCACCAAGAACCGCGCCGCGGTGAGTGCCGTGGCGTTGGACGAAGTCCAGGCTCGGCGCGGCATCGCCGAGGCGCGCTTCCGGACCGGTGCCGGTGCGACTGTGCAGGCGAGCTATGGGTTCAACGCCACGGGACCGGAGGCGAACCTGGCGTACCAGAACCTGCTCGAAGCGCGCCGCTTCACCGTATCGGTGCAGGTCCCGATCTGGCAATGGGGCGCACATTCAGAGGGGGTGCACGCGGCCGAGGCCGACCGCGACCGCGTCGCTAGCCAGTCGGAGGGTACGCTCGGCCAGGTCGCGCACGACGCCCGGTTTGCCGCCCTCGAGCTGGCGCAGGCACGCCGCAACTTCCTCCTGGCCGCCAAATCGGACAGCGTTGCCGCCAAGCGGTTCGAGGTCGCCTATAACCGCTACGTGATCGGCCGGATCACGATCGACAACCTGTACATCGCCCAAGCCGAGAAAGACCAGGCACTTCTGCAGTATGTCCAGGCGCTGCGGGGCTACTGGGGAGCGCATTACCGGCTGCGGCGGGCGACCTTGTTCGATTTCGCGACGGGACGGGCTATCCGTGGTGACTAAACCCACCCCGGGTGGGCGGCGTCTAAGAGGAAGCCTTCACCAGGGGATACTCATGGCTAGCCGAAGCAGCCGCACCTCCCGCCTCGTCCTGCCGGTCCTGCTCGCGGTCCCGCTGATCGCCGCATACGGCGGCTGGGCGGCAATCACGGTCGAGGACCTGCCCGATTATGGCGTCGTGCGCCAGCCGCTGAACCTGACGTTCACGGTGCGCCAGCACGGTGTCACCAAGCTGAGCAATCTCGAGCCGCGCGTCGAAGCCCGTGGCGCGGGCACGAATGCCGCGGCGGGTGCTGCGCCGGGCAAGGAAGCAGGCCAGTACACGGCGCGTCTCGTGCTGCCGCAGGCGGGGGAGTGGACGATCACGATCCACAGCGGATTTGGAAACAGCAAGGTGACGCTCGTGGCGATGCAAGTGATCGAGCCGACGGCGCAGGCGCCGGCAGCGCTCGCGGCGGCCGACCGCGGCCGTCGGCTCTTCGTCGCGAAGGGGTGCGTCACCTGTCACGTGCACGGCGATGTGAAGGGGAGCGGCGTCGTGGCCGTGGGACCCGATCTGACGGGCCGGCGCCTGGCCCCCGAGTACCTGCAGCGCTTCCTCGCCGATCCGGCGATGATCGGCAGCGCCAATCAGATGCCGAACCTGAACCTGAAGCAGCCCGAGATCGCGGCGTTGATCGCCTTCCTGAATAAGGCCGAAGGGCAAACCGGCGCCGGGAATTAGCGTCTAGGGCTTCAAGAACCGGCCGTACCATTCCAGGTAGCGCTGCCAGCGGTCCTTCTGGTACGTCGGTTTGGCGATCCCGTGCGACTGGCCTGGGTAGACGACGAGCTGCGTCGTCCTGCCCAGGCGGCGCATCGCCTGGTACATCTGCTCCGAGTTCATGACCGGCACGTTCCAGTCGCTGGAGCCGCCCATCCACAGCGTGGGCGTCGTGATCTTCGCGACCGACCAGAAGGGCGAGATGCGATCCCAGGCGCGCTGATGCGTCCACGGCAGGCCCAGCTCCATCTCCCAGAGATTCTGGTAGTGGTCGTGCCCGTAGTTGGACGTGTAGAGTGCCTCGCTCGCGCCGCTGATCGCGGCCTTGAAGCGCGTGCTCTTCGTGATGACGTAGTTCGTCAGGATCCCGCCGTACGACCATCCGCCCACGCCGAGGCGGTCCGGGTCCGCGACGCCGACGCGGACCGCTTCGTCCACTGCCGCCATCACGTCGTCGAAATCCTTGTTGCCCCAGTCCGCGAAGATCGCGCGTGAGAACCTCGCGCCGTATCCCGACGAGCCGCGGGGGTTCGTCAACACGACCGCGTAGCCCCGGGCCGCGAAGATCTGGGCCTCGGTATTGAACGAGCGGTCGAACTGTGAGACGGGACCGCCGTGAATGCGCAGCAGGGTGGGGTAGCGCTTGCCCGCCTGGTAGTCGGCCGGTGTGTACAGGAACGCCTCAACGGCCGTCCCGTCCCGACTCTTGAAGTGCATCTCGCGCACGTCGGCGAGGCGCAGGGAGTCGAGCAATGCTTGATTGGTGCGGGTCACCTGCTTGGGTCCCGCCGCCTCGACCACAAAGACCTCGTTTGGTAGGTGCGGTGCGCTGATCAGCGCCGCGATCGTTCCGTCCGCACCCACGCTGTACGCGTTCACCGACCGCCCCTCCGCCCCGCCGCCCAACAGCCGTGTCACGGCGCCGGATGCGGGATCGACGCGCACGAGGTAGTTGTCGCCTTCGTCCTCGAGAATGCCATAGATGCTCTTCCCATCGGGCGCCCAGCGCTCCGCGCGGATGTTGCGATCGAGCGCGGCCGTCAGCGCGCGCGGCCGCCCCCCCCCACCATCGGCGGCGATCACGGCGAGCTGGCCCGGATCGTAGATCATCGCGATCGGCTCACCCAGCGGCTGCCGATCGTACAGGATCCACTTGCCGTCGGGGCTCCACGCCGGATCTCCGTCGGGACCGGGCTCCGATGTGAGCCGACGCGTCGTGGTGCCCTTGGCGGTGTCGTCGCTCGCCACGACCCACACGTCCGAGTTGTCGTTGCCGTCCACGCTGTCGCGGTTGCTCGTGAACGCGATCGTTCGGCCGTCCGGCGACCAGGCGGGGCCTTCGTCGTCCCAGTCGCCCGAGGTGATCTGGTGGGCGGTGGCCTTGGTGTTCACGTCAAACACGTAGATGTGTGTGCGGTGGTGATCGAGGTAACCGGTGCCGTCGCGTTTGAACTGCAGACGGTCGATCACATAGGGGCGCTGCGTCTTGGCTTTGGCGCCGATCCAGGTTGTGTCCCCGGCCTGGTCGGGCGTCTGATCATCGACCTCGAGCGCCAGGCGCCCGCCATCCGGAGACCACACGAAGCTCCCCACGCCCTGCTTGACTGAGGTCAGCTGCTCGGCTTCTCCGCCCAGCCGGTTGAGCACCCAGACCTGTGTCTCGGCGTCTTCACCGCGCGAGGCGAGGAAGCCCAGATACTTGCCGTCAGGACTCCAGCGCGGGCTCGAGGCGGAACTCCCCTTGGCCGTGAGGGCGATCGGGTCGCCCCCCCCGGCCGCGGTGGCCACCATCCAGATGCGGTTCGTGGACTTGTCGGCGGCGAGGTCGGGCGTGGCCACGACATAGGCGACCCATTTTCCGTCGGGACTCACGCGCGGGTCTGAAACCCGTTGGATCCGGAATACGTCGTCCACCGTGAGTGTGCGAGTCGCAGCAGCGGGGCCCTGCGCCAACATGACGAGAATCGGGATGATGATCATAGGGGCGAAAACGTATCACCCCTTGCCCGTCCGCGCACGCACTTTTACCTTGCTTGTAGTCGCATCTGAATCAACGCACGCAAAGGGATTCCGACTGAACTCATGATGATCGACCTCTGCACGTATCTGACGCCCTCGGGGCGCCGGCAGACTCCGCGTATGGAGTTTGTTGGGCGTATTGCGCCCGAGCGCGCCGTTCGCCGAATGCGAGCACCCTAGAAGTCCATCGGATCGTGTAGATGCCGTGATCCGGCCTTCCGGGTGCTGTACGAGACCTGGAGGGCCGTTCTGTTTCGCACCACACAAGGACCACGGACATGAGCACGACTGAGCATCTCGACGATCAAATCATCGGGCGTTACCTGGATCAGCCCCTGCGTCTGCCGGCCGAATTGCGCCGCCAGATCGAGGCGGCCTGGGACGGCGCGCCCGTACAGCTCTACGCCCTGAGCGATCTCGACCAAGCGCTGCGGCTCGTCGAGTCGTGGGTCGCACTCGGCCCGCGACACGTTGCCGTGGCGCGCCGTGGACCGGATGGGGCTTGGGAGGTCCAGAGTGTGGAGCGGTCGGGCATCGAGGCGGTGCGCGAGGCTCCGGGTTTGTCGGCCAACACGTTGACACTGTTGGCCGCGCCAGGGGAGCCGGCGCTCGTCCTGGTGCGCTACACGCACCGCCAGCGGCGCGCGTTCGAGAACATCCGCTTCGTGATCGAGGAGCAGCTCGAGGGCCGCGAGATCCCGCCCGTGGATCCCGACCGCGCGTACGCCGACGGCGTGGCGCGGCCCGTCCGCGAAGCCCAGGCGGTCGTGTCGGGCCGGGGAGTGGCCGTCATCCGGCGCCTGCTCGGCTATCTCGGGCCCTACCGGCGCCAGCTCACGATCGGGATGACGGCGGCGACGCTGATCACGCTCGTGAGCCTCATCCCTCCGTACCTCGCGGGGTACCTGATCGACCGCGTGGTGCGGCCGGCGCGGGAGGGCGGGTTGTCCCTGGGCCGAGCGAGCACGATCGCGTGGCTCGCCGTCGGCGCGATGGCGCTGGTGTACGTCATTCGCCAGGGCGCGGCGGTCGTGCGGCTGCGGCTGATGGCGATCCTGGGTGAGTGGGTGGCGCGCGACCTGCGGTCGGAGCTGTACGAGCACATCCAGCGGTTGTCGCTCGCGTTCTTCTCGCGCAAGCGCACCGGAAGCCTCATCACGCGTGTCTCGGCCGACACGGACCGCCTGTGGGACTTCCTCGCGTTCGGCGTCGTGGACGTGTCGCTCTCGCTCGTGATGCTCGCTGGGCTGGGCGCGGTGCTACTCTCGCTGGATTGGCGGCTCGGGCTCGCAATGACGCTGCCGGTGCCGTTCTTCTGCTGGCTGATCTACCGGCACGGCGAGTCGATCAACCGGCTCTTCATCAGGGCGTGGCGCAAGTGGTCGCGGGTGTCGGACGTCTTGTCCGACACGATTCCCGGGATCCGCGTCGTGAAGGCGTTCAACCAGGAGGAGCGGGAGATCCGGCGCTTCGGCGAGCGCAACGAGGACGTGACCGCGGAGTTCAACCGCATCCACGAAACGTGGACCACGTTCTGGCCGCTGTTGATGCTCGCCGTGCACGGCACGACCGTCGTCGTGTGGGCCCTCGCGCTGCCGCGCCTGCTCGGAACCGGCACCGCGTTGCCGGTGGGCACGTTCGTCTCGTTCCTGTTGTACACGACGATGTTCATCGGCCCGATCGAAGTGATCGGACAGATTGCCCGCACGATGAACCGGGCCACCACGTCGGCGCACCGCGTGTTCGAGGTGCTTGATACGGAGGTCGAAGTGCGCGATGACCCGGAGCCCGTGCAGCTCCGGCCGGTGCACGGCCGCGTGGCGTTCGAGCACGTGACGTTCGGCAACGACGGCGTCCGTCAGGTGCTGCGCGGCGTGAGCTTCGATGTGGCGCCGGGCGAGCTGATCGGGCTCGTCGGCCCGTCGGGCGGCGGAAAGACGACGATCGCGAACCTGATCGCGCGCTTCTACGACGTGACCGGGGGCGCGATCCGCATCGACGGCGTGGACCTGCGGCGGCTCGATACCGGGCACTACCGCCGCCAGATCGGGATGGTGCTCCAGGACCCGTACCTGTTTCACGGCACGATCCTGGAGAACATCCGCTACGGTCTGCCTGAGGCGTCCCTCGGGCAGGCGATCGCGGCGGCGCAGGCGGCGAACGCGCACGACTTCGTCACGAACCTGCAGCACGGCTACGACACGGTGGTGGGAGAGCGGGGGCACACGTTGTCGGGTGGCGAGCGTCAGCGCGTGTCGATCGCGCGGGCGATCCTGCACGACCCGCGCATCCTGATCCTCGACGAGGCGACGAGCAGCGTCGACACCGAGACGGAGCGGGAGATTCAGGAGGCGCTCGAGCGGTTGATCGCTGGGCGCACCGTGTTTGCCATCGCGCACCGGTTGTCGACGCTGCGCAAGGCGTCGCGCTTGTTCGTGATCGAGGATGGGCGCCTGGCGGAGCACGGCACGCACCACGAGCTGCTGGCGAAACCAGACGGCAAGTACCGGAAGCTGTACGAGCTGCAGCTGCAGCTCGCATGACAAAAGGAGGTCTCAATGGAGTCGACGATGGTGAGGGCCCCAGGAGGCTCGCTCGCCTTAGAGCAGCGCCCCGACGGCCGCCTCTGGGCGACTCGTGGCGACGAGGAGCGCGCCGTGTGGGTACGGCGCTGCTTCCCGTGGTCCGAGCCCGGGCATTACCTCTCGCTGCGCGACGCGGATGAGGAGGAGTTCGCCCTGGTGCGCGACCCCGCCGAGCTCGATCCCACGTCACGCGCGGCGCTCGAAGGAGCGCTCGCGCTGGCCGGGTTCGTGTTCGAGGTCACCCGCGTGCTGGAGATCGAAGAGGAGGTCGAGATCCGGCACTGGCGTGTCGAGACCAGGCAGGGGCCGCGGGTCTTCCAGACGCGGCTCGATGACTGGCCGCGCACGCTGCCCCACGGTGGCTTGCTCATCCGTGATGTGACGGGGGACTTGTATCACCTCGGCAAGCCGGCGGCGCTCGATCGGCAGAGCCGGGTGTTGCTGTGGGCGTTTGTGGACTGATCGTCCGACGCGAGACGGGGCGCGCCAGCCACAGTCGACTCGCAACAAGGTACCCCGGTGTTGCAACGGAGGGCATGTGGAGCGGCGGCCGTCGCCGCCGCACACATTATGACGTTTCGTGCGCGGCATCGGAGTTGCAGCGCAGCGACGCTTGGTCGATACCTCGAGGTTTCGTATGCGTCGCATCCTTCCGGTCTCCCTGGTCGTGTTCGTGACTCTCCAGACGGCGTGCGCGCGCGACGACGCGACCGCGCCACAGGGACCACCGTTCGGGCCGATGGCGCAGGCTGCCGACGGCGCCACCGTCCCGTCCAGAATCGCCTTCGTCTCCTGTGGCCCTTGCTCCTCAATCTCCGTGATGGCCGCCGACGGATCAGGGCGTACAACGTTGGCGCGTTCCACCTTCAATTTCGACCCCGCATGGTCGCCCGACGGGCAACAGATCGCGTGGACCAATTTCGGCGCCGGCGAAGCTCGGCACGCTGAGATTTGGGTCATGGCCGCGGATGGATCGACACCGATCAAGCTTACGAACGATACGACGCAGGACGGTCAGCCCAGTTGGTCGCCCGACGGGCGACAGATCGCGTTCGTGAGCCGGCGCGACGGCTTCAATATGGAGATCTATGTGATGAATGCCGATGGCTCGGGCCAGACGCGGCTGACCGACGATCCGGCTTTCGATGACCAACCCAGTTGGTCGCCCGATGGGAGACAGATCGCGTTCATGAGTACCCGGGACGGCAACGCCGAGATCTACGTAATGAACCCCGACGGGTCCGCTCCGACGCGGATCACGAACGATCCGGCCTTCGACACCGACCCCAGTTGGTCGCCGGACGGGCGACGGATCGCGTTCGGGAGCGATCGGGACGGCAACGCCGAGATCTACGTGATGAACGCCGACGGCTCGGCTCCGACGCGCCTGACGAACAATCCGGCGCGCGATGCAGATCCCAGTTGGTCCCCCACCGGACTGATCGCGTTCTCGAGCAGCCGGGACGGCAACGGCGAGATCTACGTCATGGCCGATGACGGATCAGGGCAAACGCGGCTGACGAACGATCCGCGCAACGATACGCGCCCGAGCTGGGGGCCGTGGCTCGATCAGACCCCGCCTCAACTCGTGCTGCCGAGTGACTTCGGGGTCCCACCCGAGCGATGGTTTGGCGCCCTGGTAGCGTACCATGCCTCGGCAACGGACGACTTCGATCCGGCCCCAGACGTCGTTTGCACGCCGCCGACGCCAAGCACCTTCCCCATCGGGACCACCCACGTTCAGTGCACGGCGACAGACGAGGCGGGGAATACTACGACAGGCGCCTTCTCGGTGACCGTGCGTGGCCAGTACGAAGAGCTCGCCTTCGACGTCGGAAACCTCGAGGGTACCGTTGCCTCACGGTCGAGGGACGGGTTGTCTAGCGATCGGCTCGAAGACGCTCTGACCAAGCTGGAAGCCGCTCGGGAGGAGTTTGCCCAGACGCCGACCGACCGGCTGGCGGCGGTCGGAGACCTCCAAGCCGCCACTCAGAACCTGCAGGCTGCGTTCGACGAGGGAGAGATCAGCGCCTTCGGATACAGCGTGATCGCGCGCCGATTCGCGGACAATTCGCGGCTCACGGCGGACCAGGCGATCGCCGAGGCGAAGGCTCGGGGCGGGAACGCGGAGGCCATTGCCGATGCGGAAGCCGCGCTCGCCAAGGGGGATGAAAAACGCGCGGCGAGCGAGTTTGCGGACGCCGTGGCGCAATACCGGAAGGCGTGCAAGACGGCGACCGGCGCCTAGCGCTGGCAGTACGGGCAGAAGGTAGTAGCCCGCAGATCGATCTTGTGCGTTGCGGTGAGTCGTTTGCCGCAACGCACGCACTTTTCCCCCTTCCGGCCGTAGACGCGCAGCTCGAACTGAAAGCGGCCGGGCTCGCCGGTGCCCGTGCGGTAATTGCGCAGTGTCGTACCGGATGACGCGAGCGCGCGCTCCAGCACGTCGACGATCGCGGCGTGCAGCCGGGCGAACTCCTCGAGGGACAGCTTGTTGGTGGGCTTCGCCGGATTGAGCCGCGCGTCGAACAGCGCTTCGTTCGCGTAGATGTTGCCGACGCCCGCGACGCGCCGCTGATCCATGATGGCTTTCTTGACCGCCGTGCGCGTGCCTTTGAGCCGGTCGGCGAACACAAAGGGCGTGAACGTCTCGTCCAGCGGCTCGGGGCCGATCCGTCCCGTGTAGGCAATCCACCCTTCCTCATCGACCAACCAGATCGTGCCGAGGCGCCGCACGTCGCGGTAGACGAGGACGCGGCCGTCGCTCAGCGTGCACAGCAGTACCGAGTACTTCCGCTCCGCGCGCGTCAACGGCTTCTCATGCACCAAAAACGATCCGGTCATGCGCGGCTGGACGATCATGCGGTGCCCACTCGATAGCCGAAACACCGCGTGCTTGGCGCGGCGGGAGACCTGCTCGATGGTGTTGCCCGTCAGCGTCTTGATGAGGCGGGACTTGGTGACCTGCCGCAGGACATGAGTCTTCCTGAGTTGCACCTGCACGACTTGGCTCCCCTCGAGACGGGGGGCCAGGTCGCGGACGATCGTCTCGACTTCAGGCAGCTCCGGCACGCTGCAGCTCGCGCCAGGCGATGTCGCGCCGCCAGGTCTTCCCTTCGAACGCGATCTTGTCGCACGCCGCCGCGCTCACCCGAGCCGCCGCGGCCACGCCGCTGCCGAGGCCCGTGACGGTCAGCACGCGGCCCCCGGCGGTCCGCAGGGTGCCGTCCGCATCGCGTGCCGTTCCGGCCTGAAAGACGACGACGTTCGCTCCCAGATCGCTCGGCAGGCGAATCGCGGCACCCTTTTCGGGCTTCTCGGGATAGCCGCGGGCCGCGAGCACCGTCGTGACGGCCGCGCGTGTCGGTGCGATCACCTGGCGCTTGGGCCGCCAGCGGCGGCGCGCGATGTCGATCAGGTGCTTGGTCGCGCCCTTGGGAAGAACCGGGAGAATCGCCTGTGCCTCGGGGTCACCGAAGCGGCAATTGAACTCGAGGACGTTGGGTGTGCCGTCGGGCGCGAGCATAAGCCCGGCGTACAAGATCCCTTCGTAGGGAGCGCCCTGTGCCGCCATCTCGCGTAACACCGGCTCGAGCACGTCGCGGCGCACCCGAGCGAGCAGCTCGTCCGTCGTCAGCGTCACGGGACAGTAGGCGCCCATCCCGCCGGTGTTGGGGCCCGTATCGCCTTCGCCCAGGCGCTTGTGGTCTTGTGCCGGCGGCAGGATGACGATGCGCTCGCCGTCGGTGAGCGCCAGGACCGACAGCTCCTCGCCCACCAGAAACTCCTCGACCACGATCTCGGTGCCGGCCTCGCCGAGTGCGCTGCCGGCGAGCATCGCGCGCGCGACGGCGGCGGCTTCGGCGCGGGCGGCGCACACCACGACGCCCTTGCCCGCGGCAAGTCCCGACGCTTTCACGACGAGCGGCTCGGTGTGCGCCTCGATGTATGCGAGCGCCGCCGTGAGGTCGGTGAAGGTCGCGCTCGCGCCGGTGGGGACACCGGCGCGGCGCATCACTTCCTTCGCGTACGCCTTCGACGACTCGAGCCGGGCCGCGGCCTGCGTCGGTCCGAAAACGGCGCGACCCGCGTCCTGGAGCCGGTCGGCGAGGCCCGCGGCGAGTGGCGCCTCAGGGCCGATGATCGTGACATCGATGTCGTGTTGCCTGACGGCGGCGACGACCGCGTCCACGTCCGTCGCCGCGATGGGGAGGTTGGTGCCGAGGGTTGCGGTGCCTGGGTTACCGGGAGCGGCGAAGAGAGTCGCCTCGGGGGTGTCGCGGTGCAGCGCCCAGCATAGCGCGTGCTCGCGGCCACCCCCGCCGACGACCAGGATTCTCACTTCTTCTTGAAGGCGTCCGAAAAGGCTTGTGCGGCTCGCTTGGCGGTGTCGACCACGTCGTTCACGACGGCCTTGGCTTCGTTCATGTAGTGATCGCGGGCGTCGTCGATGTCCTTATCGATGGGGCGCTGCTCGGCCTCGGGACCGCGCCGCGTGTACTCACCACTCACGATCTTCTCATAGCTGCCCGACGCAATCCAGCGCTCCAGCTCGGCGGCCCGGAGCGTGTTGAACGGATGCGACTGTTCGAGCGTGTTCAAGATCTTGAAGATGCGGTCGATCGCGCCGCCGGTCTCTTCGTATTCCTTCGCCTGCTGCAGGAACGCGTCGAGGTCCATCTCATTCATGTCGCCGCCCCCCGCCATCTTCAGGAACATGCGCATCGAGGCGCGCGGATCCTGCGCCGCGAGCAACCCGGCGCGATCGGACGACAGTTCGCTCTTGCGGGACCACTCGAGCAGCGCGAGCCGGATGGGCGCGAGCACCAGGCTCGTGAGGAAGGGCAGGAAGTTCAGCCCCACGAAGAGGATGAGAATCAGAATCGTGTGGTACAGCGCGTGCCCGCTCATCACATGGCCGAGCTCGTGCCCGAGCAGCACGCGCATCTCGTCGTCGTCGAGCAGCTTCAACGCGCCCGAGTTGATGACAATGAAGGGGCGGTCCATGCCGTAGGCCCCGGCGTTGACGAACGGGGTTTGCGACACGAACAGGTCGGGGCGCACCGGCCAGTCCATGGAGGTCAGGACGTCGGTGTAGAGCGCGTTGAGCTTGGGGAATTGCGTCGGGCCCACGCGCACGGCGTCGGCGGTGAAGAGCAGCCGGAACCCGCGCTCGCCGAAGAACCCGACGATCTTCTTCACGACTTCATCGAAGCCCGGCACCGACCGGAGGGTCTGCAACGCCGCCCGATCGGCGGGGTGCTCCCAACTCACGGGGGCGATCTGGGTCAGAATCTTGCGCGGGCGCGCGGCGGGGAGTCCGGTCATGTGTCGCTCCGACAATGGGATGCCTTCACGTACGCACTGTTACGGCCCGGGTTTCGGTCAATCGTCCGCCAGTGCCTGGTCGAGGTCGGCGATCAGGTCATCCACGTCCTCGATCCCCACCGACAGCCGGACCAGGCTGTCGGTCAGGCCCATCCGCTCCCGCATCTCGCGCGGCACGCTGGCGTGGGTCATCGACGCAGGGTGCCCGATGAGACTCTCCACGCCACCCAACGATTCCGCCAAGGCGAAGATCTTGGTGCGCTCCACGAAGCGGCGGGCTACGCCCAAGTCTCCCAGCTCGATGCTGATCATCCCGCCGAATCCCTTCATCTGACGGCGGGCCAGGTCGTGCTGCGGGTGAGACGGCAGCCCCGGATAGTAGATCTTCTTCACGCCGCGCTGCGTGCCGAGCCACTCGGCGATGCGGCGGCCGTTGGCGTCGTGCTGGCGCATGCGCAGCGCGAGCGTCTTGGTGCCGCGCAGCGCGAGCCAGCAGTCAAACGGTCCCGGCACGGCCCCCGAGCTGTTCTGCAGGAAGCCGAGGCGCTCGGCGAGATCGTCGCGGCTCGTCACCAGCATGCCACCGATCATGTCGGAGTGGCCGTTCAAGTATTTGGTCGTGGAGTGGAGGACGATGTCGGCGCCGTACTGCAGGGGTTGCTGAAAGAACGGCGTGGCGAACGTGTTGTCGACGACGAACAATGCGCCGGCCTTTTTCGCGATCTCGCCGGTCGCGGCGAGGTCGCACAGTCGCATCATCGGGTTCGTCGGGGTTTCGGCGTAGACGATCTTTGTCTTGGGCGTCACGGCCGCCGCGACCGCCGCGGTGTCGCCGCCGTCCACGAACGTGAACGTCAAGCCGAGGCGCGACCAGATGTGCGTCATCTGACGATGCGAGCCGCCGTACACGTTCTCGCCGCTCACGACGTGATCGCCCTGCGACAACAATTTCATCACGGCGTCGAGCGCGGCGAGTCCCGAGCTGAACGCGAAGCCGTAGCGCGCGCCTTCGAGCGCCGCGACGTTGCGCTCGAGCGCTTCGCGCGTCGGGTTGCTCGTGCGCGCGTACTCGTACCCTTTGTGCTTGCCGAGGCCCTGCTGGACGTACGTGGAGGTCTGATAAATCGGCGTCATCACTGCGCCGGCGAGCGGTTCGGGTACCTGTCCGGCGTGTACGGTGCGGGTCGCGAAGCGGAGCGTGAGGTCGGTATCGACAATACGCGTCATGGTCGGAACGTAAGGGCGCCTTCCCCCAGGGGCAAGCGATGCATACTGTTAGCGCACGATGTCGCCATTTGCCGGAATGCGCTGCCTCGTCGTGGACGACGAGCCGCGCCTGCGTCGTGTGCTGATCCGTCTCCTCGAAGGGGAGGGATTCGTTTGCCGCGAGGCGGGGTCGGGCGTGGAGGCCTTGGCGCTACTCGAGCAGGAACCGGTGCCACTGCTCATCTCGGACCTGCGGATGCCGGAGATGGACGGCGTCGGCTTGCTGCGCGAGGTGACGGCCCGCTGGCCCGAGACCGCCGTGATCGTCGTGACGGCCGTCGCCGAGGTCGAGAGTGCCGTCGCCTGCCTCCAGATGGGCGCGCTCGACTACGTCGCCAAGCCGTTTCATTTGGACGAGGTGCGCGCGCGGGTCACGCAGGCGCTCGACAAGCGCCGCCTCATCCAGGAGAACAAGAGCTACCAGGCGCATCTCGAGGAGCGCGTCGAAGCCCAAGCCCGGCGCATCGAGGAGCTGTTTCTCGAAGGCGTCCACGCCCTGGTGTACGCGCTCGAAGCGAAGGACGGGTACACCCGCGGCCACTCGATGCGCGTGTCGCACTACGCGGTGAACATCGCCCGCGCGTTGCAGCTCGATAAGGACCTCGTGGATACGATCGCGTTGGGTGCCGAGCTGCATGATGTGGGCAAGATCGGCGTGAGCGAAGGCATCCTGCATAAGGCCGGCAAGCTATCCGAAGTGGAGTACCGCCACATTATGGAGCACCCGGTCATCGGCGCGCGTATCCTGGGTCCCCTGATGCGCGACGCCCCCGGTGCGCTGTCGATCGTGCGGTCCCACCACGAGCGGTTCGACGGCAAGGGTCTGCCAGACGGGCTGGCGGGGGAGGCGATCCCATTTGAGGCGCGTGTGGTCGCGGTCGCCGACGCGTTTGACGCGATGACGAGCGTCCGTCCGTACCGTCCCTCACTCCAGGTTTCCATGGCGATGAAGGAGTTGGATGAAGGGAAGGGCGTGCAGTTCGACCCCGCCGTTGTCGACGCCTTCCGGCGGGCCTTCCCCGAGCTGAAGTCGCTCCCGATTCCCACCCCGCAGCTCCAGCCCCTGCGCCTGCCGGTCCGCGCGATGGAGGCACGCCGCGCCTGATGTCGGACACGCTCATGGTGGGTGTGGCGGGGGTGCGGGGGCTCGTGGGTACCGATCTCACACCGGAAGTCGTCGCGCGCTGGGCCGCGGCCTTCGGCACCTGGGCGAAGTCCGGCAAGGTCGTGCTCGGCCGAGACGCACGCACGTCGGGTCCGATGTTCGCGCGCGCGGCGACGGCGGGATTGATGTCGGTCGGCTGCGACGTGATCGACGTCGGACTCGTCACGACGCCCACGGTGCAGCTCGCCGTCGAGCACCACCGCGCC
>Ga0193723_1000226_pt1 | contig 21015 bp, 23 predicted proteins | sample H2m2metaG_FD_143042 | JGI IMG/M metagenome (GOLD analysis project Ga0193723, IMG submission 143042) | Soil microbial communities from a riparian zone of the East river system, Colorado, United States - H2m2 | ecosystem: Environmental > Terrestrial > Soil > Riparian zone | place: USA: East River...
GTTTACGAGCAAATGGCGACGTCGAGCGCGCGGGCGCTCCTGCGTCGCCAGTACCAGGCTACGTTGTCTACGAGCGCGATGATGTAAGTCCGGCAGTGCGCCGTCTAACATGCGCCTGAAGCTGACGGCGCGCGTAGATTAGGAAATGAATCCTTCTTCAGCGCGCCGCAGCTTAAGCGCGATCCGTTAGGCGAACACGTCACCTCCGGAGCGAGGCAATTCCCCTGAAGCCCTTCCGCGCGTTCCTCGTCGCTTGGGCGTTAGCAGGCCTGGGTGCCGTCCTCGGTTCCATGCTTGGGAACCCAGCAGGGAAGCCGGGGCTCTTTGCCGGAGCCGTCGTTGGAGGCGTCCTCGGCGTCGCGGCGGCGGTCGCTGGCTTGGCCAAGCTCCAGTGGCTCCTGCCTGAGGATCGGCGCGGCGCGTCCATCGGAGGGATTCTTGGGTTCGCGGTCGCCGCACCAATCGCCGTGACCAATTTGCACAGTCCCGTAATCCCTGTTCTGATCTGTGGGCTCGCGGGTGCGGGCTTGCTCCTGGGTGTCGGGGTGGCTCACGGCTGGCGGCGGAGGTCATGAGCGCGTGTCGCCTAACAAGCGCTTGAAACTGGCGGCGCGCGTAGGATATTGAATGACACCTTTTTCTTCAGCCCGCCGCAGCTTAAGCGCGGTCCGTTAGCCGGCCCCGCGCTCACTTGGCCAGTTTCGCCCTCTCCGCCATATTGTCGGAGTCCCAGCCTGAGGTTCACATGTCTAGCATCAAGAAAGAGGCACGGCGCCTCGTCGAGCAGCTCCCAGAGCATGCGTCGTGGGATGATCTGATCTACGAGATCTACGTCCGCCAAGCCGTCGAGGCAGGGCTCGCTGATGTTGAGGCGCGCCGCCTCGTACCGCATGATGACGTGTTGGGCCGAGTGTTGCCGTCCCGGTGAAAGTAGTATGGACGGAGACCGCAGTCGCTCACTTGTTGGCCATTTACGAACACATCGCGCGGACGTCGCCGGTCTACGCTCAACTCATGGTGCGTCGCATCTGGGATCGCGCCGGCCGGCTGATGCCATTCCCCAATGCCGGGCGCCTCGTTCCCGAAGTTGGTACGGACGTTCGGGAGGTGCTCGAGCCTCCCTACCGTGTCATCTATCATGTCGGTTCTGATCGGATCGAGCTGCTGGCAGTCATTCACGCTCGGCGCGGTCCAGATGCGCTCGACGACGTCGGGCCGGGGCGGGCCACCTAACAAGCGCTTGAAGCTGGCGGCGCGCGTAGATTAAGGAATGAATCTTTCTTCAGCGCGCCGCAGCTTAAGCGCGATCCGTTAGGCGTCGCGGCGCGAGGATAGCCACGCGCGCTCGCTCGCGCCACCGGTCGTCAGGCCGGCGATGAACGCTCTTGAATCCCGCCCACGAGAGTCGTACTTTTCATGACAAAGCACTTGGCGATCCACTGGGCGCAGAGGCTGCCGAGGTGCGCGGCGCGGGGGCGGAGGCGATCATGCGGAAGTGGCTGCGACGCATTCGCGGTGCACTCGGGATGGGCTTCACGTGGGCAGCAGCATGGTTCGCTGTGGGCTCCGTGCCGCGTTGGGTGTTCGGCGTCTATACCGACCTCCCGCTCCCTCTCCTCTTTGGTGCACTCGGCCTCATTGCCGGGGTCACATTCTCCGGGCTCCTCGTGCTGACCGAGGGCCGTCGCAGGCTCGATCAGTTGTCGCTTCCGCGCGTTGCGGGGTGGGGCGCCATAGGCGGCGTTCTGCTCTCGGCCCTCTTCGTCAGGGGCGCATCGCTTGGCTGGGGTGAGGTGCTGGCGATCAGCACCACGTTCGCCCTTGCTGCCGCCGTTTCCGCCTCTGGTTCGCTCGCTCTGGCCAGGCGAGCGGTAGGGCGAGAACTGCCCGACAGCCGTGGGGATACCGCCGAGGCCGAACTCACCGACTATGAGAAGCGGAAACTGCTTGGAGGCGGGAACTAACATCGGCGCTTGGCTCCAGTCCGCGGCACTGAAGATGTCGCTCATCCAGACGTGAGCGGTGCTAGGGGCGACGCCTAACAAGCGCTTGAAGGTGGCGGCGCGCGTTGATTAAGGAATGAATGTTTCTTCAGCGCGCCGCAGCTGAAGCGCGATCCGTTAGGCAGCGCCAATCCCGTACGGAGTCGAGGGTGAGATGACATCCTGTCTCGGCCTGTGTGCCGTGCCCGCCCTTGTACGCATAGCTGCCGCCGTGGCGCTAGTCGTTGGGCTCGCATCCAACCCTCCGGCTCAGTCCGGCCTTCCGAGATTCGAACGCACCGACTGCTGGGTGAATGGCGACTGGGCCCGCGACGTCCGCCGTGAGTGCGGCTGGCTCGTGGTGCGGGAGTCGCGTGATCGCACGAGTACGACCACCGTCCGTCTCGCGGTCGAGATCCTTCGCGCGCGGGAGCCGAGCGGCGCCCTGCCACGGGTCTTCCTGCACGGTGGCCCGGGTGGGGCCGGGGGGATCCGCCTGTACTCGGAGGGCATCGCGCGGAGCGACCTTCGCCTCCATCACGACGTCGTGATCTACGATCAACGCGGCGCCGGGTTCTCGGAGCCGAAGCTGTGCCCCGCCTACGATACCGTCGCCGACGCAGGGTTGACGGACGCCCGGCGGGCCTGCATCGCCGAGCTCGAGGCGCAAGGTATCGATCGACGGGCCTACAGCACGGCGGCGAGCGTCGCCGATCTGATTGATCTTCGTCGCGCGCTCGGCTACGAGTCGTGGGACGTCTATGGCGCGTCGTACGGCGCGCGCCTCGCCCAGGAAGGCATGGCACGGGATGGACGGGCGATCCGCTCCGTCGTGCTGGCAAGTCCGGTGGCGCGCGGCTTCAGCTCCCAAGCGGAGCAGCCGCTCTCGACGCAGCGTGCTCTGGAGCACACGTACGCGGCGTGCGCACGCCAGCCGTCGTGCCGGGACGCGTTTCCGACCGTCGAGCAGGACTTCTATGCGGTCTACGACGACCTGACGACATCCCCCGTCCCGGTGCCGATCGGGCGCCCGGGTAGTGGGCGTGACACCGTCTGGTTGGATGGCAGGCGCCTCGTCGACGACATCCGCAATCGTATGCTCAATCGCGTCCGCGCGGGCGTCGCCCGTCTCCCGCTGCTGCTCCACGAGCTGCGCGCCGGTGACCGCGCGCGGGCGGCCCGCGAGATCGTCGGAGAGGGTGCCGAGAGGGCCCCGGACCGTGCGTTGCGCGCGCTCATCAACTGTGCCGACCACGCGACCTCCGGCGCCACTTACCGAAGGACTCTCGAGTCGGTCAACGCAGTCGCGCGACCGCCATTCCGGCGCGTCTTTGACGGGGAATGCGAGCAGTGGCTTCCACACGTGCGCGATGAATCGATGCCTGCGCCGGTGCGGAGCGGCATTCCGACGCTGATCCTGACTGGCGACTTCGACGACCGAACCCCAACAGAGCTGGCTCGGCGCATCGCCGCCACGCTCAGTCACGCGTACCTCGTCGAGTTTCCGGACGAGGGCCACGACACACGCCCCTCCGCGTGCCACTGGGGCATTCTCGCGCAATTCCTCGAGGATCCGACGCGACGGCCCGACACCTCGTGCGTCGCGACGATCGCTCCGATACCGTTCGCGGTGGCATGGGAGTCGGCCAAGGGGCCTTGAGGTGCTACGCACCTGCTGCCGCTAGGCGGCACCGCGGGCTGATGTGACTGGCGGCCGTGCTTTAGGGTATCTGTAGGTCTAGAGGTACGACCGGCCACGTCGGTCTTTGATTGGGGGAGTCCCATGCGACTCTTGGTTTCGTTATGTGCCTGCGGGATGCTGCTTGGCTGCGATGGCCCCGAAGTCGTGCCTCAACCGTTGGATGGCGTCTGGCGCCTGGCCGTCGCCCATTACTGGTTTGATCCCCGCACGCTGACGTTGACTCAGCGCGATAGCACCGTGACGGGAATCGGAAGCGCTATGGGCGTCGATGTGCCGATAGGCGTGAGCGTCACGGGCACTGCGTCACTTCCCACGGTCGTTCTCACCTTCAGTTACGGCGGTGGGACGGCCCGCTACACGGCGACGCTGCAATCTGACACGCTATTGGTCGGACAAGCGGTTTACGACTCGAGTTTTACTGTTCGCTCGGACAGCCTCACGTTTGCGAAGCAGTAGCCCTCGATGGACTGCACGGTGCCGCCTAACAAGCGCTTGAAGGTGGGGGCGCGCGTAGGATATTGAATGACCACTCTTTCTTCGGCGCGCCGCAGCTTAAGCGCGATCCGTTGGGCGGCTGCACGAGACGGGCCTGACGAGAACCGTTTACGCTGCAGCTTTCCGTGAAGTGGCGCTCGCAAGGGTCGTACTGCAGGTGGCGGTCTACAGCGTGGACGCAACACATATGGCGCGCGTCATACCAGGAGCTTCCCACAGAAAGTTGATAGGGGAGACGCCTTCATGAACGGGGTCTGGTACGGGGTTTGCTCGCTCGGTGTGACCGGTGAATCACGCGTTCAGCACCGCCGCAAACACCGAGGTCCCCATGAAACAGATCCCGATATTCTGTCTCGCGTCCCTACTGGTCTGCGCCTGCGACGACGCCACGCAGCCCTCGCCGTCAGCGTCGGCGGATGCGACCAGCTCCGCCCTCGTTGGTACGGCGGAACTCATCTCCCCGATCGACCTCGGGACGTTGGGGGGCCCGTCGAGCTACGCGGCTGACGTGAACAACAACGCCGTCGTGGTTGGATCGTCTCTGACCGCGGCTGGCGCACGGCACGCGTTCCGCTGGACCGCCGACCGCGGTATGGAGGACCTGGGCACCCTCCCCGGCGATGAGTGCAGCGCGGCAACCAGCATCGCGGCCGACGGCCAAATCCTCGGCCTGAGCGGCCCGGCCGGCTGCTATCCCTATAACAGCAAGACAGTCGTATGGAGTCCGTCCGGAACGATTGCCGCCGTCCCGATGGCGCCCTTGGGAGACCTCCCCGGGCCGGCGAACGATCTCAACCAAGAGGGGGAGATCGTCGGTTGGGACTATGTGGGCCACCAGCGTGCCTACTACTGGAGCGAATCGAGTGGCAAACTTGACATCACGGGACGCGAGGGACAAGCGAGCGAGATTAATGCATCGGGAGTCGTCGTTGGTTACGTCAACGTCTTGAGCGGCCCGACTCGCTGTCCGGCTTTCCCGCCCAGCCCTAGTTGCTTCCGCGCGTTTCTTTGGAGCCTCACGGCTGGCTACCAAGAGCTGGGCGTGCCGGGAACCAATCCGAATACCAAAGTCATCGGATACGGCCTGAACAACGGAGGTACGGCCGTGGGGATGGTCTTTGGCGCGGGAGGCGCGTGGCGGTGGAACGAAGCATCTGGGTTCACGTTGTTGCCCGTGTTGGGGCCGACGCCCTATCCGGACGCAGCCGCAGTGTCGATCAACTCTCGTGAGACGGCAGTCGGTTACAGCCGGGATGTCGACGGCTTTCGCCACGCGGCCGCCTGGCCGCGCGCCGGTGGTGTTGTCCGACTGGACTCGCGTCCATCGTCGGCGGGGGACATCAATGATTGGGGTGCCGTGGTTGGGGCAGCTACCGTCGACGGGCAGTCTCGGGCGACGCTCTGGATGGTTGGCCCCGGACGCGGTGAGCCGGGCGTGACGCCCCCCCCAGCGGTAGATCGCTCCGCCACGAGCCTGGAATTGTCCGTAGCGGACCCGTGCTTGTCGGATGCCGATCTCCCGTTATCTCGGCAGGCCCTTCTCGAATGCGTAACGGGGTTCGCGCGCTACGGACCGAACTAGGCTCTAGGAAGCAGACCTTCGTCGGGGAGCCCACCCGCTGCTCATGGTGAGGCGCTCCGTCGGGCGGTCACGGAACGCCAGCCAACGAGGCTGACCGCGCCGGCGCCTTGTGCCCGCCGGCGCTCCCGCCGCAACTTCGGGTGAGTGCCCGCACTCTTTGATTCTGGGCGGCCGCTCGGATTTCGCCGGCTTTTACCATCATCTCGGGATCTCCGTGCCGCCCCGGGGCTTGTCGGCCCAGACGTAGCGATAGATCGTCTCGTGGCTGATCTCGAGTTTCTGATCGGTCCCGCAGCCGGCCGGCGATCTGCTCAGGGCGCACACGGTCGGCTCCACGTGGAGAATGTATGCCGACGGAACCCTCATGGACTCGGGCGAGATTCTCGAGAGCGTTTCGCAGAAGCGGCTGGTGATGAGTTGGCTAAATGAATGGAAGCCCGTTCCCTCGAGTGTCGAGGAAGTGCGAGACCCGCGAAAGAACGATTGTGCTTAGCGTGCGGCCTACCAAGCGTTTGAAGCTGCCGGCGCGCGTACGATATTGAATGACGACTCTTTCTTCAGCTCATGGCAACCGAAAAGTTTGACGATGGTCTCGTCCAGCTTCGCTACGCGGTGTCGCGATGACGGCGCCGCACCTCACGGACCTTGTTCCAGAGCTTGAACGGACTCGGGACGAGACGCTGAAGTGCTTCTCGCTCGACCAGCGCGACCTCGCGCGCACCTACGGCCCAGGTAAATGGTCCGTCACGTATATCCTGCATCACCTCTCCGATAACGAGACCGTCTCCTTCGATCGCATCCGTCGCGCGCTCAGTGAGCCTCGTCCGGTGGTATGGGTGATGGATCAGGACGCGTGGGCGAAGGGACTCGACTATTCGCGGCTGCCCCTGGACCTCTCCCGTCGTGTGTACGAATCGGTGCGCAACGCGATCATCTACTATGCGGGCGTGCAGTATGAGCGGAGTGGCCACCTCGCGTTTGTGCACAGCGTAGACGGCGTGCGCACACTGCGGGATGAATTCGACCACGTCGCCGCTCATAATGAACATCACTTGAGTCAAATCCGGTTGGCGCTGAGCCGGCCCCGATAGCGGCGGTGATGTGACGAAGTGGTTCTTCCTGCATCCGCGACGCCACGCGCCCGCAAGGGAGCGTCGGGCTCCCGTGCTCGAGCGACTCACGGAGGTACCCCTCGGTTGGGTGGCGGAGCGTCTCGCGGCGCCGTTTTTTCGCTGGGAGCACGCGCGGCTCGTCACGCCCGAGATCTCTCTCGCGGTACCCGATCTCGCGCCTGAGTTCGCCGGCTACCGCATCGCGCTGGTCACCGACTTGCACCACGGTCCAGCCGTCCCTGCGCGGTGGCTCTCCCGCGTGGCGGAGCGGGTCGGCGAGCTCGCGCCCGACCTCGTTGTCCTCGGCGGTGACTTCGTCAGTCACGCTCGCCGCGATCTCCGAGGACTCGACGAAATCGTCGCGCGATTCCATGCCCCCGATGGGACACTTGCCGTCCTCGGCAATCACGACCACTGGCTCGACCCGGACGCGGTTGCCGCAGCCGTCCGGCGCGGCGGCGCGCGTCTGCTCTTGAATCAGCACGTCCTGATCCGCCGCGGGACGGGAGGGGGGGCGCTCGCCATCGGGGGGGTCGACGATTTCTCTCACGGGGCGGTTCGACCGGACGAGGCGCTGGCCGGGGTTCCGCCCCACGTGCCGCGGGTGCTGCTATCGCACAATCCCGATCTCATCGAGTATCTGCCACCGGGTCTGCGGGTGGACGTGATGTTGTCGGGCCACACCCACAACGGCCAGGCGCACTTGCCGCTCATCGGTCCGATCACCGCCCCATCCCAATTCGGCCGCCGCTACTTGCATGGACTGAAACGGGTGGGCCACACGTGGTTGTATGTGTCCGCCGGGATCGGGAGCGCCTGGGTGCCGCGCTGGGGTAATCCACCCGAGCTGCCTGTGATTCGGTTGACCGTGCAAGGCGAGCCTTCTTAAAGGCGCATAGATTAGGAAACCATGTCAGCCTCCCGATTGCTTGCGGCACTCGCACTGCTGGGCGCCGGCGCGTGCGCGCCTCGCACAGCCCAGGTCGCCCCCAACACCGGTTGCTACGCGTTGTTCGTCGTCGATGCCTATGGTGCGGTAGCCGCTGGGACCGGCCTGCGCGCTCTGCCGCCATACGTGGCGCTGGACGCGACGCCGGTCGGGGTCCGGGGTCACCGACTCGTCGTTCCAGCGACGTGGCAGGGCGCGGGTCCGAACCCGGAATGGGCATCGTGGCGAGACGAGGGACGCGGGCTCGTCCTGACGTTCCTGGGCTCGACGGGAACGCTCGATGTCGCGCTCCATCCGACGCAGGACGGCTACCGCGGCGAGGGCGTGACGCCGCTGCGTCATGCCGTGCCGCCGGTGCAGGTGACGTTGGTGTCATCGAGTTGTGCGGGATTGCGCCCGGGTGCCGCCTAACTAGGGCATGAATCGAATCCGGCGGACGACCCGCGAGGGTGCAGATAAGGGCCGCCCTGATTCACCCAGAGGGTAAGACCAATGAAACGTCTGCAGACCACCCTGTTCGTTATTGGGTTCATCATCATTGGGACGCAGTCATTTCGCCACGTGTACGTGAAGTGGATCGAACCCCGCTCGTCTATCCTGGATGCGTACAAGGCGCCCGTCGATACCGCCATCGCCTCGGCGGGTAGTCTGAAGGAACTGGCCGCGATGTATGAGCGCGCCCACAATCTCGTGCAGCAGTACGAGAGCAAGTCCTCGAACCCTGAAATCCCCCTCCATAGACGAGACGACACGGAGCCGTATGCGTCTGAGATGAAGCTGCAGAGGGAGATCGAGACTTGGGAGGCGCAGCGGAACAGCATCTTCCAGCTGCGGTTCTTTTGGAGTCTAGGGCTCCTGAGTGTATTGCTCGGCATCTGGTGTCACACGAAGTGGAATGCTTGGCTCGGCATGGCCGCGATCATCTCCGGCTTTTCCGAGATGGCATTCTGGACCAGCCCGCTGTCGCGTTCCTCCGGAGCAGTGCCCGAGTTTGAACGGCTCTTGGGCAACAAGCTCGTCTTCTCGGTCATCACGTGGGGTTGCCTCGTCATGCTTTGGTTGTTGGTCGACAAATGGGGCAAGGCGCGTCAGCCGCCTCAACCCTGAGCCTTCAAGGAGCCCTACCATGCCATCGACGAGTGCCGCAATTAGTCTCCTGCTCTTTACCGTCGCCGCTCCGACTTTCGCACAGCAGCCCAGCGCCAGGCCTCCGGCTTCGGACTCAACGATGCTCGCGGGGATGGCGGGCATGATGAATCAGATGGGGCCGATGTATGAAGGGATGACGCAAGCGATGCTGGAGGGGACGATCAAGGCGCTGGAACGGCCCGAGATGATCGAACGACTGGCGCGCTTCGCCCGCCGCTACTACGAGGCGCTGGTCAGGCAGGGGTTTTCGAAGGAAGAAGCGCTACAGATCGTTGCTGGAGCGGGCATCGCGGGCGCGAAAGCCCCGAGGTGATGACGCTGCGCAATCCTGATTCGTACCCGTTGCCGTTCGACGAGCGGTTTCGCAGGTTAAGCGTGATCCGATAGACCCCCCCCGGCCGGAGGTCGGTCATGCCGCTACGCCGCTATGTGATTCCGTTGACAGTCGCTCTCGTCATCCTCCCGAGCAATGAGGGACGCGGCCAGCGCGCGCCAAGCGCGCCTCCAGACGCCGCCACGCTGGCCGCGGCGCATCGGGTGCTCGATGCCAGTGGCAGTGTGGACGCCATGGTCGCGGCCATGCGGGCCAACCTGCCGGCGCAACGGGCGGCGACTCCCCAGCTCCCCGATGAGTTCTGGACCCAGTTTGAGGCTCGAATCGTCAAGGATGTCCCACAGCTCGTGGACAGCATTGCGGTGGTGTACGCTCGCAACTTCACGCTGAAGGAGCTCGACGCGCTCACCGCTTTCTACCAGGGGCCGGTCGGTCGGCGGCTGCGCGCGATGCAGCCGACCCTGATCACCCAGAGCTCGGCCATCGGGCAGCGGTGGGGAATGCGGATTGGGGCCGAGATCGGCGCCTCACTTCGGCCGAAGTAGGCGTCAGGAGACGTAGACCCCCCGTGTGCATCCCTCCGGGACCTGAGCGTCCTGTTATCTGGGTGCAACCTCCACAGGGGACCGACCATGATCGCCATACGAGTCGCCGTGCTGTTGTCGTTCAGTCTCTCAGCGCAAGCGAGCGCGCAGGCGCGCGCCGAGGATGCAAAGACACCCGAGATTCGCACCGCCGGCACCGCTCAACGCACCGTTCGACCAGATCTCGCCACCGTGACGCTGCAGTTCAGCGCCGAAGGCGCGACGCCCAAGGAGACTTCCGGCGTGCAGTTCACGGCCACCGATGTCTCAGCCGCACAGGACGAGGCACTGCGGGAGGCCACCCAGCGGGCCCGTCGCCAGGCTGAAGTCATCGCCGCCGCCGGCGGGATGCAGCTCGGCGCCGTTCTGTCACTCAGTACGCAAGCCAACTACCTGGATGACTACCGTTCCTACGGCTTTGGCAGCCTCTCGATCTCTGGGGCGACGGCGGATGGCAGTGTCCCGACGGTCGTCGTCCAACCGTCGGTCCCGGTTTCGGTAACGGTGTACGGACGCTGTGCCTTGGTGGCGAAGCCGTAAGGCCACCAGTTCCACCGGCCCGCCAGCTGCAGCAGCGCGGGGCCGATCACCATCCGAACGACGGTGGCGTCGAGTAGCACCGCCACCGCGAGCGTGAATCCCAGCAGCTTGATGATCAGAAACTGTCCCAGGGTAAACGCCGCGAACACCACCAGCATGATGGCGGCCGCGTTGGTGATCACGGGCCCGGTGTTGGCGATTCCCTCGACGATCGCGGTGCGGTCATCGAGGCCGGACCTCCGGCCTTCCATGACGCGGGTAATCAGGAACACTTCGTAGTCCATGCTCAAGCCGAACACCATGCAGAAGACGATCACCGGCAGCGTCGAGAACACCGCGCCCAGCGGCTCGGCCACGCCGAAGAGCCGGCCACCCCACCCGTCCTGAAACACCAGTTTGAGGGCGCCAAAGGCAGCGCCTACCGACAGGAGGTTGAGCAGCATCGCCTTGAGCGGGACGAGCAGGGAGCGCGTGCCGAGGAACAGCGCCACGAGCGTCCCCAGGATCACCAGCCCGGCGATCTGGCCGAACCGGCCGACGACCGCATCCCGGTAGTCGGTGTTGAAGGCGGGGAGACCGCCGACACGCACCACCGCGCCCTCGAGCCCGCTCGCCGCGCCGCCCGCCGCGCGAATCTTCCGCACCAACTGCACGAGCGCCTCCGGGGTCAGGCCATCCCGCGGCATCAGCTCGACCACGGCCAGGCGGCCGTCGCGGCTCACCAGCCCCGCGGTAGCCCGGTCGGACAGCGTGGCGAGCCCGAGGCGCCCCAGCCCGGTCGCCCGTACCACCGCTACCAGCGAACGGACCCGCTCGATCCGCGGATCGCGTTCCAGCGGCTCGACGAACTGCCGCAAGGCGCGCCATCCGATCGACGTCCGCGCCGACGTGCCCCGGGGCAGCTCGAGCACGATACGCACCGCGTCCACAACGCCGCTCCGGCCCATGGCGCGCAGGTCGCGCAACGCCACGGCGGACTCCATAGACGGCGGCAGCCAGTCGCCACGCGGCAGGCCGGTCTGCAGCCCACCAGCCTGGAGCGCGAGGACGAGCAGGGGCACGCCGCCTCCGGCCAGGGCCAACCACGGGCGCGCGGTCACCCAGCGGCCCAGGCGGCGCCACCGATCGCGACTGCCCGGCGCGCTTGCGACTCGGCGGCGCACGCGTCCCCAGTCGACCCGCGGGCCCAGCCACGCCAAGAGTCCCGGTAGCAGCGTCGTGGCGAGAAGCGCCGACGTGACTACGACCAGCAGTCCGCCGACGGCGATCGCGCGCAGTTCGTTCAGCGGAACGAGCAGCAGGGCCACGAATCCGACGGCGACCGTGGCCGCCGCGACGAGAATGGTGTGACCCGCGTGGCGCGTGGCCTCGATCGCCGCGGTCCTCGCGTCGCGACCCGCGGCCAGCCCCTCGCGGAACCGGGTGATCGTGAGCAGGGCGTAGTCGATGCCGAGGCCCAGCCCGAGCATGGTGACGACGCTCTGGAGCAGGATGGAGAGCGGCCAGACCGTCGCGACGATCGCGGCCAGCCCCAAGGCGATCGCAATCGCCAGCGCGCCGCACAACACCGGCGCCAGCGCGGCCGCCAACGCGCCAAAGGCCAGCACCAGAAACAGCGCGATGACCGGCAGGGCCCGCCGCTCGGCGCGCCGGACGTCCTCGTTGCTGCTGGCGCGGAGATCGTGGTTCAACGCGCTCTCGCCGGTCCAGCGCAGCGTCAGTTCGGGGTACTGCGCGCGCAACCGGCGCCCAAGCGGCTCGGTGCGGCCTCGTAGCCGGGGCATCACCTCGTCCGCGGACGCGTGTGGGGACTTGGTGGCGAGTCCCACGACCACGAACGTTCCTCCGCCGGTGTCGCGCGGCGCCAGGAAGAGCGAGTCGCCGCCGTCCCGGAACGAGAACGTGCCGGACACCTCGGGAGCCGCGGCCAGCACCCGGAGGATGCGGCCGAGCACCGAGTCGCCCGCGGCTGAGGTGGGTGTCGGAGCGCCGCCGATCACGAGCACCGCATACCGGGCGTATGCGGAGGCCAGGGGGCCGCGCAGTAACCGCTCGACCGCTGCCGATTCGCTGCCGTCCACGGTGGCTCGCACATCGAGTACCTGCGCGACCCGGCCGGCCGATGGGAGCAGCAAGACGGCCGCTCCGAGCCAGAGCGCAGTCAGCCAGCCCCGCCGGCGGACGATCACGTCGGCCAGGGCCATCAGCTGTGGTCCGCGACGATCGAGCACCAGCTGATGCCCCCACCCACGGCTTGCAGCAGATACCGCTGGCCCGGGCGGAGGTGAGGGAACGCGCGCGCCATGGCGACCGCGAAGGTGGGTGTGCCCATGTTGCCATGCGTGGTCACCACATTGACGGTGCGGGAGGGATCCAGCCCCTGTTCGCGCAGCAGGCCGTCGACCTGGGCGCCGTGGGTCTGGTGGAAGAACCACCAATGCGGCGTGCCGGTCAGGCCGGCCAAGCTATCCTGATACAGGGTCCGCCAGCGTTGCTGCAGAAAGTCCCGCGCGGGACCCGCCTCACGCATCTCGTAGGCGTACTGGGCGTCGCTCGTTGCCGGCGGGAACGGCGTGCGGACCATCATCGCCCCGGCATGTTCGGGGGCGGTGCCGTGCAGGACACGCAGGAATCCGCCGCGCCTCGAGCGCTCGAGCAGCACGCACGCCGCGCCGTCACCCACCGTCAGCAGCATCCGGATGTCATCCGGAGACGTGAGGTGCGAGAGATTCTCGGCCATGACGACCAGCACGCGCTCGCAACCCGCGCGCACGAGCAGGGCGCCCTGCGCCACGCCCAGCACACCGCCGCTGCAACCGGCCTTCAAGTCGAAGCACGAGGCGCGCAGGCCATGGCGCTCGGCCAGGAGCGCTGCCTGGCTATTGCACGGGTTCGGGTTCGACGTGCTGACAAAGATCAGCGCATCGAGCCGCGCCAGCTCGTCGCCGCGCCGCGCCGCCAGACGCCTCAGGGCCGACTGCGCCAGATCGAACGCGGTGAGGCGGCCGGGCCGGGCCGGCTGTCCGGGGACGTGCGTGAGGTAGCGGCGCTCCACGCCCAGCTCCGCCACGAAACGTCGCGCCACCGGCGACGCCAGATAGCGCGCGCCATCGGTCGGGCGCGCCGCGCGGAGCAGCGCCGCCGTGTCCAGCCGCGGCATGAGTCCGAAATCGCAGGTCTCGACGTCGACGATCCGCACGCCGGGAATCTCAAGCTGCATACGTCCCGATCGCGGCGAAGCGCGTGTGGGCGTTGAACTCAGGCGTCAGGTGCAGCGGTTTGATCTGCGCGCTGGGAAGCGCGCTGGGGCCCCCCCCGTTCCCAGCGTCCAGGTGGGCCCGGAGCTCGCCCGGGCGCGTCAACACCAGCTCGAGCGGTTGGAGCAGTGCGTCTTCACGCTCGAAATCGTAGCCGGTGGCGGCGGCGCGGAGCTGCCGTTCCAGCTCCGCGACGAGCACCGGCAAGTCGGTCTGCACGCGGCCGTCTACGAGCACGCGGTAGCGCCGATCGGAGCAGGGGACGAACAGAAACTCGGGCACGCGGACGCCCAAGCGGCGCGTGGCCGCCGCCATCGCCTCCGTGACGTCGCAATCGGTGAGGCGTTCGTTCGCCACCGAGACCTGCCGATTGGCGCGCGAGACGAAGGCGATGATCGGCGTGCGCTCGTGGAATCCCGTGACGCGAACGATGTCCTCCATGTCGTAGCGATACAGTCCTCCCGATGTGGTGATGACCAGCCGATAGCACGCGCCGACGCGCAGCTGGTCGGCGCTCAGCGCCGCGGATGCCCCGTCATCGTCCGGGAGGAACTCGAGGAAGTGCGACGTCACGGCGGCGATCCCGCCCGGCACGTTCTTCCGGAACGGAATGGCGAACAGACCCTCACTCGCCGAGAGCGGGAACTCGAACAGATCGCGCGGGCCGAACTCGTCGGCCAGCTCGTCCAGGTAGTAGCTCATGTTGCCGCCCTGCCAGCAGACCAACGCCTGTAGGGAAGGAAACAACTTTTCCTGCGCCAGCGTCCCGCCCTGACGCCACGCGTCTTCGAGCGCCTGCGCGCGGCGCGGATTGGGCCGGCATCGAAACGTCCCCGGCACCGCCGACCGGCTCCGCACGGACAGCGTGCCCGCCCGGAGGTCGGCGCAGAGGCGATCGATGTTCTCCTCGAGGGCCCTTCTGAGGTTGATCAGATTGACCGGGGAGATGGCGCACAGAGCGCCTACTTCCGCGTGCTCGGCCAGAATCCGGCCGGCGGCGTAGGCGCGGTCTTCCGCGTCGACCAGGGTGAAGATCCAGTAGGGCAGGACGAACTTGGCGCGGAGGAAGCGCGGCAGGTTCTTGTAGTTGAAGCCGGAGGCGAACCCTTGCGGGACGCCTCCCGGCGAGAACCCGCCCTCGGCAGACCCCACCAGGAATTGCGCCTTGAGACCGCGCAGGGCGGGGCAGGCGGCCTCGAGCGCACCGTAGTAGGCGAGGCTGCCACGTCCGAGATCGCGCCGCAGCTCAGCCGTGACCGGGATGTACTTGAAACGGCCCGTAGACCCGGCGGTCATGGCGAAGTAGACAGGCCGGCTGGGACAGAGACGGCGCCAGTCGCCCGCGTACACGGCTTCGAGATCGGCGCGCATGTCGCGATAGGGCCGGACGGGGACACGCTCCCGGTAGGCGGCAATCATCGCCGCCGCGTCGCGGATGCGCGCGACGGCGGCGAAGTCATGGGCCCGACCGATCTCGCTGTCGGCGGCACCCCGCAGGACTCGGCGCAGGCAACGGGCCTGGGCATCCAGGGGGATGCGGCACGCAGCGAGGAAGCGCCGGTAGCTGGCGCGGAACAGCAGGCTCGCGATCATGCCGCGCACCCGGCCAGCGCCGTACCGTCAGGAATACGGGTGCTGTCGGGGATCTCCGTGCCGGATGGCACCAGGCAGCCCTTGCCGATCGTCACGTCGGCCCCAATGCGCACGTTGTTGTAGACCGCGGTGCCCGCGCCGATGCGTGTATTCGGTCCGACACTCGTATTGGCGCCGATGCGCACACCGTGCTCCAGGCGGCTGCCGGAGCCGATGCGGACATGCGGCGCGATGTGACAGTAGCCGCCGATCAGCACGTCGTCGCCGATCACGATGGGGCCGACCACGAGGACGCCGCGCCGCGGCTGATACGAGCAAATCAGGTGCGCATACTCGCCCACGAGAGTCCCGGCCCCGACGCGCAGGTGGTGAGGCTCCCGCACGATGGTGCGCGACGTGAGCAGCGCGTCGCGCCCGAGTGTGGCTCCGAACGCGCGCAGCGCCAGGCGCAGGAACCGCTCGCTCTGCCCGCACACGGGCTGGAAGACCGTGAGGTAGAGCGATGGCGCCCATTGCTTCACGGCCCACCGGAGGGCGCCGATGTCGCCCGGGAGCCGGAACGTGCCGGGCCGGCTCGCGGGCAGTGCGCGATGCAGCAGCGCCATCCCGACCAGGGCCGACCATGGGGCGAGCACCGTGCCGGCGAGGGCGCCCGCCACGGGACCGAGGGGCTCGATCAACGCGAAGGGCAAGAGCGTCCACGCCGCGAACCAGACGCCCCCGAGCCACCACAGCAGGTCGAAGAGCATCAGAGTGCGACCTCCACCGCGCCGTTGGTGACGCCCAGGTAGCGGTCGACGATTGTGGCGGCGACTTCGTCGGCGGCGTGGATCGCGAGGCCATGAGTCGCGGCGAAGGAATCGATCGTCGTCGCCGTACGCGGCGTGCGAACGAGCGCGGGGTGCAAGAGGTGGACGTGGATCCCCCTGTGGGCATACTCGTTGTGTGCCGCGCGAGCGAGGCCCGACAGGAACGACTTGGTCGCGCAGTACACGGCGGCGCCGGGCAGGCCCGCGGAGGGCGCCTGGGACCCGATCCACACCACGCTGCCGGCGCGCCGCGCCCACAGACGGTCGAGCACCGCGGTCGTGAGCAGCAGCAGGTGGGTGCAGTTGGTGCGCACCGTGTCGTCGATCGTCGTCGCCGGGACCGTATGGAGCCGGCGCGGACCTTCGAGAAAGGCGGGGTTGATCCCGACGTTGAGGATGGCGCCCTCGAGGTCGGCCGTATCGGAGCCGAGGTACGTGCCCAGCTGCTCGACGTCGCGCCTCCGGCCCTGGTCGCAGACGCGCGTGAGCAGGCGGTCGCGCAGGCCATCCGGCAGGCGCGCGCGCGCCGTGGTGAGGCGGGCCGCATTCCGGCCCGTGATCAACACGGTGCTGTCGGTCCGCGCCAGGAGGGCTCGCGCGCACTCGTAGCCAATTCCCTGGGTAGCGCCGGTGATCAGGATCATGACGTGCTCCAGCGGATCAGCTGGATCGCGCCGGCGAATCCCGCGCCGACCGCGCCGAGGCACAGCCAGTCGCCGCTGTGCAGGCGTCCGGCCGTGACCGCTTCCGACAGGGCGATCGGCAGCGTGGCGGACGTCGTATTGGCGTAGCGGGGGAAGTTGATCCACGTCCGCTCCATCGGAATGCCGAGGTCGTGGATGATTTGCGTCACCAGCGGCAGGTTGGGCTGGTGCAGGCAGAAGAAGGCGATGTCGGCGAGCGGGACCCCGGTTTCCCGTACCAGGCGCGCGGCCAGCGCCTGAAAGCCGCGGCGCGCTCCTTCCGCCACGGGCCGTCCGTTGCACATCGTGATGGTATGACGCCGTTGCTCGAGGCCGGCGACGGTGATCGGCTCTCGCGACCCACCCGCCGGGATGTACACCGCTTCGGCGCCCGCGCCGTCCGCCGTGAGAATCGAATGGTGCAGCCCTGCGTCGCCGCCGCTGTCGGTGAGCACGACGGCGCCCGCGCCGTCACCATAAAGGAAGACGGTGCGCAGATCGGCGTAGTTGAGCTGCCGCGAGCGAACGTCCGCGCCGATCACGAGCACGGGACCTTCGCCGGTCGCCACGCAGCGTGCCCCGAGGTCGAGCGCCTGCAAAAAGCCTGAGCAGGCGCCGACCACGTCGATCGCGGCGACGTCTGAGAGGCCGAGTTTCCGCAGGACCACGCAGGCGGTGGCGGGCGTGGGATAATCGCCTGAAACCGTGGCCAGGATGACCCGGCGGATCGCGCGGGCCGGGATGCCGCTCGCGTCGATGGCGCGGCGCGCCGCTTCAGCAGCGAGGTCGGAGGTCGCCTGGTCGGGTGCCGCAAAGTGACGCGTCTCTACGCCAATGTTTTGCCGAATGAAATAGTTGCGCACCCGCAGCCCGTGCGCCGCAATCAGCTCGTCGTTGCTGATCGGCGGGCCGGGCAGGTAGTGACCGGTACCGGCTATGCGCGCTCGCACAGGGCACCGTCGTCGCGGACGAGGGTCAGGCGCGGCGGCGCGATCCGCTCGAGGAATGCGTCCACTTCGTCGCCCAGCTCCCAGGAATCGATCACGGCATCGAGGGTCCCGTCGGCGAGCAGGTCCTCCATCGCCGGACCCTGCCGCGCCGCCACCTGCTGCCACTGCTGGAGCAGGCGAGGACTCTTCTCCAGCACCTGAGTGATAATGCGTTCGTGCATCGTCCCCATGCGGCAGCCGCGGAGTGCCACCGTGCGCACGCTCCCGAACACCCGGGGGAATGCGAGCGTCGAGGCGCCCCCGAAGCAACGGCCGGTCACGACGCCCATCGTGCCGTGCGGATAGCGAATGATCTTCTCGCCCACCCAGAGGATCTTCCGCAGGTTGTTGGCGTCTCCCTGCTCGAACCGGGGGTCGATGCCGGGAGAATCGAGGAAACTCACGATGGGCACGCCGAGGGCACGGAACAGGTCGAGTCCCGCCGCATACTTCTCGAGCGTGCGGACCGTGATGAGGTTGTCGGGCCGGCGTGGCGGATTGACGAAGACACCGACAGGCGTGCCGCGCCGCAGGCCGAGGAACAGGCGCAGGCTCGGGCACCATCCGGGCACGAGCTCGCGCGGTTCAGCGTCGAGGAACGAGCGCAGCAAGCAGCCCACCGCGCCCTCGATCGGCGCGGGCGCGATGGCGAGCGTGCTATGCGGCGCCAACAACTCCTCGAACCGTGTGATGGCATCGCCCACCGACGGGACGATCTCATGCACCAGGTCGTTTCGCTCGTGTGCCCGCTCGGCGCCAGTAGCGGCGGCGAAGTCGAGTGTGCGCCCGAAGAACAGGCGGAGCACCTCGGGTCCGGTCAGGTTGATCTGCGTGTGGCCGGCCACGGCCACGCGGTAGTGCCCGAGCCCGAAGAGCAGGGGTGCCAACCCCAGGCACTTTCCCACGGCGCAGGTCAGGACGGGATGGCGCTCGGCGTAGGCGAGCAGCGCCGGCCACAGAGCGAACGCGTCCGTGAAGAGCGCACGACCCTCCATGAGACTCACGCCCGCCGAGTTGACGACGTAGATCAGCGGCACTGACTGGCCTTGTGCCGGGGCGCCGTGCGTCAGGAACGCGGCGAAGCGCCGGGAGTTGGCATGGCCGAACGACGCGGCGTTGACGCGGAAGTCACTCCACACGACGGCCACCCGCCGCCCGTGGAACGGCACCAGGGCCGTGATCAGGCCGTTGCACCCGGTGCGCGAGAACCCCTCCGCCGTGACGCCCCCCCCCGCCCCCCCCGCCCCCCGCTCGACCCACAGGTCGAGGGTGGTGGTCCCGAAGGCGTCGCTGATGGGCCGCAGGAAGTGGTGTGCCTGCGTATCCAGCGTGAGCCACTCGTACGCCGGGCGGGCGGCGGAATCGCCGCCCCGAGCGATGGACCACACAAGGCACCTCCTTGATTGTGTGACGACCCGGGGGAGCATGTCAGAAAGAGGTCAAGTCGTGGTCAAGGAAGGGGGGGCCTCGTTGCAAGGCGAATGCTGGCGGCGCCCGGCGAGTCGCGCGTAGATTCTCGGGCATCATGAGGCCAATCGGGTTCTTGAGTCTGGCCGGGATCATCGCCGTGGGCGCGTGCGGCACCCGGGCCGCGCGTCGGGAGACCGTCGCGCCGGCGTCACCGCCCGTCAACGCGGCCGACGTCGAGTTCATGTCCGGCATGATCGCCCATCACGCGCAAGCCGTACTGATCGCGGGGTGGGCCCCGTCGCACGGGGCGAGTGCATCTCTGCGCGCGTTGTGCGAGCGGATCGTCGTCGCGCAGAACGATGAAATCGCGCTCGCCCAGCGCTGGCTGCGGGAGCGGGGCCAGCCCGTGCCGCCCGCCGACCCGCGGGGCCACACGATGCCCGGGATGGATCACCCGATGCTGATGCCCGGCATGCTAACCCCCGAGCAGATGGCCCAGCTGGACGCCGCGCGGGGTCCCGTGTTCGACCGCTTGTTTCTCACGTTCATGATCCAGCACCACCGGGGCGCCATTACGATGGTCGAGCAGCTCATCAGCGCGCCCGGAGCGGCGCAGGACGGCCCCGTGTTTCGATTCGCCGCCGACGTGAACGCCGATCAGACCACAGAAATCGACCGCATGACCCGCATGCTCGACGCCCTCAACCGGAGCCCTTCGTGAAATCGCGATCTCTGTTCGCCATCGCGGCGCTAGCCCTCGCGGGATGCGCCACGTCGCAGGTCAGCAACGTCTCCACAGCAGCGCCGCCCGCACCTGGGCGCGATCCTCGAATCGGGCTCCGCGCCGGGTGGTTCAACGCCGGCGAAGCCGGTTGGAACATCCGTCTGGTCTCGACCACGCCGCCGTCCGAGCAGTTCATCAACCGCAACAGCCCGGGCGATTTCAACCTCATCAACTCCGACATTTCGTTCGTGGGGCCGTACGTCATTCAGGGCAACTTCTCGGGCGTCCAGGTGTGGGACATTTCGAATCCCAAGAGTCCGCAGTTGCACAAGGCCTTCGTCTGCCCCGGGTCGCAGAGCGACGTCTCGGTGTTCCGCAAGCTGCTGTTCGTGTCGGGTGAGGCCTTCAACGGACGCACGGACTGCGGCACGCAAGGTGTCAGCGACACCGTAAGCCACGACCGGCTGCGCGGCATCAGGATCTTCGACATCACCGACATCGCGAATCCCCGGCACATCACCGACGTGCAGACCTGCCGGGGCTCGCACACACACACGGTCGTGACCTCGCCGAACGACACGGAGAACGTGTACATCTACGTGTCGGGCGGGGCCCCGGTGCGCTCTCCCAGCGAGCTTGCCGGATGCTCGGGGTTGCAGCCCGACCAGGATCCCAACACAGCGCTGTTCCGGATCGAAGTCATCCAGGTGCCGTTGGCGCATCCGGAGCAGGCGCGGATCGTGAGCTCGCCGCGCATCTTCCAGAACCTCACGGAAGCGCCCAGCCACGGTGAGGCGCCGGAGGACGTCGCGCACGCGGCGCAGGTCGCCGCCGAGGCGCGGGCTCGGGGCGGGTACACGGCCAAGATTCAGGGGACGGAAATCGTGTTGGGGCCGAATTTCGTGCGGACGCGGCTCGACAGCATCGTGAAGGCGCGCGGCGGCACGGGCGTCCCGACGGCGGCGGACACCGCAACGCTGCGCACCAACGCGCAGGTGATCGTGGACCTCATCGTGATCGGACCCCCGCGCAGCGGCCCGCGCCCCGGACCCACCCAGTGCCACGACATCACCGTCTATCCGGCGATCGGCCTGGCCGGCGGCGCGTGCGGCCGCTCCCGT
>Ga0193723_1000227_pt1 | contig 21001 bp, 19 predicted proteins | sample H2m2metaG_FD_143042 | JGI IMG/M metagenome (GOLD analysis project Ga0193723, IMG submission 143042) | Soil microbial communities from a riparian zone of the East river system, Colorado, United States - H2m2 | ecosystem: Environmental > Terrestrial > Soil > Riparian zone | place: USA: East River...
TTAGCTCGCGCAGTCACCTTGTCCACACGAGATCGCTAACGCTCCTTCAAACCAACAAGAGTGCGGGATTCTCGAGCAAATGGCGGAGCTCCTTTAGGTATGCCGCGCCGAGAGCCCCGTCGACCACGCGATGATCGCAGCTCATCGTGATTGTCATGCGATGGCCGGCGACGATTTGGTCGCCGTCGTCGATCACCGGTGTCTTTGTGATCCTGCCGATCGCAAGGATGAAACCTTGCGGTGGATTGATGACCGCGGAAAAACTGTCGACTCCCATGCCGCCAAGATTTGAAACGGTGAATGTGCCGCCCTGAAATTCTTCCGGCTTCATCCGCTTGTTGCGAGCACGGTGCGCGAGGTCTTTCACCGCCTCGCTGATTTCGCGCAGCGATTTGTTTTGCGCCGCGCGAACGACAGGCGTCAATAGCCCATCTTCAATCGCGACCGCAATGCCGAGATCGACATCGGCGTACTGGACAATCGCATCGCCATCGAAAGACGCATTTACTCTTGGCACTTTGACCGCGGCTTCGACCGCTGCCTTCAAAACGAAATCGTTGACAGTGATTTTCGATGCTTCCGCGCCTTCGCCGGCGGACTTCAATTCCTCGCGCGCGGCCATGAGCGGGCCAGCGTCGATATCGATGTTGAGATAGAAATGCGGAACCGGGCCCAGGCTTTCGACGAGGCGTTGCGCAATAATCTTGCGCATACCCGAGAGCTGAATCCGTGCGCTCTCGCCAGCCTTAACCGAGGCGGCCGGAACTCTTTGCGCAGCGCCTTTTGATTTCGCAGCCGCACGCACATCGGTCTCCGTCACGCGACCATCCGGCCCTGTGCCTTTCACACTCGAAAGATCGACTCCCAGCTCGGCAGCGAGTCGTCGCGCGACGGGCGACGCTCTCACACGCGCTTCTTCGCCCTGTAGAGGCAGCCGTGTCGGCTGCGCGGCCGGCACGCCCGCCTCTACAGCTTTCTCTTTCTTTTCCTTCTTCGGCTCGCCTTTCTTCTCGGGCTCCCTTTTTGGCTCTTCTTCTTTGGGCTCTTTTTCTTTCGCCTTAATTTCCCCGGCCTTTTCGTCTGCCGGCTGCACCGCTTCTTCTTCTTTCTTTTTCGGCGCTTCTTCACCCTCACCGCCAATGAACGCGATCTTGTCGCCGACGTTTACCTTGCCCCCTTCTTCCACATAAATTTCGGCAAGCGTACCATCCTCCGGCGATTCCCATTCCATGGTCGCCTTGTCGGTCTCGATTTCGGCGATTACGTCGCCAGCCGAAACCTTGTCGCCTTTCTTTTTCTTCCAAGCGACGAGTGTTCCCTCAGTCATTGTGTCGCTCAGTTTGGGCATTTGAATCTCAGGCATAGTCAATGGTGACGATTACCGAGTGAGGAGTGACCACAACTTCTGAAGCTTGAAAACTGAAAATTGAAACTTGTTTCACGCGTAGCAAACCTTCTTCACCGCCGCGATCAATTTGTCCGCATTCGGGAGGACGGCTTTTTCGAGACGCTCATTGTAAGGCATCGGCACATCTTCTTGGGATACGCGTAGGATCGGCGCATCGAGCTCATCAAAAATATTTTTTTGAATCCGATAACACACTTCCGCGCCAACTCCGCAGAACGGTCGGTCCTGTTCAACAATCACGACGCGATGCGTTTTCGCGACTGAATCGAAAATCGCCTTTTCGTCCAGGGGTTTGATCGAGCGAAGATCGACAATCTCCGCGGAGATGTCCTCTTCTTCCAACTTTGCCGCTGTCGCAAGCGCGAGCCGAACAGTCTGCGCATAACAGATGATCGAGACATCGTTACCTTCGCGCTTCACCTCGGCTCGCCCGAGCGGAATGAGAAGTTCTTCATCCGGCGCCTCGACCATTCCTTTCGAACTGTAAAGAAGTTCCGCTTCCAAAACGAGCACCGGATTGTTGTCGCGGACGGCTGTTTTCAGTAGACCTTTCGCATCACGCGGCGTCGCCGGCGTGCAAATTTTCAATCCGGGCGCGTTGGCATAAAGTGGCTCCGTAGCATGCGAATGGGTCGCGCCGAGTTGATGTGCGGGCCCGTTCGGCCCACGAAATGTGATGGGAATATTGAACTGTCCACCCGACATCGTGAACATGTTTGGGGCGTTGTTCACAACCTGGTCAAACGCGACCAGTGAAAAGCTAAACGTCATGAACTCAATAATCGGCCGCAATCCGACCATCGCGGCCCCAACCCCCAGGCCCGCGAATCCGTTCTCGCTAATCGGAGTATCGATGATGCGTCTTGGCCCGAAGCGCTCGAGCAAGCCCTGGCTCACTTTGTAAGCGCCATTGTATTCCGCAACCTCTTCGCCCATGAGGAAAACATCCGGGTCGCGCTCCAGCTCCTCCGCGAGCGCTTCATTGAGCGCCTGACGATAGGTAATTTCCCTCACGGTTTTGCGCCGTTGGCGTAAGTATAATCGTAAAGCTTATCGAGCGGCAGCTGCGGGCTTTTCTCGGCAAACTTTACGGAGGCCAGCACCGTCTCCTTGGCGTGCTTGTCGATCCGATCGAATTGTTCGTTCGTTAGTTTCCCCTCCCGTGTGAGCTGCGCCCGCAAACGCGTGATTGGATCGTCGAGTCGATATTTCTCCAGCTCCTGCTTGGTCCGATAACTCGCCGGATCGGACATCGAGTGGCCACGATAGCGGTAAGTGCGAATTTCAACGAACGCCGGATGCGGTTCCTTGCGGATGGAATTCACAATCTCGCCGATCTTATCGCGGACTTCGCGGAAGTTCATTCCATCGACAATCTCACCGGGGATGTCGTAACCCTCCGCTCGATCGACAATCTGTTTGAGCGATGTCGACCTTTTCACCGAGGTACCCATGGCGAAGAGGTTGTTTTCGCAAATGAAAACGATCGGCAACTTGAAAAGTGCAGCTAGATTTAAGGCTTCGTGGAAAGAGCCTTGATTGATCGCACCGTCCCCGAAGAAACACAGAGTGACGCGATCTTCGCCGCGGTACTTAATGGCGAAGGCCAGTCCAACGGCTAATGGGACGTGGGCGCCGACAATCGCATGACCGCCGTACATGTGATTTTGCCGATTAAAGAAATGCATCGAACCGCCCAGGCCTCGCGAACAACCGGTTTCTTTTCCAAAAAGCTCCGCCATGCACGCATCGGCGCTCGTGCGGCGAGCAAGAGCGTGCGCGTGATCGCGATAAGCGGTGATGACATAATCATCGTCGCGCACGGCCGCGATCGCGCCGGCCACTACGGCCTCCTGGCCTATGTAAAGATGACAAAAACCGCCGATCTTCTGCGCTTGATACTGCTGGCTCGCGCGTTCCTCAAAACGGCGGATCAATAGCATCAGCGAGAGCATCTCGACTTCGTCGCGCTGCTCTACCGACTGCATGGCGGTCACGCCGAGCGCGGAACCGCGGCGCGGGCACGCGAGAGTTCAGTGCTTCGGCCCAGGCTCATGCAAACAATAAAAAGCAGTGTGAAAACGAGATCGCTCAGGAGTGAGTTTCGGAAAAACATCCAGCTCGGCGTCGCGCTGTACTGAGGCAATCCCACGGTAAGCGCCTGAATTAATCCTGCCAAATTTTTCGCGTAGCCCGGATCGCTTAACCACGAGAACGCATTCGTGATCACGTAAAAAATTGTCGATCCAACGATTGAAGCCGGCAAAAGAGTCCTTACAGAAGCGCGATACTGCAAGAGAAGACCGATCCATCCGACCAGGGCCAATGCCAAATAGCGACAGAGAATTTGCGGATCGAGCAGCGGTGCGCCGTAACGAAAATTAAGCACTGCGTCGGAAATAAAAAGGGTCACAAGCGGCACCGCGAATTTGTATTTTTTTGGAAAGTACGCTGCACTGCAGAGGGCGATGGCCGCGAGCGGCACAAAATTGGAAAGCCAGCTTGCGCCGGAATGAATCAAAAGCCCTGACGTCACGCGATAAGCGACGACCGAAAATATGAGGAGAAGAGCCGGAATCATTCGAGGGAATCTAGCCGTCTCGCGACAGATGCAAAGGCGATTTGCTCCGGGCCCTGATGGACCGCGGCGCGAGTTCAAGAATCGACCCTAAAACTACTTCGTGGATGCGGCGGCGAGCGCTTTATTGAGTCGCGCTTTGCGGCGATTAGCAGCGTTGCGATGAATGATCCCACGCTTTGCGGCTCTATCGATCGCCGAGATGACCGCGCGAATTCCATCCAAGTTGGGCATTTCCGAGGAACGCACCTGCTTTTGCATTGTACGCAAGCGTGTCACCACACTGCGATTGCGGAGTGAGCGCTTCAACGTCTGGCGGGTACGCTTGGCGGCTGACTTCGTATTGGCCATTTTTTGTTTAAAAAAATTGTGGACGTGGACGCTCGCGGTCGCAATTGCGATTGTCAAAAGCTCGCACTCTCACTCAAATAGCGTCGACTAATTCCTCTTATGCGCGCGGACTGTTTTGGGCGGTTACTGCGCCCTTGTTCAGCGCCGGCGCTTTTTCTATCGGACGCACAATAGACCCGCGGGTTGTGTTCGTTTGTTCGCCGCGAGCTTGGCTTCTTTGTCGCCCTGCAGCGAGCGCTCCCCCCATTCGCATTTGTTCGACGGTAGGTGACGCTACCGCGTATTCGGAGCCAAGCTGATCCTGGCCGTTTGCTTTTTCAGCCACCGCCAGCGTGCTACTCGATGCCACCGGCGCGGCCTTTGGCACTTTGGGCAAACTATCAGGAACAATTTGCACGATCGAGCCAAGCGTAAGCTGACTATATAGAACAGCGACATCGCTTGATTTCATCCGGATGCAACCGTAGCTGGCCGGGCGACCGATCGTCTTCTCTTGCGGCGTACCATGGATGTAAATGCAGCGCCTAAAGGCCTGCGCGTTTTGAGCTTCAAGTCCGCGCAGCCAAATGATGCGCGTAATCACGGGATCGCGGCCGGGAGCATTTGGCGCGAGAATTTCTCCTGTAAACCGGCGATTATGAAACACGGCGCCGATCGGTGCGTGGTCCCCGATTTTTTGTGCCACGGCAAGGTAACCGAGAGGAGTTGTCATTCGTCCCCAATAGTCGCCCAGCCCGAACATCGAAGTGGAAATAGGATAAGTTGCGACCTTGCCGCCATTTTGTAGAAGCATCAGCTTCTGATCGCGAACGCTGATTACGAGGCGTGTTGAAGGGTCGACCTGTGTGGCAAAAAGCGCGGGAGCAGCTAAAACTAAGCTGAAAGTTACAGCCAGGGGCCAGCGCATGCGCACCTTCTTACTCGACAATCTGGATTTTGTCACGCGGGAATTGCGGTCGCCGTACGTGGACCACCAAAACTGATCTTGGGCCAGCGAGTCGCCAGGGAAGAGAGACAGACGTAAAGAAAACCGCCCTGGAACATGAGTAGGAACGGAATGGAGAGGAACTGTCCATGGACAATTGCGAACCAAAGGAAGTAGGTGAAATAAATTGCGAAAGCCAGCTCTGCGAGCGGGAGCGCCGATTTGAGCGGTCTGTATTTGCAGGTCCGCCACGGTTGCGATTTGCGTTCGATGCCGTACTTGGGCGTTCGCGTGAAATCGGATTTGTGATTGAAGAGAGCTTCGAGCACGGCGCGCGCGTTGTTGAGCGAGAGACCAACGCCGAGGGCGACCAAACATGGCAAAAAAAGAATTTCCTTCATCCAAGTTCGCGGATGGAGTTCACGTTGGGCGCAAAAATAAAACACCGCGACCGATCCCGATGCCGCGATGAAAATCGGGACGTCGACCAGAAGGGTCCGAAGCCAGCTGCCATTGGGAGCCCCAGTAGAGGGATGCAGGAGGATGCATAAAAAGGCAAGCAACAAGTAGGCGAAGTTCGACATCAAGTGACACGTGGCCTCAAGTTTAATCGCAAATGGCAGTCGACTGCGCCAAATTGTGGGCAACAATTTTTTGCAGGTTTGGATGGACCCCTTTGTCCAGCGATGTTGCTGGGACTTAAATCCGTTCATGTCCACCGGCAGCTCAGCGGGAGTCACAACGTCGGATAAAAAAATAAATTTCCAGCCCTCGAGCTGGGCGCGATAGCTCAGATCGAGATCTTCACAGAGGGTATCATGCTGCCACCCTCCGCCTTGTTCAATACATGTGCGCCGCCAAAGACCAGCGGTTCCGTTGAAGTTGAAAAAGCGGCCACTTCGGCTGCGAGCGGTCTGCTCGAGCAAAAGATGCCCATCGAGAAAGATTGCCTGCATGCGCGTAAGCAAGGAATAACCGCGATTCAAATGCCCCCATCTGGTCTGGATCATTCCTATTTTCGGGTCGGTGAAGAAATGGATCGTGCGTTTCAGTAAGTCCGGTTCTGGAACAAAATCGGCATCAAGGATACAAACGAATTCGCCTTCCGCGGCTTCGAGTCCTGCGGCCAGAGCACCCGCCTTGAAACCGGTGCGATCAACACGATGAATGCGTTGAACATTGAAACCGCGCCCGCGTAATTCGTCTGCGCACGACGAGACAATCTCGCGCGTATCATCCGTTGAATCATCGAGCACCTGAATCTGGAGAAGCTCCCTCGGATAGTCCAGCTCGCTGACCGACCGAAGCAGGCGCTCGACCACGTAAATTTCGTTGAAGATCGGCAATTGGACCGTCACTTTCGGCAGTTGCTCAAACTGTCGGCCCGGAACCGGTTCTCGCTTCCGGTTTTTGAGAAACAGATAAATGATGAAGTATCGATGGATACCGTAAGCCGAAAGAACGATCAGCACGCTCAGATAGCAGACCGTCCAAATAATGTGTCCAAGACTTCCTTGCATGGGCGTTTCCACAGCTGCCGGTGGTTAAGGCAACAAGGGCGACATGATGCCGTTTCCAGCACGTGCGTCAAATCAAAAAAAATCTTACGTTTACCTCAAAAATGGCGAGCGTGACGAGTAAAAAGCATCCGGGCATGGCGCAGAAAGCGAACATGTTGTGTTCATTGTCGATCTTCGTAATTGCGAGTGCGACCGGCCTTGTAAGACTCGTGATGGCACAAGAGGAACCGCTGTGAAAGGAATTCACGCGGAAGCGCGCGAGCTAACCTCGCAATTCGTCAAATCGACTAAGCGAAACCGCTGTGGACATTCGCCTTGCCTGAGGCGGCAACCAGGTTAATTGGTGATGAGCCGATTTTTCGCAGACTACCGGGATGCAATTGCGCGATCGATTTGAGAAACAGAAACGCGGCCGTTTCGAACGCTTGAAGATCATCTTTCCGATCCTCCTGGCCGGATGGATCCCGTCGATCTTAACACTTGTCGTTTCCTACACGATCCTGACAAGAACTCTTGAATCGCGAATCCTGCGCGACCGGCAAACCTTCATTCAACTAGTGGGCCATCTCGTTAACCATGATCTGAGCCGGACCAGTAGTATCATCGAGTATTATCAGACGCTGCCGGAGGTTGCGAAAATCTTCAGTGCGCCAAATCCCCAGGCTGCGGCTGAACAATGGCTCAGCTCGGCATTTTATTCCCATCCGCTTATCGACGGAATGTTCATGACAGGGGCCGATGGCCGTCTTATCGCGTCGATTCCGAATGATCCGGCGATGATTGGCAAGGATTTCGGTTCCGACCAATGGCGGGAGCAAGCGCGGGCATCAAATGGAGCCTTCGTCTCGGCGGTTCATCAGCGCTTGCCGGATAAGCGCATGGCAACCGACATCGTCGGCGCGGTGCGGTCCCCAGATCGCACGATCGTCGGCTATCTCGGAATCTCCGTGTTGGTGGAAAGAATTGGCCGACGTTTGGCCACGATTGAGTTCGCCGACCAGTCCCTCTGCGAGGTGTTCGATCAAAACGGCACTGCACTTTTCGCGAAGGATTTTCGGCCAAATCCCGCCCCCGTTTCTTCCGAGGGCGAAATCTTGATGAAGGATATCCGCGAGAGCAAGAGCGGGCATTTCGAGCGGCGCGGCAATCTTTATTCTTTCAGTCCGATCGAATCGACCGGCTGGGTAGCTGTGGCTCAGCAATCAAAAGCCATTGCTTACGAACCGGTGCATGACCTGCTAGGACGAATGACTGTCCTCGCGGCCTGGCTAATCGTGCTCACCGCGATTTTCGCGTGGCTCGGGAGCACGTTTTATCAACGTCAAACCGAAGCCACGCGGCGGATCGAGCGCGAAGTCATCTTTAATGAAAAGATTCTGGCGAACATGCCCAGCGGCATCGCTTTTATCGATCCGACTTCCCGCCGTTTTCTCCAGGCGAACGATGCTTTCGCGCAAATGGTGCAGCGTTTTGGAAATTTGCCGCCTGGTCGCGACGTCACGGAAGCAACCTATGATGATGTGAAGATCGCTCCGGCGGGAGCGATCGAGAAAGTGCTTTCTTTTGGCACCCCATTTCAACTCATCGAAGAGCCGTTAAAAGACAATGCGGGCATGATGCACTTTGTAAATATCAACCTGCTCCGGCTGCAAGGTCCGCAACAGACCGTTCAGGGCGTACTTTATCTCCTTGAAGACAAGACGCGCGACGTTACGCTGCGCCAGGAACTGATCGGCGCAAACGCAGCAAAAGACCAGTTCCTCGCACTGCTCTCCCATGAGTTGCGCAATCCCCTTTCGCCTGTGATCGCGATGGTGGGCGAATTGGAGGCGAACATTCCGGATTCTCGTCCGGTGCACGAAGCGCTTGAGGTCATCCGACGCAATGTCGAACTCGAAGCACGGTTGATCGACGACTTACTCGATGTAACCCGGATCGCAAAAGGCAAGCTGCAGTTAAGCTTTGAAATTATTTGCGTCCACGAAATCCTGCGTCGCGCTCACGAAATTTGCCGCGACGATATTGCCGCCAAAGACCTTCAAGTGGAATTTCGGTTCCACGCCGCTCACGCCCATGTCGAAGGGGACCCGGCACGTTTGCAGCAAGTGTTTTGGAATCTCATCAAGAACAGCGTGAAATTCACCCCAGAGAAAGGCTCTATCATTATTGAAACCGTCAATCCGGCGTCGGACGAGATTGAAATCCGAATCAGCGATACTGGCATTGGGATCGAGCCGGAAAAGATCGACAAAATTTTCAACGCTTTTGAACAGGGCCAAATCGCCATCACCCGCCGTTTTGGCGGTCTTGGTCTTGGTCTTGCCATCTCGAAAGCGATGGTTGATGCGCATGGCGGAAAAATTCGGGTCGCGAGTCCCGGAAAGGATCGCGGTTCGACTTTTTCGCTAAACCTGAAAACGGTGGCGGCCCCAACCGCAGCGGGCGACGGAGCTGAGGAAGGTTCGTCTGCCACCAGAGAAGGTGCGCCGGGCGTTCCCATGCTTCGGCGCGTCCTCGTGGTGGATGACCATCGCGATACTTGCACGGGAATGAAGATGATGCTCGAACGTCGCGGCTACGAGATTACGGTGGCTCATTCTGCTGAGCAGGCCTTGGAAAAAACCCACGAACAGGATTTCGACCTGCTCATCAGTGATATCGGACTACCAGACCGTAGCGGCTATGATCTAATGCGCGAATTGCGAGAACGCAAAGGCTTGCTTGGAATCGCACTTAGCGGCTTTGGAACAGAACACGATGTCAGCGAAGCCCGAGCTGCGGGCTTCTCTGAGCATCTCACTAAGCCGATCAATTTTGAGCGGCTGGAACAGGCGATCCAAAATCTGCTCGAGCTCGAGCCGACCGCGAGATCGTGATCGCAAGCTTCGCTAATTTAGGACCGGCGTTCGCCGCGCTATCCGCCGTTGTGGCCCCGCATTGCAGTGTTCTTCTGCCCCTCGGTCCGCTCGGATGCTTCTTTTAATTCCCGAGAGAGTTTCTCGACTCGCTGACGCATAATCTTGCCAGCTTTGAATTTCACAGTCGCACGGGGCGGAATTACGAAACTGCTCCCTGGCTGGTTCGGGTTCCGTCCGACGCGCGGTTTTGTCAGGCGCGGCTGAAAAACTCCGAAGTTGCGCAGTTCAACGGCTACGTTGTTAGCCAAACTGTCGGTGATCTTGTCGAGTGTCCGCTGGACGACATCGAAAACTTGATGTTGGACCATGCCGGTTTGGTTGCTGATTGCGACAACGATGTCGCGTTTGGTTAGCTTTGCCATATCTAATATCTATCTAGTAATCGCTTCACGCTGGCGTGCCGGTGGCTAAATTAAGCACAAAAAAAAGATTTTCTTGCCGTTAACTTCCTCGACAACAAGACCAAGCGCAATGGCAGCTTTTGACCGCTGGAAGAATTGCAAGGCCATCGACCATTCCTGAAGACCAGATCAAATGACTGAACAGGCTCCTCTCGGTTCTTTCCTTACTTTCGCCAATTCCCACGCGGAGACGGGGCCGCATAATCGTCAGGCGCAATCTCGTGCGCGGTCCGGAAATGCACTTTGGCCAACCCTCGCAATACCTGTGGTCCATTGGCTTCCACGAGCTTTTTCGCTGCCTCTTTTACGTTCGCAGATACTCCGCGCTCCAAACGCAAACCGAGCTCTTTGCCTCTGCGCTCCAGCCAGTTGATAAACGCTTCGCGCGCCAGGATCGACGCCGCCGCCACCGCGATATCTGACTCCGCCTTCGTCCGCTGTTCGATCTGGATCTTTCGGCCATGCCGCAACAGCGATTGCTCGATCACGCGGGCATCCGCGAATTGATCCGACAACGCCCGCGGGCAATCGGACTTTTTCGCAAGCAAATTCTCGATCACACGCGCGTGCCCCCAGCCGAGCAGCTTGTTCAAATTGCCAAACTTCTGGTAGAGCTCGTTGTACCTTTCCGGGCCGATCAGCACCGTCTCGACTAGCCCGGCGGCGCCCTTCCGTATCGTTTCAGCCAGCGCTCGAATCCGTGCATCCGAGCCGACTCGTTTGCTATCTTGCACACTGGCATCGACAAGTCTGCGCGCGATGCCATGATCGACATAGACTCCGGCAACTACGAGCGGTCCGAAGAAATCACCCTTCCCGCTCTCATCCACGCCGAAGTGCGGCTCGAACATTTCCGGCGAGTGCACTTCTTCATAACCCAGCTTCGCTTCGCCAAGGATTTTTGGCTCAAGCTCAAACTGCACGAACTCTTCGACACCCTTGCCTTGCACAAGCACCTTTGGCCCTTTTTCATAAACCGCCACACTGAGATTGTTTTTCTGCGCAAAAAAAAGCGTGTACTGTTTCGCACTGAACTGGAATCCCGATTCCGCGAGCAGCGTGCGAAGCTTGGATGCTTGGTCTCTCGTCAAGCCGTGCGTGTAGGAGTTCACTGCGGGAGAGCTTAACACATATGAAACACGGATTGCATTCCGGTAGAATCAGCCGCCGAGACATAATCATGCATCTGTGTTAGTTCATGTTCATCTGTGGCTTTTCCGAAAATTCGCCTTCGTCGTCCGTTGCTCCTTTGGTATCGCAAGAACGCGCGCAACCTACCCTGGCGGAAAACTCGCGACCCCTATGCAATCCTGATCTCCGAATTCATGCTCCAGCAAACGCGGGTCGCCACCGTGCTCTCTTATTATAGTGAGTGGCTCCGGCGGTTCCCTGACTTCGCGACGCTCGCGCACGCTTCGGAAGCCAGCGTCCTACACGCCTGGCAGGGACTTGGCTACTATGCGCGAGCGCGAAATCTTCACGCCGCCGCCGGAATCGTCGTGGATCGATATGGCGGCCATTTTCCACACGCGATCGCCCGTATGCGCGAGTTGCCAGGCATCGGCCGGTATACAGCGAACGCCATCGCGACGTTCGCCTTCGATCAATCCGTCCCGATTGTTGAAGCCAACACCGCGCGGGTTTTAACCCGCCTGTTCAATTTCCGGAGGCCCATCGATTGCACCGCTGGCCGGGAAGCGCTCTGGAAGCACGCGTCCATGCTTGTTCCGAAACGCTCCGCCGGGATTTACAATTCTGCACTGACCGATCTTGGCGCGCTCGTTTGTCTTCCGCGCTGGCCGAAATGTGAAATTTGTCCGGTCAAAAAGTTCTGCCGCGCAAAAAATCCGGAAACTCTCCCGATCAAGAAAGCTCGTCCCCAGACAAGACAACTCCTCGAGACCCACGCTCTTATCGTTAACCAAAGCAAAATCTTACTCGCCCAATCAGTTGTGCGCTGGCGCGGCATGTGGATTTTGCCACCGCTGCAAACAAGATCAACTACCACGCGCGCTGTTCACATCTCGATCTTTCCCTTTACCCATCACCGCATCACGCTTGCCGTATACAGACATCGCGCGCCTCCGAAGATATTTTCGAATCAAAAGTGGTTTGAAATTAGCGCGCTTGAGAATGCGGCCATGCCGTCACCGCACCGGCGAGCAGTGCGACATCTTCTCACCGCAGGACGAGCAGCACGATCACGCCGGCAACGGTCGTAAGAACTGTGATCGGGATGCCGAAGCGCGCGTAATCCCAGAAACTGACTTCGATATGCTCGCGTGCGGATTCGACCACTATCATGTTCGCCACTGATCCGACGATTGTGAGGTTACCAGCAAAAGTCGTGGCAAGCGCGAGCACTTTCCACATCAACGCGGGCTCGGCAAAACGCGCGATCCACTTCCCGGCGACGAGAACAAATGGAACGTTCGAGAAAATATTCGAACCGGCAGCTGAAAACCACGTCAGGTTCCAGGTTTGCGTTCCTACGCTTGGCCCGAATACTGGCTGCAGATTCCGATAAATCGCGTCAGGTAAACCGGTATCGCTCAGTCCATCGACCACAACAAACAGCGCGGCGAAAAATACAAGTAAGTGCCAATCGACCAGTTTGAGGACTTCGTGCGTGTCGCGGCGCGCGAGCACCATGACCAGCACTGCGCCCGCGAGCGCTGTCCACGCCAGATTCAGCCCCGCAACAAAGCAGGCAAAGATCGACAAAAACACAATGCAAACGATCGCAAACAAACCGCGGTCGAGTTTCGGGACAATGTGGATTTCCCGTTCAATGGTCGCCGCTCGCAAAGCACTCCGAAAACCGAAACGCAAAATGATGAAATTGATTGCCAGTCCAATGATCGCCGCCGGCGCAAGCGTTCGCGAGAATTGTGAAAAGGGAATATGCGAAAAATGTCCAATGATCATGTTTTGTGGATTGCCAACCAGTGTGGCGACGCTGCCAATGTTGGCGCTGGTCGCGAGTGCGATGAGATACGGCAGCAGAGGAAGTCTCCCGCGCCGGATCACCGCGATCACCAACGGCGTGAGCATCAAACAGATGGTGTCATTGACGAGCAACGCTGAGAGAATTCCCGACGTGAGCGTCAGATAGAGCAAGAGCCGCTCCGGAGTGCGAGAGAACCTCAATACAACATCCGCGGCCCATTCGAAGAAGTGCGCGAGATATAGATAAGCTGAGACAAGCATCATCGCCAGCAGCAGAACGATCGTGTCGTAGTTGACCGCGCGATAAGCGCGCTCAGGTGTGACAACACCGGTGGCGACCATCAAGACTGCGCCAAGCTACGCTGCGGCTGGACGGTTCAATGGCAGAATTTTGAGCTGTCGCCCACTGATGAGAACGTAGGTGATCGCGAAGATCACGCTCGCAACAAGCTCCTGCTCCCAGTGATTCACAGCGCGTGCATAATGGAGGGCATTTTACTTTTCAATCAGCACAAATTTCTTTGCGGACATCGGATGGAATGCATAGCCTGCCTCAGTGATGGTCAAACACTGCCAAACGCGCGGCTCTAATGGCGGTTCTAATGATAAGAAGCGCTAAACTATGAGGAGCATGACTGGTTACGGCCGCGCGGAGGTCCATCACGACGGGACAAAATTTAGCGTCGAACTCAATTCGGTAAACCGAAAGCAGAGCGACATCGTGATCAATTTGCCGCGCGATCTGACCGAGCTCGAGCCGCGCATTCGCCAAACGATCAATGAAAATATTTCGCGCGGTCGAACGAATGTCGTCATTACTTTTCACAACGGACCGAACGGTGCACGCCACCTTGCCCTTGATACGGAGCTCGCCCGTTCCTATCACGAAGCGATGCGCTCATTGCAAAAGGAATTGAACGCCCCGGGCGAAATCACGATTAGCATCATCCTCCAGGCTCCAGGCGTGATGCGTTTTCCAGAGCAAGAGGTCAACGCCGAAGAAGCATGGCCCGCAGTCGATCGTGCGCTGCGCGCCGCGCTGACGGATTTGATCAAGATGCGCGAGCGCGAAGGCAGACATCTCGCCAAGGATTTGATTCACCGGCTGAAAGCGATGCGGAAAAAACTCAAGGAAATCCGCGCGCTTCACCCCGATGTGATCAAAAGATACCGTGCGTCACTCGTCGATCGCATCCAAAAGGCGGGTCTGCCGATTGCCAGTGACGACGAACGTTTGCTCAAAGAGATTTCCTTCTTCGCCGACCGCGCCGATGTTTCCGAGGAACTGACGCGTCTGGAAAGTCACCTTGCCCAGTTCGCGCATCATCTCCGCAGGCATGAGCCGGTCGGTCGCACGCTTGAATTCATCACGCAGGAAATTTTTCGCGAGCTAAATACGCTCGGCGCAAAAGCAAATGATGCCGCCATTTCACAGCGCGTTGTCGCCTGCAAAGCGGAACTGGAAAAGATTCGGGAGCAGGTCCAAAATCTTGAGTAAACAGTTCAGCCGTTACGGAATTCTTTTTGTCATTTCTGCACCATCAGGTGCGGGCAAGACCACGCTGGTTGAGGCGCTTCGCCAGACTGCGAACTTTGTTTATTCTGTTTCTTGCACAACGCGAGCGCCGCGCGGCGGTGAAATTGAAGGCGAAGATTACCAATTTCTTTCTGACGCCGACTTTCGCGCGAGAGTGAAAGCCGGAGATTTTCTTGAGCACGCCCAGGTACACGGAGACTTTTATGGAACGTTGCGCAAGCCGGTAGTGACAAACTTAAAGAGTGGAGTGGATGTTTTGATCGACATCGATACGCAAGGCGCAGCCGCCATTCGCAACTGCGATGACCCATTTATTCGCCAGGCCCTGACCGATGTTTTCATTATGCCGCCCGATCTCGAAGAGTTGCGCCGGCGCCTGATGAAGCGTGGAACCGAAACGGCACAACAGATCGATTCACGTCTCGTCACCGCCGCGCGCGAAATGGAATTATGGCGCGATTATCGCTACACTATCATCAGCCGATCCGTCGAAGAAGATTTGCAGAAGTTCCGACACATCATGGGAGCGGAGAGCTATTTGAGCCAGCGTCTTATTCAAAAATAATTGTCGATCTTTCATGGAAAAAAACGCCAAACGCAGAAGTGATAAAACTAGCACGCGAAAAGTCGTGCGCATTCGACCCGGCACCAAGTCAATAGTCCTCGGAGTGACAGGATCAATCGCCGCTTATAAGTCCGCCGAGCTCGCCAGTTTGCTCGTCAAACAAGGACATGAAGTGTTCGTCGTCATGACATCGGACGCGGCTGAATTTATTTCGCCGCTGACTCTGCAGACCCTTTCAAAAAATCCGGTGACGACGAGTTTCTTCGATGAGAAGGAAAACTGGCGGCCCGGGCACATCGAAATCGCTGATCGCGCGAACCTTCTTCTTATCGCACCGGCCACGGCGCACATTATTGCTGAACTCGCCCACGGTTTAGCTTCTCATCCACTCGCGGCGATCGCGCTTGCTACCCGCGCACCGATTCTGCTCGCGCCCGCCATGAATGGAAGGATGTGGCAGCACCCTGCAACAACCGAGAATGTGGAAAAACTGAAGGCGCACGGCGTCGAGTTTATCGGGCCGGAAGAAGGAATGCTCGCTTGTGGCTACGAAGGCCTTGGCCGGCTTTGGAAGGTGAACGATATCGCATTTCGCGCCGAGTTTTTGCTCGCGCGTCAGGATAATTTGATCGCGTGAGATTTCTTATCACGGCCGGCCCGACACGCGAGCCGATCGATCCGGTTCGTTACCTCTCGAATCGTTCCTCAGGAAAAATGGGCTACGCCATCGCCGAAGCGGCGCTCGAAGCCGGACACGGGGTTGTTTTGATTTCCGGTCCAGTCAATCTCGATCCACCGCGGGGCGCGCACTTCATCTCGATCTTGACCAGCGATGAAATGTACAACGCCGTCCATCGAGGTGTCCGCGATTGTGACGCGCTTGTCATGTGCGCAGCGGTTGCTGATTACAAACCGCAAAAGTTTTTGACCACGAAAGTCAAGAAACGTGACGAAAATCTCTCGCTTGAGTTGGTTCCCACCCGCGACATCCTCGGATCGCTCCAAAACAAAGATCGACACCTTCTCGTTGTTGGTTTTGCCGCAGAAACAAATGATCTCGAAGCAAACGCTCAAAAAAAACTTCACGCAAAACATTGCGACATCATCGTCGCGAACGATGTGAGCAGCTCGGATTCGGGGATGGAAAGCGACGAAAATGAAGTGACAATTTTATTTCGAAACGGCGAAACCAAAAAAATTTCGCGGGCGCCAAAGAAAATTATCGCGCGCGAGCTCGTAAAAATATTTACAAATACGTGAGAATAATGTTTGACAAAAAAAATGTGATGATTACTGAACTCGTGTAAGTGAAGTCATTCCCAACTCTTCACACAACTCCGCACGTTGCGGATTGAAAGGGGGGAATAGTCGATGGCAAAGAAAAGAAAGAAAGCAGCGAAGAAAAAATCAGCGAAGAAAAAGAGGCATTAAGGCCCGACGCTTGATAACGATCCCGAACGCTTTCGGGATCACAACCCCTAACTTCAACCCGGGAGGAGAATTCAATTTTCCTCCCGGTTTTTTTGCGCCGACGCACAAATCGCGACAGCGATCCCGCGCGAATGAATTTTCAAACTTCACACTGGGAAATTATTTGGCAGAGAGAGCCGAATCCTATTAATGGTTTGTTATGAAGCATTATCTCGACGCGGCGGAGAAAGCCGCCCGTGTCGCGGGTGAACTGCTTCGCCAAAATTTTCAACGCCCTCTGCGGGTCAATTCCGCTGAAGCGCACGACATTAAACTGGAGATCGATGTTCAGGCGCAGGATTTGATTACAAAATTGCTTCTCAAAGAATTTCCCGAGCACGCACTTTACGGCGAAGAAGGAATCGTTGGTGATCAATCAAGCGAGCATCAATGGGTTGTCGATCCACTCGATGGCACCGTGAATTATTTCTACGGCATTCCGCATTTTTGCATTTCGATTGCTTTGCGATTTCGGGGCGAGATCATCGTTGGCGTCATCTACGATCCAATCCGTGAAGAGATGTGGACAGGACAAAAAGCAGAAACCCCTAGATTGAATGGCCATCATTTTCACGTGAGCGAACGCGCCGACCTGGCTGAAGCGGTCATCTCGGTTGGCCTTTCCAAAACCGACGATACGATTGAGGCCGGTCTGCCGCTGTTACAACGAATGATTCATCGCGTACGCAAATGCCGCTTGCTCGGCAGCGCCGCGCTCGACATGGCCTATGTCGCCTGCGGACGTCTTGACGCTTACATTGAACAGGGAATCAGCCTTTGGGACGTTGCCGCGGGTTGGCTCTTAATTGAAACCGCCGGCGGAACTGTCGATCTTCGTCCGCGTGAGGACATGAAAGACAAATACAGAATTGTCGCCTCGAATGGCGTAATCGATCTAAAACTCTGACTAATGATTCGATCTGGAATCGGCTATGACGTGCATCGCCTTGAAAAAGGACGAAAACTGATCCTCGGTGGGGTCGAGATTACACACTCGCATGGACTTGAAGGACATTCGGACGCGGACGTGTTGTCGCACGCAATCGCCGATGCGCTGCTTGGTGCAGTTGCTGCGGGCGATATCGGTCAACATTTTCCAAATACAGACGAATCAATCCGCGGTATTAGCAGCATCGACATCTTGAAACGCGTGCGCGAATTGCTTGCCGAGAAGAAAGCGCACGTGACGAATGTCGATGCAACGATCATTGCTGAGGCGCCGAAAATCGCGCCGCACATCCCAGCAATGCGAACGATCATCGCGCAATCGATTGCTGTGGATGAATTGCGTATCGGCATCAAGGCGACGACAAACGAACGCCTTGGAACGATCGGCCGCGGCGAAGGGATCGCGGCCATGGCGATTGCAACCGTTGAGCAGGAGTGAGCTGTTTCTAATTCGGAGCGACGTCGAGGAATCGCTAATGATTATTCAGAAAGCAATCAGAGATGTCTCGACCCGGCTCGATACAACGAGATAGACATGCCGCTGCGGTTCTTTAATACCTACTCGCGGCAGATCGAGAATTTCGAGCCGCGCGACGCAACCGGACGCAAGGTCGACATCTACACCTGCGGGCCAACGGTCTACAGCCGCGCTCATATCGGAAATTTCCGCGCGTATATCTTCGAGGATTTGCTCCAGCGGCACCTTGAGTTACGCGGTTACAAAGTGCATCGCGTCATGAACATCACTGACGTTGATGACAAAACAATTCGCGCAGCCCGCGAGGCTGGAATTCCTCTCACAGAATCCACCGCGCAGTTTAAAGAAGCGTTCTTCGAAGATATCGAAACATTGCGGATCAAACGAGCGGATGAATTCCCCGCCGCCACCGACCAGCGTTACATCGATAAAATGATTGAGATGATCGCCACCCTCATCTCACGGGGCCTCGCTTATCAAGCGGAAGACAAATCAGTCTATTTTCGCATTAACAAATTTCCGGATTACGGAAAACTTGCCCATTTCGATCTCACGCAATTGCAATCGACCGGTCGGGTGAAACATGACGAGTACGACAAGGAACACATCGGCGACTTCGCGCTCTGGAAAGCGTGGGATGAAGAAGACGGCGACGTGGGCTGGGAAAGTCCATGGGGCCGCGGCCGTCCCGGTTGGCACATCGAATGCAGTGCAATGGCGATCGCGCAACTCGGCGACCAGATCGATATTCACTGCGGCGGCGTCGATAACATTTTCCCGCATCATGAAGCGGAGATCGCGCAGAGCGAAGGTGTCACCGGAAAAAAATTCGTGCGCTTCTGGTTACACTGCGCACATCTGCTTGTCGACGGACAGAAGATGTCAAAATCGCTCGGTAATTTTTATACGCTGCCGAATCTTTTGGAAAAGGGTTACACTGGCCGCGAAATTCGCTACGCCCTGATGCGCGTGCACTATCGCGCGCCGCTCAATTTCACCTGGGACGGAATGAATGAAGCGCGCGAGTCGTTAGGCCGAATCGATGATTGGCTGGTGCGAGTGCGCGAAACCGCCGCAGAAAAAATGGTAGGGACGCCGCGCCGAAATGCTAGTCCGGCTCGGACCGTCCGCTCGGCGCAGCTCGCCAACCCTACCTCAGAATTCGAAGAAGCGCTCGATGACGACCTGAACATTTCCGCAGCGCTTGGCTTCTTGTTTGAATCGATTCGGGAAACAAATCGCGCAATCGATCGAAACGAACTCGATACCGCCTCGGCAAATGCATGGTTGACCTGGTGGCAGCGCGCAAACAGCGTGCTTGCTATTGAAGAGGAAGCAGGACCCCCTCCGCCTGAGGTCGCGGAGCTGGCCGAGGCGCGCACGCAAGCGAGGCTTGCAAAAGATTTCCGGAAAAGCGATGAATTGCGCGACAAATTGAATGCGCTCGGCTGGGAAGCGCGCGATACGAAGGATGGGCAGAAGATTACGCGACGCGCCAGTGCTTAATCCCAAATGTTTGCGCCTGTTGAATTTCTTGACCTCGAACACACGGCCCATTCCAAACTGTTCGAGAACCAGAATTACGTCTGGGATGCGCTCAAGCAAATCGCGAGTTATTTGCAATTTCGTTTGAGGCCGGGTGTCCTGGGCCAATTAGTGGGAAAACCTTTCATCAGCAACCATGTCTTCATCGGGCGCGGGACGGTTGTCGAGCAAGGCGCGGTGTTGAAAGGCCCGGCATGGATCGGCGAAAATTGCCAGGTCCGAAGCGGCTGCTACGTGCGGGAGAACGTGATCGCTGGCGATGGCGTGGTGATGGGGAACTCTTGCGAATTCAAAAATTGTGTTCTTTTCGACGAAGCGCAGGTGCCTCACTTTAATTACGTGGGCGATTCAATCCTTGGGTACCACGCTCATCTCGGCGCGGGCGTGATCCTCTCGAACGTAAAACTCGACCATGGCGAAATCGCGGTCGTTACACCCGACGGCAATATCGCAACCGGCCTCACAAAATTCGGCGCGATCGTCGGCGATCGAACAGAAATTGGTTGCAACGCCGTCATTAACCCGGGCTCGGTCCTGGGCCGCGATTGCATGATTTATCCAGGCGTGAATTTCCGCGGCGTTCTGCCCCACGGCAGCATGGTCAAATTACGACAGGATCTTTCTGTGTTTGATCGCCGCGAGTGAGGAAACGTTAATCTGCTTGCGCGTGACACGCGTGTGGCGGATGGGCGGGGATTCGAACCCCGGGCTGCTTTCGGCACACACGCTTTCCAGGCGTGCACAATAGACCGCTCTGTCACCCATCCGTTGGATCGACAACCGCAAGGCCCATAATTTACATCCGGATCCGCTGTAGAGGAAGCTGTCAGCTTCCGGCTTATCGGTTAAGCCGCTAACATCGTCCCCTACAGAAGCATCCCGGAGTCATCACAGTTGCAATCGCCGGAATAATTCGTCGAGAGGCAGTTGAATCCCGATGTAAAATTCGCCGAAATCCGCATACTCGGCGCTCACCGGGTCGAAACGCATTTTGTAAACGATCGCCTTGATCTGAAATGTATCGCGCGCAAATAACGTCACGCCCCACTCCGCGTCATCCAGACCGGTCGAACCGGTAATGAGCTGCTTTACTTTGCCGGCAAACTCACGGCCCACGCTCGCATGACCTTTCATTAACTTGCGGCGCTCTTCATACGGAAGCGCGTACCAATTTCGCTGCTCGCCGCGACGTTTGCTCATATTATAAAAGCAAACCACCGGCCAATCGGGCAGCGTCGGATAAACGCGCTCCTGCCGATAATGTTTCATTCGCTCGCGAAACGAATTCATTGCTTCCACGAATTTCTCCGAATCCAGCTTGATGTTTTGCTCCTTCTCGAGGGTCTGAGCGTATTCTTCCTCCGTCGTGATGTACTCGCTCTCCTCCGTGAGCGACAGATAGCTGTAG
>Ga0193723_1000228_pt1 | contig 20916 bp, 24 predicted proteins | sample H2m2metaG_FD_143042 | JGI IMG/M metagenome (GOLD analysis project Ga0193723, IMG submission 143042) | Soil microbial communities from a riparian zone of the East river system, Colorado, United States - H2m2 | ecosystem: Environmental > Terrestrial > Soil > Riparian zone | place: USA: East River...
CGTGCGGCGCCGCCCCCGCCCGCGCCCCCGCCCGCGCCGCCGCCCGCGCCGCCGCCCGCGCCGCCGGCGCGGTTGGCGGACGACATTCCGTGGCAGGTCACGCCCGCCGAGGTTGGGACGCGCGTGCCGGAGCCACCCTTGCCGCGGTCTGGTCCGCGACGCACGCCGCCCGCGTTCCGGCTGCTGGAAGAAGAAGGAGAGACAAAGCCAGCGCCTGCGGCCAAACCGAAGCGTCGCAAGCGGCGCGGGCCGTGGCTCGGGCCGTGGCTCAAGCGCCTCGCAATCCTGTTGCTGTTGGGGGGCGTCGGAGCAGGTGGCTATTGGTACCTGGCGATTCGCAATCCGACTCTCGTTCCGGGATTGCTGGCTCGGGCGAAGCAGCTCGTGTCGAGCATTACGAAACGGAGCCCGGCGCCACCACCGGCCCCGCCTCGGCGCCGGACGACGGTCGGGTCGCCACCGCCTGCACCACCGGCCGCGCCGCCGCCGGCGCCACCGCCGGCCGCCGCGCCCGCGCCGGTACCAGTGCCGCAGCCGGTCGCCTCGCCGTTTGCGCGCTTCGATCGCCTGAGCGATTCGCTGGCGCGCGCGGTGCGGAACTTCCAAGACCGTGCCGCGCTGTTCGGGAGCGGACGGATGGATTGCGGCGGTCTGGCAACCGGCCTGGTCGCCGTCGATAACCTCTGGATGACTTACAACACCGAGCGGCGCGCGCGGCTCGCGTCGTTCGATCCCCAGCGGGTCGCGCGCGATCAAGCGCTGTGGGCGTCCGTGGACTCCGTCTCGAGACGCTTCGACGACTCCGGGTGCCCCAGGCCATGACGCACGCGTTGTTGCTGGTCGCGCTGATCGCCGCACAACAAAACCGCACCGCGCCGCTCCGAAAGAGTGACCTCGTGCGACTCCTGTCGGGGGGGGGCACGGAGATGTCGGCGGGGGAGCTGGCGCAGCTCGTGCGCCGCAACTGTCTCACGTTCGAACCCACCAGTCGCGATCGCAACGACCTGCAGCTCATGGGCGCCGACCAGGCGCTGCTCGCGGCGCTGGACGAATGCGCGCGACGAAAGACACCGCGGCGGCCGCCTCCCGTCACGGTGGCGCGCACGCCAGCCCGACCACCACCGGCTCCTCCTCCCGCGACCCCTCCCCCTCCAGCGCCGCCGGCGGTGTTTCAGGTGCAGCGGATCGACGTCCACGCGTCCGCGGAGCGCAGCGGCTTCGTTTCGGGGGGTGGGCAGCGCGGCACCGTCGGTGCACAACTGCCGCGCGCGCTGGTGTTCGAGGCGCGCGATTCCGCCGGCGCGCTGCTTTCCGGTCAGGCGGTGACGTTCACGGGGATCAACGCAACCATCCAGCCCGCGGCGGTCGCGACCGACGCCGTGGGGCAGGCACGCGTGGGCGTGACGCTAGGCCAGCGTCTCGGATCGGCCACCGTCATCGGTTCGATCGGTGTCGTCGAAAAGCAGGTGGCGTTCAATGTTGCCGCGGGACCGGCGACGCAGCTGGTGGTGACGTGCGGGACGGCCAGTGTGGCCGGACACTTCGCGATACGACCTGACAGCGTGGTGGCGTTACGCGTGTCCGCGCAGGATGGGTTTGCGAATCCGACGCCGCTGCTCGGTCTGCGCGCGGCGGTGGCCGATGCGCGGATTTTTCGAGTGTTAGGGGTGGCGCAGGACAGTGCGTTCGGCACGGTGACGCTGAAGCCCGATCAGGCGGGCACGACGAGCCTTGCGGTCATCGCCAATGGGATGCGGCAGTATCTCACGGTGACGGTACCGCCGCGGGCGGCGCCGGGAAAAGTGGACTGTCGCTGACTCCTATGAACCGCTGTGCGTCGGCAGACCATCTCCTGTTGACCGTTGACCAGTAAAATGCCCCAGGCACCCCGCAACGAATCCCGACATCGCTTAGCGCTGCTCCCTGCGGGGGCCTGACGCGGTTCACGAGCGGAAAGCCTGCGGACCTGGGGCACGCGAAAGGTACCTAGGTTAGATTTCGTTCTCAATGATCGCACTCGCTCGCAAATACCGCCCCAAACAGTTCTCCGATCTGATCGCCCAGGACCACGTGGCCGCCGCGCTCCGGGGTGCCGTGGCGCAGGGTCGTGTCGCGCACGGCTACCTGTTCGCGGGCCCCCGGGGAGTAGGGAAGACGACCGCAGCGCGCATTCTGGCGATGGCCCTGAATTGCGAGCGCCGGAGCGGAAGCACCACCGGTGAGCCGTGCGGCGAATGCGATCCCTGCCGGCGGATCTGGACCGGGGCCGCGAATCTGGATGTCGTGGAGCTCGATGCCGCGTCGAACCGCGGCGTGGACGACGCCCGCGATCTCCGCGAGCGCGCGATGTATGCCGCGAGCACGGAGTCGGGATCCAAGGTCTACATCGTCGATGAAGCGCACATGCTCACGCGCGAGGCGTGGAACGCGCTCCTGAAGATTCTCGAGGAGCCGCCACCGCGGGTGGTGTTCGTCTTCGCGACGACCGAGCCGCAGAAGATCGCGAATACCGCCGCCCCCATTCTGTCGCGGCTGCAACGCTTCGATTTTCGGCGGATCGGCCCGCACGCCATCGTGGACCGGCTGAAAGCCGTGGCGAAGGCAGAACAGCTTCAGATCGAGGCCGACGCGCTGACCCTCATCGCGCGCAGCGCCAACGGCGGCATGCGCGACGCGCTCTCGCTGCTCGATCAGGTCCTCTCGTTCGGCGAAGGCTCGCCCACCGCGGCGCGTGTGCGAGAAGTCCTGGGCCTGATTCCCGACGAGTTGTACGGTGAGATGCTCCGCGCCATCGTCGAACGCGACGCCGCGGCCATCTTCCCCCTTGTCGACCGCCTGCTCGAGGCCGGCGCGGACCTCGCCGAGTTCGTGAATGGCGCCGGCGAAACGCTGCGGGCGCTGCTCCTGGTGGGAGTTGGGGGGCAGCCCGAGGGCCTGACCGAGGGACTGATGAGCGTCGTGCGCGAGTACGCCCCGCAGCTCCCCCCGGCGGACATCGTGCGTCTCCTGACGATCCTGAGTGACTCTGAGGAGCGGCTGAGCCGGAGCGCCAACCAGCGGCTGCTCGTCGAGGTCTTGCTGCTCCGGTGGGCAATGCTGGACAGGACGGTCGAACTATCAGAGGTCATCGACGCATTGAGCGAGGGGAAGGGGGATGCGGGAAGAGGGAAGGGTACTTCATCAGCGCCGGCGCCAGCCCCGACAGCGGCAGCACCCGTCCCCCTTCCCCCTTCCCCCGTCCCCGGCAAGAAGTTGGAACCGACGCTCGACAACGTCCGCTCGATCTGGTCACAGGTCGTTCAGGACGCGCGCGCCAAAACTCCGCTACTCGGCAGTCTCCTCGCGGAGTCGGAGGTCGTCGCCGTCGAGGGACGGATCGTGACGCTGCGACCGGGGCACGCGGTGCACGCCGAGGGGCTCGAACGGCAACGCGACACAATCGCCCAGGCACTCGGCCAATACATCAGCGAAGCCCCACGCGTGGCGGTTGCAGCGGGAGGGGGCGGAGGGGCGGGAGGGGGGGGAGGGGCAGGCCGCGGTAGCGCTGAGCGCATCACCGCGGCCGGAGCCAGCGCGGAACGGCTGAAGAGTCTGCGCGCGAAGGATCCGACCCTGAGCGCCGCCGTAGACGCATTAGATTTGGAGCTGCTCGAATAGCTTGCTAACAGTGTCACGAGGGGTAACTTTCGACACATGGCGGATTTATCTAGCCTGCTCCAGCTCTCCCAGCAGATGCAGGGGCGGCTTACCGAGATCCAGACGCAGCTGGCGCAGCAGACATTGACGGTGTCGGCCGGTGGGGGGATGGTCCAGGCCACGGTCGACGGGCGGGGGCACATTCGAGGCATCAAGATCGACCCTGAAGCCGTGAAACAGGGGGATGTCGAGATGCTCGAGGACCTCGTGTTGGCCGCCGTGGCGGAGGCCCAGAAGCGCGCGGCCGAGTTGTATCAGGCCGAGGTGCGGAAGCTGGCGTCGGGTCTGCCGTTCCCATTCCAGCTGCCGCTGTAGGCCGCGGGTTTCGTGTCCGCCATCGAGGAGCTCGTGGCGGAGCTCGCCAAGCTCCCCGGCATCGGGCGTAAGACCGCCCAACGGCTCACGTTCCATTTGCTGAAGCAGCCCGCGGAAACCGCGGAGCGGTTGGCTGACGCTATCCGGCGCGTCCGTGGCAAGGTCGTGGCGTGCGGCGTGTGCGGGAATCTCGCGGACGAGGATCCCTGCCCGATCTGCGGCGACCCGCGGCGCGATGCGGCCCTGTTGTGCGTGGTCGAGGAGTCGGGGGATGTCAGCGCAATCGAGCGCGCCGGCCGCTATCGGGGCCGCTACCATGTGCTGGGTGGTCGAATCTCACCGCTGGATGGTGTGGGACCCGACGACCTGCATGTGGACCGCCTGCTTGCGCGATTGGCCAATGGCTCAGAGGTTCGGGAGGTGATCGTGGCGACCAATCCCTCGATGGAGGGGGAAGCCACGGCGACGTATCTGCAGCAGGTGCTGAAGCCCAGCGGCGTCCGCGTCACGCGGATCGCCCGCGGGTTGCCGGTGGGTGGCGACCTGGAGTACGCCGATGCGGTGACGATCGCCCAGGCGCTGGCGGCACGGCGCGAGATGTCGGAGACCGACTGATCCTCTAGGAGGCGCATGGCCGGGGCCGCAAGCTGGTCTTTCAACGAGAACGATTTCAAGCAAATCCAGACGCACCTGCAGGCGTTCCTCCGCGACTCGAACGCCCGCTGTGCGCTGCTCGTTGATCGCAACGGCCAGCTCGTCGCGACCGTCGGGGAAACACCGCAGTTCGATCCCACCGCATTCGCCTCACTCACCGCCGCCGACTTCAGCGCCAACGATCAGCTCGCGAAAATGATCGGCGAGGCGGAATTCGCGTCGCTCGTGCATCAGGGCGAGAAAGAATCGATGTACCTCGCCGACGTGGCGAAGCGCGTCATTCTCGTCGTGCTGTTCGATCAGCGCGCCACGCTGGGACTCGTGAAACTCAAGGCCAAATCGGTCGTGGGCGAGCTCAACAAAGTCTTCGCGGAGATGTTCAATCGGGTCGGCACGGGCCAGGCGCAGCAAAAAGGCCTGCTCGAAGGGGCGGAAGACGAAATTGACAAACTCTTCGGTTAAGGGAACGCGCCCATGTCGATGATCAACTACGCGTCCCGCGAGATCAACTGCAAGCTCGTCTATTACGGCCCTGGCCTGGGTGGGAAGACGACCAACCTGGAGCACATTTACGGGAAGGTCTCGCCCAACACCCGCGGCAAGATGATCTCCCTCGCGACCGAAACCGAACGCACGCTGTTCTTCGACTTCCTGCCGGTCGATCTCGGGACGATTCGCGGCTTCAAGACGCGATTCCACCTGTACACCGTTCCCGGACAGGTGTACTACAACGCCAGCCGCAAGCTCATCCTGAAAGGCGTGGACGGGCTCGTCTTCGTTGCCGACAGCCAGATCGAGCGCATGGAAGCCAACGTCGAGTCGATGCAGAACCTGTACGACAACATGTCGGAATACGGGTACGACCTGACGAGGATCCCGTTCGCGATTCAGTACAACAAGCGCGACCTTCCCAATGCCGCGCCGATCAAAGACCTTCAGGGGTCCCTCAATCCCGGTTGGCCGATCGAGGATCCGGCGCGTCAGAAACAGACGCCCGATCCGGCCCATCCCGGCGAGCACCTGGTCGACAAGATCGGCGGCGAGTGGGTCGGCCACGCACCCTACCACGAGGCCGTAGCGGTCCGCGGCGATGGCGTATTCGATACTCTCAAAGCGGTGAGCAAACTCGTCCTCAAGACGCTGAGCTGAAGCCCAGTTCGATGCGGTGGACGCTGCCGAACATCATCACACTGGCGCGGATCTGTCTCACGCCCGTCATCGCGCTGCTGCCCTTCATTCAAGGGTATTGGCCGAAAGTCATCGCCTTCGTCGTCTTCCTCATCGCCGCATTCTCAGACCTGCTCGACGGGTACCTCGCGCGTCGCTATGGCACGACCAGCGAGCTCGGCATCCTGCTCGACCCGATCGCGGATAAGCTGCTGCTGTTCGCGACGCTGATTCCCATTTTCTGGATGACGCGCCACCCGACGATTCTCGCCGCCGACAAAGTCGATTACGCGCTCAAATGGTGGGGGAGCTTCCCCGTCTGGGTCGCGCTGCTGCTGGTGGGCCGGGAAGTGCTCATCACGGTGTTCCGCTGGTTCGCCAAGCAGCGCGGCATCGTGATTCCCGCGATTGCCGCCGGAAAGCTGAAGGCCGTGGTCCAGAACATCTTCATCGGCGCGACGATCGCGTGGTTCGCGTGGAAGGACGCGATCGCGCAGATGCATCTCGCCGGCGACTTCCGGAACTTCTGGGATCAATTCCACGGCTGGTTCGTCGCCGTCACGCTGGCGGGGGCGATCGTGCTGACCGTGTACTCCCTCCTCGTCTACCTCTACCGCTACCGGGCCCTCCTCAAAGTCGGCAAGTGAAGCTCGAGGTCGTCACCATCGGCACCGAGCTGCTGCTGGGCCAAATCATCGATACGAACGCCGCCGAGCTGGGCCGCGCCTTGGCCGCCGCCGGCGCGGAAATCGTGCGGCGCAGCTCGGTGGCCGATCGGCCCGAGGCCATTCGGGCTGCGGTGGGCGAGGCACTCGAGCGGACGGGCTTCGTGATCACCACCGGCGGCCTCGGCCCGACGCGCGACGACATCACGAAGCGCGAGGTCGCGGCGCTGTTCGGAAAAACGCTCGAGCTGGACGCGGCGGTCCTGCAGTCGCTCGAAGACCGATTCCGCCGCCTCGGCCGCCCCATGCCGGCGGTGAATCGCACGCAGGCGGAGATCCCGGCCGGCGCCACGGTGCTCCCGAATCCACGCGGCACCGCGCCGGGCTTGTGGGTCGAGGACTCCCGGGGACGCGTCGTCGTGATGCTTCCGGGCGTACCGTCGGAGATGCGCGGGCTGCTCGCCGAGGAAGTGCTGCCGAGACTCGCGCCCCGGACGGCGGGCGCCGTGGTGCGCTCGCGGTCGGTCCGCACCACGGGGATCGCCGAATCGGCGCTCGCGGAACGCGTGGGCGCAATTGAAGAATCCATCGCGCCGCTGACGCTGGCATATCTGCCGTCCACCGACGGCGTGGAGCTGCGTGTAACGGCGTGGTCACTGCGTGAGGATGACGCGGAACGACGGCTGGCGGCTGCGGTCGCGCAGTTACGCGAGCGCGCAGGCGAGCATTGCTACGGCGAGGATGGCGCCGACCTGGCCGGTGTTGTGCTGGAGCGGCTGCAGTCGCGCCAGGCGCGCCTGGTGGTGGCTGAATCGTGTACCGGCGGCGTCTTGAGCGCGCGGATCACCGCCGTTCCCGGCGCTTCCAAAGTCTTTATCGGAGGAGTCGTCGCGTACGACAACATCGTGAAGAGCGGGACGCTCGACGTTCCTCCGGAGCTGCTCGAGCAGTACGGCGCGGTATCGGAACAAGTCGTGCGCGCGATGGCCGAAGGCGTGCAGCGGCAGTTTGCGGTGGATGCCGCGCTCGCGATCACCGGCATCGCCGGCCCCACCGGTGGGACCGCAGACAAGCCCGTCGGGACGGTATGGTTCGCCGCGCGCTACGGCACCGAAACCCGAGCGTTCAAGCGCATCTTTCCGGGCGATCGTAACGAGATTCGGGCGCGCTCCGCCCAGGCGGCGCTCGATTTGCTCCGGCGCCTGCTCGCCGACAAGCCATGAATCACATCAACGCACCCGACGGTACGCCGCTCGTCTATGACGCGTACGAGCCTGCTCGTCCCGCCGTCGCGGTGTTGTTTCTGCACGACTGGCATCCGGAGCCTCCCGGGCTCGGGGGGCTCGCCGATCGATTCGTCGAAATCGGAACGCAGCTCAAGGACGCCGGGCTGGGGGCGTACGTTCTGGACCAGCGAGGGTCTGGACGTTCCGGTGGTCGCCGCGGCCATCTGTCGCGCTTCAGCCAACTCCTCGGCGATCTACAAGTGCTTCGCCGCGCCGTGCGTCGCCGCCATGATGTGCCGCAAGTTCTCGTCGGTCACGGGTTCGGTGCGCTGGTCGTGCTGCGGTACCTCGAGACGCAGCCGGGCGAGCCTCCCGCCGCGGCCGTCATTGCGAGCCCCTGGCTCGCGTCGCGCGTGCGGCCGGCCGCGTGGAAACGCCTCGCCGCGAGACTCGCGGATCTGTGGCCCACACTGCCGACGGGACGCGGCGCCGGGTTCATGACCGCTGGAGCGCGCGCCGAGCTGTTATGGGCCCAACGTGCCATCGCAGCCGACTGTCAGCGGATCGAGCGACCGCTGCTGTTCGTGCTGGGTGGCGCGGACGCGGTTGTCGACGTCGAGGCGGCACGGCGGTTCGCCGCCGGACTCGCGCCCCACGCAACGGTCCAGTGGTATCCTGAGCTTGCCCACGACTTGCTGACCGCCCCTGCGGTTCGGGAAGACGTGGCGCGCTTTATCGCGGGATATCGCGCTTAGGGCGCTACCGATACAACCAGCCTCCGGGTATCTTGTTGTCGGACCGACGGTTCCAAATCCATGAACAACAAACGCCACACCCACTCGCCACAGGTGCCGCCTACGCCCCCCAGGGCCCCTGAGTTCGATCCCGATACGGGCGAGCCGGTGCCCGCGCCTGCGTCGGCGGAGATCGCTGCGCCTGCTGCGTCTCAGGGATCTGTGTCAGAGCTGGATGTTTGGAAAGAACGCCATCTGCGTCTCGCTGCCGAATACGACAATTTCCGTAAGCGCACGACCAAAGAACGCGCCGAGACGTGGGCGCGCGCGCAAGCGGAGATCGTGTCGCGTCTCGCCGACGCGCTGGATGACTTGTCGCGCTTCGCGCACATCGATCCCGCGGAGATCGATTCCAAGACGCTGCACGAGGGTGTGGATCTCGTCGAGCGCAAAGTGTGGAAGGAGCTCGAGAACGCCGGCGTGACGCGCATCGATCAGGCGGGCGTGCCGTTCGATCCGAACGTCCACGAGGCGGTCACGACGCAGCCCGCGGCGAAACCGGAGCAGGACCACACCGTAGGCCAGGTGGTGCAACCCGGCTATAAGATGCGCGACACGTTGCTACGGCCGGCCCGCGTTGTGGTGCTGACCTGGCAGGGACAGTAATGGCAGCACAGCGCGACTACTATCAGGTGTTGGGAGTCGCCGAAACCGCCACCACGGACGAAATCAAGAAAGCCTTCCGGCGGTTGGCCAAGCAGCATCACCCGGACCGCAATCCCAACAATCCGCAGGCCGCCGAGCGCTTCAAGGAGATCAACGAAGCGCACGACGTGCTGAGCGACGTCGAGAAGCGCAAGAAATACGATCAGCTGCGTCGGTATGGGGCGTTCGCGGGCGGCTTTGGAGGAAGTGGCGGCCCCAGCGCTCGGCGCGGCCGCGGTGCCCCCGGTGCCCCACCGGAGGGCGGCGACTTCGATATCTCCGACCTCGGTGGCCTGGGCGACATCTTCTCGTCGATCTTCGGGCGCCGCGGCGCGGGAGGCCGGGAAGCCGAGCCGGAGGAAACCGAGACCGAAGTCACGATTCCGTTCCGTGTCGCCGTGTTGGGCGGGACGGTCCCGATCACGCTCGTGATGCCGGAGGTTTGCCCGACGTGCAGCGGCACTGGCGCGGCAAAAGGCGCGACGGTCAGCACGTGTCCTGAATGCAAAGGCCGCGGGACGGTCTCGTTCGGTCAGGGCGGGTTCGCGGTGAATCGGCCGTGCCCGGTCTGCCGGGGCAAGGGCACCGTGCCGTCGCAGCGCTGTCCCACCTGCCAGGGCGCCGGCGAAGTCCGCGTCGAAAAGCGCATCAACGTCGAGATCCCGGCGGGCGTCGAAGAGGGCGCGCGGCTGCGGCTCAAGAATCAGGGGCCGAAGGGGCGCGGCGACCTCATCGTGCAGATCCATATCGCGGTCGATCGATTCTTCCGTCGCGAGGGACTCGATCTCATCGGCGTCGTGCCGATCAATCTCGCGCAGGCGTTGCTCGGTTCGCGGATCAAGGTCAAGACGCTGGACGACAAGCGCGTCGTGCTGCGGATCCCGGCCGGCACGCAGCATGGGCAGAAGTTCCGGATTCCGAGCTACGGCATCGAGAAGAACGGGCGGCGCGGGGACATGTATGTGGAAGCCCATGTGACGCTGCCGGAAAAGCTGAGCGCCGAGGAGCAGGAGGCGGTAAAGAGTTTTGCGGAAAAGGCGGGGCTTAAGTACTGAGCGTGGCGCGCATCGCGAGGGCCGGGCACGCGCCGCGCAGCTCCTCGGATTGCGCCAGCGCGGGATCGAGCTCGCTGCGCGGAATCGCGGTAAAGCCGAACCGCGGAAAGAAGTGGCTGGCGGTTGTCGTGAGCAAATAGACGGTGCGGACACCGCGCTGACGCGCGAGCTCGAGCGCCGCTTTGGTCAGCCGTTCGCCTAGCCCTTCACCGCGGCGTCCCGCTTCGACCGCCACCGACCGCAGCAATCCGGCCTGACCGTACACCTCCACCGCTGCGCACCCCATGATCTTCCCCTGGTCGCGCGCGATGAGCGTTGTTTCGACGTGCTCGTCGATCCCGGCGACCGGCAGCGCGCTCGCCTTGAGCAGGGTCAGAATGTCCGGCAGGTCAGTAATCTTTGCGGTGTGAATGTTCATTGACACTACAAATCTATCGTGTTTCCTTTGGTTCCCCGGTCGTCGCCGACCTGTTGCGTCTGCTGCGTCTGTTGCGTCTGGGTAGTCAGTGGGGTGTAGGTCAACTGGCAGACCGCCCGGCTGTTAACCGGGAAGTTGGAGGTTCGAGTCCTCCCGCCCCAGTCTGTAGCCCGCAGCGAACATCCTCCCGGCTGGGCGCGTATCATCTTATGGACACCAACCCGGCAGGCTCCATGCTCCAGATGCGCGTTATCCTTGTCGCCGCACTGTTGGGCGGCCTTGCGTGCGCCAGGCCCGACATTCTGATGCTCGATGGCTCTATTCGACCTCGGACGAGTCCCCAGTCGATTCGGTTGATCGCCCAGGAACCCACACGGCCGTACGTCGTGGTTGCAATCGTGTCGACAGTCGGTGACGTCGAGACGGCGCGCCACGAGCTCATCAAGCAAGCCGCCCGCCTTGGCGGCCACGCGATCCTGTTTGACACGAGCTCGATAACGCGCGCCGGCGGCGACCAGAGTAGCTCGCCCGTGCTGACGGGCAAGGTGATCGTCTATACCGATTCCACCGGGTCCAACTAGCCGATGGTCACTGCGGACGCCGCGCGTCGGACGCTGCCGCCTGGCTTCGTTGCTGTTTCGAAATTCGCGTATTGGTTGGATGCCGGGATGCGGATTCCCGGCACCAACCTGCGGTTTGGCCTCGATCCGATTCTCGGGCTCATCCCCGGGGCCGGCGATGCGGCCGGCGCCGTACTTGCCGCGTGGATTCTGGTAGCAGCGATCCGCCTGGGGGCTTCGCGCGCGACGGTGGTGCGGATCGCGGGAAATGTCGCGCTCGACGCGGCGGTCGGCGCTGTTCCGCTACTCGGAGATATCTTCGACTTCGCTTGGAAGGCCAATCTGCGCAACGTGGCCCTGCTCGAGCGACACCTGACGGCGCCGGATCACGCGGAACGCGCGGACCGCTCGTTCGTCTGGCTCGTCCTCTCTGGTGTGCTGGTGCTGGTGTTCGGACTGCTCGTGCTGGGGATCCTGCTGACGCGCTGGGTCTTCCGCGCGCTGGGCATCGCGTGACGAGCAAGTCCCGCTGGTTCTGGCCGCTCGTCCTCGCGCTCCTGGTCGCCGACTGCGCGACCAAGCGCGCCGTCGAGCACCGCCTGGCGGTCGGCGAAACGCAGCCGGTCGTGGGGAACGTCGTGCGATTCACGCTCTCGTATAACCAGAACGCGGCGATGGGACTCGACCTCGGCGGGCAGTCGCGCCGGCTGGTGCTCTCGGCCCTGACGGTCGCCGCGCTCCTCGTGCTCGGCATGATGTATCACCGCACCCAGCCCTCGGAGCGGCTGCGCGTCATCGGTGTCGCGCTGGTCGCGGGCGGCGCCCTGGGCAACCTCGTGGACCGGATCCGCTCGTCCGCGGGGGTAGTCGACTTCATCGATGTGGGCGTTGCCGACGTGCGGTTCTGGACGTTCAACGTCGCCGACCTCGGCATCACGATCGGCGCGGTGTTGTTGTTGCTGGCGCTCGGCTGGAAGACGCACAGCAGGGGATGTGAATCCGCTCTTTGATCCGCTACGAAGTTCCGCCTGCCTACTCCGTTGGAGCTAGTCCTGAATAGCAAGTGACTGGCCGCAGGATGACCGATAGGGTAAGAAGTGAATTAACCCTTCGAGGCGTTCGGCTGTGACGGCACGACCAGCAGCTTCGGCAATTCTATGAGCTCCGCGCGCTTGCGAGGACCAGAGCCGCTGTGGCAGGAGGTCCTGCGACGGGCCGCGGTCACCCTCGGGGGGCGAGCGGTGGGTGTGTGGGAAGCCGACGCACGCGGTCGACTGCATCTCCTTGCTTCGAGCGCCGAGGGCCTCGCCCCTCTCGCCGGCGAGCTGGAGGCGGCGCTACGCACGCTGGGCGAGTTGCCCGGAGCGCGCCCGCCGCCGTGTCGCTGGGTCGCGAGCCGCCTAGAGGAACAGCGCTGGTGCATCGCGCGGGTTCGTCGCGAGCTGCCCAGACCGCCTCCCACCGGTGTCGAGCGGCGTGGGCGAGAGCGGATGGCCCTCGAGCTGGCGGGCGTGTGCATCGGGTTGCTCGGCGACCCGGAGGGTCGCGGTACGCCCTCGGGTGACGTAGAAAACCTGGCGCGTCTCGCCCTGACCGTCGAACAGGTCCCCGCGATTCTCTGGACGACCAACGCCGAGCTGCGGATCACGGCGCGGTCGGGCGCGGGTCTTACGTCGGACATCCTGCCAGAGCGCGTCGTAGGCGCATCCCTCCTCGATCAGTTCTCCAAGCAAGCAGTGAGCGCCGAGTCGATCAATGCGCATCGGCGGGCGCTCACGGGTGAGTCGGTCTCGTACGAGATTCGGCTCGAGGACCGCCGCTACGACGCGCACGTAGAGCCACTGCGAAACAAGGCGGGCGCGATTGTGGGCGTGGTCGGTGTGGCGGTAGACGTGCGCGATCGCGTCCCGGCACCGCTCGACCTCGAGGACTTTTTTGAGAACGCGACGGTCGGTATGTGCTGGCTCGGGCCGGACGGCACCATCGTCCGGGCCAACCCCGCCGAGCTCGACCTCGTGGGCTATGGACGCGACGAGTACGTCGGTCGGGACGTGCGCCAATTCCACGTCGACCCGCAGATCGTTGACGATGTCCTGCGGCGTCTGCGCGGGGGAGAGACCGTCCGCAATGTCGAGACGCGGCTGCGGCACCGCAATGGATCGATCCGCTACGTGTTGCTCAGTGCGAACGCTCGGCTGGAGAACGGGCAGTTCGTGCACGCCCGCTGCGTCACACGCGACGTTACGGAACTCAAGCGCGCCGAGTCCGCCGTCGCGTACTTCAAGGCCATGGTGGAATCCGCCGACGATTCCATCGTCAGCAAGACCCTCGACGGAGTGATCACGACATGGAACCCGGCCGCGACGCGCCTCTACGGCTACACGGCCGAGGAGGCGATCGGCAAGCCGATCACGCTGATCGTTCCACCGGACCACCGTGAAGAGCTGACCGGCGTCTTCGAGAGCCTGCGGCGTGGTGAGCACATTGAGCACTACGAGACCACGCGCCTGCGAAAGGACGGCACACGCGTGGACGTGTCGATCAGCATCTCGCCGATTCTCGACGCAGACGGTCATCCGGTTGGCGCCACCACGATCACCCGCGATATCACGTACCGCCGGCAAGCCGAGCGACAGCTGCTGCGCGGGGCGCTGCGCGACGCAGTCACCGATCTGCCGAACCGCACCTCCTTCCTCGAGCGCTTGTCGCAGGCGCTGGCGCGCACGCGGCGGGACTCGGACTATCGGTTCGGTGTCCTGTTCGTCGACTGCGACCACTTCAAGAAGGTGAACGACCGCCTCGGGCACGCCGCGGGCGACCGCCTCCTGGTTGAAATCGCCAAGCGACTGCAGGCGAGCGTGCGACCCGTCGACGTGGTCGCACGGCTCGGGGGTGACGAGTTCACCCTGCTGCTCGAAGAGGTGGCGGGTCTTGCCCAAGTCGAGCAGGTGGCGCGCCGCGTCCTCGACAGCCTGGCTGAACCGTTCTTGTTGGAAGGGCGCGAAGTACGTGTCAGCGCCAGCATCGGCGTCGTGCTGAGCGAGCCCCACTATGAGCAGGCCCAGGACATGCTGCGGGACGCGGACCTCGCCATGTACCGCGCCAAGGATCGCGGGCGTGCGTGTTTCCAGATCTTCGATGTCGAGATGCGAAACTGGGCCCACGCTCGTTCGGGAATGGAGGCGGATTTGCGGGAGGCGCTCGGGCGCAACGAGTTCCGGCTCGTGTTCCAGCCGATCGTGGAGATCGAGACCGGCCGGGTGTACGCGCTCGAGGCGTTGCTCCGCTGGCACCACCGCAAGCGGGGGGTCCTCTTGCCGCACGAATTCCTGCCGCTGGCCGAGCAGACCGGCCTCATCGTGTCGATCGGCACCTGGGTCCTGGGAGAGGCGTGTCGCTACGCGCGCTCCTGGCAGAACGCAGTCCCGGGCGCGGGCCCGGTGCGGATCAGCGTGAACGTCTCGGGGAAGCAACTCGCCGATCCTCGCCTCGTCGACGTCTTGCGAGCGGCCCTCCAGGATGCCGGACTCACGCCCGCGGCGCTGAGTCTCGAGGTCACGGAGAGCGTGCTCATGGAAAGCCTCGACTCGTCCATCGCCCTGCTGAATCGACTGCGGGAGGTGGGCATCCAACTACACATGGACGATTTCGGCTCTGCCTACTCGTCCCTGAGCTATCTGCCGCGCTTCCCCCTGCAGGGCATCAAGGTCGACCGGACCTTCGTGCACCGCATGGGTGCGCGCCGCACGGATCTGGAGATCGTGCGGTCGATCGTTGACCTGGCGGAGCACCTCGGCCTCATTGTGATCGCGGAGGGAGTCGAGACCGCGACGCAGCGCGAGCGCCTCATCAGCGTCGGATGCGAGCTCGGGCAGGGGTTCTTGTTCGCGAAAGCCCTCGAGCCGGAGGCGGCCCGGGCACTGCTCGCCGAGCAGCAGCAGCCAGGCCCCAAGGCCGCATGAGGACGCGCTAACCCTTCAAGGCCGGCGCGCCGGCCAGGAACTTGTCGATCGGGTCGTTGCCGACCGTGGGCCGGATGTGCTCCAGCACGATCCTGCCGAGTCGCGGCACGTCCTCTTTCTTGAAACCAGCCGCGGAAAGGGCCGCCATCAGCGCCGCGGGTCCCGCGATGCCGATCATCTCACCCGTTCGCGCGCCGCTCATCAACGCGCGGCCCATATAACTCTCGAGATTCGGGACCGCCGCACGCACCTTCTCGAACGTCGCCTTGTCCACCACCACCCGCATCGCCATCAGAATGGCGCCGATCCCCTTCTCGGCGGCGCCCGGATCCACTTCGAGGTTGGCGACGATCTGTTCGACGAGATCCATGAGGGCCAACAATAACACCGAAAAACGGGGACATGCAAAAACTGGGCTGTAGACGCACCGCGGGCATTGGTCAAACGTCAACGGGACAACCCGAGCGAGGATTGTCCCGTTGACTATTCACCAAGACCCGCGTTTTACTGGCCTACCATGAAATCGATTCTCTTTATCACGGTGCCGATTTCATCCCGAATCTCGACGTGCCACGCTCCCTTCGCGTCAGCCGGGATCGTCTTGCGGCTCCACGTCCTCCACGGCGATCCGCCGATCGTCAGCGGGACGTTGCCCACCTCGTCGCCGCCGTGGAACCAGACGTTATGCAGCGTCTGCCCACTGCCTCCGGTCACGCGCATCCACAGCACGACCGTGCCGACGCTGTCCGGAAAGGCGGAGCCCGTGTCCTGCGGCGTGCGATCGACGACCGACCGGGCCAGAACGGCTTCGACACTCACATTGCTCGCGGCGGCCGGCGGCGGTGCCGCCGGCGGGGCCGCCGGCTTCGCGGTGGAATCCTGCGCCGCGAGAGAACTCACGAGGCCCAACACCAGCACCGGCGTGAGCAGCGCTTTCATGTAGACACTCTGGATCCAGTGACACTTGGGGGCGAAGAGTGGCCCGACCAGCCGGCCGCACTTGTCCTGCGTGAAGGCGAAGCCCCAACTCGCCGCGAGGCCAAAGATCAACGGCAACAGCGCGATGAAAAAGTGACGGAGCTGGAGCTTCATCGGCCACGCTCGATGTGCCAGCGATCCATGACGCGACCTCCTTCGATCACCACATACTCATCGAAATGCGCTTCGGTGAGGCAGGAGTGATTGGGTATGATCTCGACCTGTTGCCCCACCTTGAACTTCCCTTCGATCGCCGCGGGTGCGGCGGCGCGGATCACGCCATGCTCTTGCGAGACGGACGCCACGGTCAGCTCCGGATGATCCTGCACCGCGCCGAACGCGGTCTCGAGCCCCAGGTGCGTCGGTCCCAGATCCTTCGATAACGACAGCGCGCCGGCATCGATGACGAAGTGGGAGGCACCGGGCTGATGCGAGACCACGGTCGCCAGTACTGAGACCGCGACATCACGCCAATCGCAACATCCGATCAACACCATGGTCCGGTCATAGAAGATGTAGTTCCCGGGCCGAGCTTCTGTGACGCCCGTCAAGTCTTTTGCGGCCGCCATCGCGGGGGTGGAGCCGACACTGACCGCGCGGATTGGTAACCCGTCCTTCCGCAGCAGTTCCGCGAACCACGCCATCACTTGCCGTTCCTGCTCGGCGATCTGCGCCGCCTCATCCTTGTTCTTCGTGCGATACGCGTGACCCGAATGACTGAGAACCCCGTCAAACGTCAGGCCGCGCTCCGCCCCCAATTCCCGGGCGACGTCGAGCGCATAACGGGACGACGGGTCGACCCCCGCCCGGTGATAGCCGCAATCCACTTTGAGCCAGACATGGAGGCCGCTGCCGGCTAACGCCTTCGCAGTGTCTAGATCGTCGACAATCACGCGGAGCGTTGCGCCGTCCTGTGCGATTCGCTGCACGTGCGCAACGTGGGACGGATCGAGTGGAAATGCCCACGTCAGGTCCGTGAAGCCGCCGCGCGCGAAGGCCGCCGCTTCGAACAGCGTGGACACGGTGACGCCCTGTGCCCCCAGCGCGAGCTGGCGGCGGCCGAGCTCGAGACACTTGTGCGTCTTGATGTGGGGACGCAAAGAGACGCCGAGACGCCTAGCTCTGTCTGCCATGTGCTTGAGGTTCTGCTCCATCACGGCGCGATCGAGCAGCAGTGCTGGAGTTTCGACGTCGAGCATCGCTAGCGAACGAGGTGAAATGTGGTCTGGCGCCGCAGGATCCAACCCATCGCGCCGTCCGCGCCGAGCTCGGCGTCCTCTTCCTGCGCGGAGCGCACGGCCTGGCCGGCCCATTCGGGCACGGGGGTCGTGACCTGGAGCTCGATCGAGAACCAGGTGGCCGGCAGGAGGGGTACGTCGCCACGGCCCGGCACGCCTTCCTGATGATCCCACAGGCCGATCAGCGGGCCGGCGCCATGCCCCCGGTCGCCGATCGGATGCGTGTAGATGGTGCCGTTGATCCCCTGCGCGCGCATCGCGCTCAGCGCGGCCGTGAGCACTTCATTCCCGGTCCGCCCGGGGCGCATCTCCGCCAGCAACAGATCCTGCAGCCGGTTCGAATTCAGCAGCGCACGCTTCAATCCCGGCGGGGCGTCCTGTTCTCCGTCGCGAAGCACGTAGCCCATGTGCTGGGTGTCGGTATTCAGCCCGAGCGCCGTGATGCCGAAATCGCAGTGCAACACGTCGCCGCGTTGAATCACGACCGCGTCGGCGCTGCTGAGATCCTTCCCCTGGCGCTGTACATCGACATCGGTATGAAACCACGTCCCGAGGCCGAGGTCGTTCACGCGTTGGCGCATCCACCAAACGACGTCGTCGGTCGTGGTCTTCCCCGGTGTGATCACTCTGCTGGAGAATGCGGTGTCGATGACCGCCCAGACGACCTCCATCATCCGGCGATACACGGGCAGCATCCCCGGCGCGCGAATCGCCTGGTAATCGAGGGGCAGGCGCTCGGGGCGAATCACCCGCGCGAGATATCCCGCCGGCAGCGCGCGCGACAGCTGCTCCCACTCACCAGCCGAGAGGCCATCCGAGAACGCATGCGTGTACGAGACGTCCACACCGATCGTCTTCGGATCACGCTCGCGCACGAGGCGCGCCAAAAGGTCCCATTGGCCCTGACCGACCAGCTCCGGTCGCCGGCCAATCGACGGATCGACGGTGTCGCGCGCGACGTAGGCGTCATAGACACCGCCCTGCGAGCCGCCACCCAGCGCCAGCCGTTCGATGCCGCGCTGCGGACCGCGGTCGGTGAAGACATAGATCGTGCGGCGGCGGGCGAACAATGTGGTCGGCGAGACCAAAGACCAGAAGACCGGATCCTCGTTGTACTCCCGCATCGCCACGATCCACATGTCGACGCCGTGCTGGCGCATCAGGCGCGGCAGGACCGAGTCGAGCCGGTACTGCAGCCATTGCTGTTGCAGAACCGCCTGTTCCCGCAACGTGCCAAGCGGTCGCGTGGCCGTCGCCGTCAAGGACGGCGACGGCTGTGTCTGCAGGACGAGGAGTGCGAGGACCGACGCGGGAGTCATTGCGGAGCACCGAACGTTTTATCCATCGAGGCGGCGGCCCGTCACCTCCACCTGCTTCATGCGCTCGATCTTTCCCGACCCGCCGATGAAGTGCGACGCGGCCCAGCTGGTCAGTCCGACGATGATCGCGCCGAGCGTCGCGGACGCCAACCCGGTGACGACGAATCCCGGGACCAGCCACGCGACGATGGCCAGTGAAATGCCGTTCACGATCAGAATGAACAAGCCGAGCGTCAGCACGGTGAGCGGCAGCGTGACGAAGAAGAGAATCGGCCGAATCACGGCGTTGACGATGCCGAGCACCAACGCCGATACGATCAGCGCGCCGGTGCTTGTGAACGCGATCCCCGGAAGCAGTCGGTCGGCGACCCACAGCCCGAGCGCCGTGATCAGGAACCTGACAAGGAAGCCTCTCATGGTTGGGAAGATAACCGCGACACGCGTCCCGCGACGAAACGGGCCGTCATGCCGGGCTTGGCTTGCACGCCCAGCTTGGAATCGAGCAGGATAGCCCCTCCCAAGGAATCTCGGCCCGACCAGGCCAGCGACACCCCCGCGAACGGTCCGAGGTCAGCCGGCCAGCCGCTGACGATGGCTTGCTCCGGCTGGCCGAACCAGGTAGCGGAGACCGTGTCGGCGCGCGGCGCGCGAAAGACGATGTACCCCTTGAACAGGCACTCCCGGCCGGCGATCACGGTGGTGGTGTCGAGGATGATATCGCGGAGCCGGAAGCGGTCGCTCATCCCGGGTGCGGCGGGAAACGTCAGCGTGTCCCCGCGCGCGATCACCCAGTGGCCGGCGTAGGGCAGGGAATAGCGGCGCTGGCGGTCGAACTGATGACCGGAGCAGGGGTTGGGAGGTCCACACGCGGCGACCACGAACAGCACGCCGCACATCACGGCGCGCATTAGAACTCCGTGGTATCCCTCGCAACCGTGTCGCTGCTGCGGATGCGCGCGCTCATCGAGTCGGCCGCGTTCATCGCGCGTCCCACCGCCCGCGCGTTGGGAATCTTCGAGTTCGCGAGGATGCTGTCCTTCTGACGCTCCGTGAGCGTGTCACGATTGACGGTTTGGCCCGATTGGTTCGAGCCGCATGCCAACACGGCACAGAGGGGAGCCACGAGGAGGATTGATTTCATGACTCGCAACGTTAACAATCTGCCCTACAGTTGCAACTCAACTTGCTCACACAGGAGAGACCATGCGCCGTTTGCAGATCGTCCCTGTGCTTTTCCTTTGTATTTCCTGCTCTAGTCCATCCCTCACAGATCGTCTGGCAACAGGTACGTGGGTCGACCTCACGTATCCCTTCGATTCGACCACGATTTACTGGCCCACCGCGCAGCCATTTCGCATGACCGTCGTATCGGCGCAGCGCACGCCGGGCGGCTGGTACTACGCAGCCAACAACTTCATGGCGGCCGAGCACGGCGGCACGCATCTCGACGCGCCGGTGCATTTTGGCCAGGGCAAGCACAGCACCGATGAGATCCCCCTCTCACAGCTGATCGGTGCCGCGGTCGTCATCGACGTGAGCCATCAGGCAGACTCAACGGCGGATTACCGCGTCCTTCCCTCGGATATCAGGAACTGGGAGAGCGCGCACGGCCCGATCCCTGAAGGATCGATCGTCATGATCCGGACGGGCTGGGGCAAGCGTTGGCCCGATCGCCAGCGGGTGCTGGGTACCACGAAAACAGGCGCGGCGGCGGTTCCCGAGCTGCACTTCCCCGGTCTGAGCCTCGACGCCGCGCGCGAGCTGGCGCGACGCAGGGTGAGCGCGGTGGGGATCGACACGCCGAGCATCGATTATGGCCAAGTGAAGAATTACGCCGTGCATCGTCGCCTGTTCGCGGCGAACATCCCGGCGTTCGAGAACGTGGCCCACATGGACGAGCTGCCAGTGACGGGCGCCTTCGTCATCGCGCTGCCGATGAAGATCACCGGCGGCAGCGGCGGGCCGCTGCGGATCGTGGCGCTGCTCCCCTAGGCGCGGCTCAGAGCGCCGGCACGGCGGTTTCGTCGATCTCGAACCGGACCGTGACCTGGCGCAGCCGGCGAAACACCGGCATCACGAGATGCAGCGCGGGGTCGAAGTAGTCCTTGAGCATCGAAGGTCGCGGATGCTTCAGGTAGAGGTCCGGATTCTTCCGCACCTCCGTCGCCGCTACCGCATCCACCTCGTCGCGCGACGACGCATGCTGGATGAGGCACGGCACGTG
>Ga0193723_1000229_pt1 | contig 20901 bp, 19 predicted proteins | sample H2m2metaG_FD_143042 | JGI IMG/M metagenome (GOLD analysis project Ga0193723, IMG submission 143042) | Soil microbial communities from a riparian zone of the East river system, Colorado, United States - H2m2 | ecosystem: Environmental > Terrestrial > Soil > Riparian zone | place: USA: East River...
GAGCATCACGAACCCGAGGTGTGCGACGGACGAGTACGCGATCAGCTTCTTGAAATCCGGCTGCACCATCGCGACGAGCCCGCCGTACAGGATTCCCACGAGCGACAGCGTGACGATCACGAGCTGGACTGTGGGACTCAGGGCCACCGCCGGGAAAAACGGCAGCGCGAACCGGAGGAACCCGTACGTCCCCATCTTGAGCAGGATGCCGGCGAGGATCACCGAGCCCGCCGTCGGCGCTTCGACGTGTGCGTCGGGGAGCCAGGTGTGGAACGGGAACATCGGCACCTTGATCGCGAACGCGAGGAAGAAGGCGCCGAAGAGCCACCAGCTTAGGCCGTTGTCGAGGTTCTGGAGGTTGGCAAGGATGTGACTGTACGCGAAGGAATACGTGCCCGTCGCCTGGCCCACATGGAAATACAGCACCAGGATCGCCACCAGCATCAGCAACGACCCGAAGAATGTATAGATGAAGAACTTGATCGCGGCGTAGAGACGATTCTCGCCCCCCCACACCCCGATGATGAAGTACATGGGGATGAGCATCACTTCCCACATCACGTAGAACAGGAAGAGATCGAGCGCCACGAACACGCCGATCATCCCGGTCGTGAGCACGAGGAGCAGGGCGTAGAACCCGGGCTCGCGCTTCGTGATGTAGCTCCAGCTCCCCAGCACCGAGAGCGGCACCAGGAACGTCGTGAGCAGGACCATGAACAGCGAAATGCCGTCGACGCCCACGGTGTAGCGAATGCCCCAGGGCGCGATCCACGCCGCGTCGGTGACGAACTGCATACCGCCGGCCGGCACGAACTGCCACCACAGCGGAACCGACAACGCGAACTCGACGAGGCTCACGACCAGGGCGACGTACTTGGCCTGCCGCGCGGGCACGACGAGGATCAGCGCGGCCGCGAGGAGCGGCCACACGAGCAGCGCGGTGAGGATCCAGCGCGCGTACATCAGGGCGCCACGCGCCAGAGAATCAGGAGCACGCCGACCACGAAGACCGTGACGTAGACGCCCACCTGCCCCGTCTGCAGCCGGGAGCCCAGCCAGCCGAGCGCCCGCGCGCCGCGCGCCGCGCCGTTCACGCCCGCGCCGTCCACGGCACGCTGGTCGACATACTTCCACAGCACCTCGCGCGACAGCCAGAGCAACGGCTGGACGACGAAGAAGTCGTACAGCTCATCCACGTACCACTTGTTCCGCAGGACCTTGGCGAGGCCCCGCTCCGCCGGCGCGCTGCGCGCGGGCGCCAGCGCCTCGGGCTTGAGGAGGCGCCACGCGCCCACGATGCCGGTCACGGCGACCGCCACGGCAATCGCCACGAGCGTCCATTCCATCCCCGTTGAGACGTGCGCCTCAGGGAGGAGCGCGGCTCCCGCCGCCGTCACAGGCTCGAGCCAGTGATGCAGCCAGGCGTGACCGCTCCACAGCTCGGGGACGTTGAGCATGCCCCCCGCGATAGACAACAGGCCCAACACGACCAACGGGGCCGTCATGATCCACGGCGCTTCATGCAGGTGCGCCTCGGCGTCCGCCCCGGTGCGGCTCGGGCCGTGGAACGTGTAGATCATCAAGCGGGTCATGTAGAACGCCGTCAGCAACGCCGCCGCGAGACCGAGACCCCAGAACGCGTACCAGGCGGGTTGCACGGTGCCGCGCGTGAACGCGGCCGCCAGGATCTCATCCTTCGAGAAGAACCCGGAGAGGGGCGGCACGCCGGCGATCGCGAGCGTGGCGATCCACATCAACGCCGCCGTCCACGGCATGTGGCGGCGCAGGCCGCCCATGTTGCGCATGTCCTGGGCGTCCTCGTGCGAGTGGGTTGCGTGATACGCGTGATGCATCGCGTAGATCACGCTGCCCGAGCCGAGGAACAGCAATGCCTTGAAGAAGGCGTGCGTCACGAGGTGGAAGACCCCGGCCGCCATCGCCCCGGTGCCGACGCCCACGAACATGTAGCCGAGCTGCGAAATCGTGGAGTACGCGAGGACGCGCTTGATGTCCCACTGCTTGAGCGCGATCGTCGCGGCGAACAGGGCCGTCAGCGCGCCGACGCCGGCGACCACGGCGCCCGAGATCGGCGCCAGGGCGAACAGGATGTTGCAGCGCGCCACGAGGTACACGCCCGCCGTGACCATCGTGGCCGCATGGATCAAGGCCGATACGGGCGTCGGGCCCTGCATGGCGTCCGGGAGCCACGTGTAGAGGGGGATCTGCGCGGATTTCCCGGTGCAGCCGAGGAACAGGAACAGCGTGATCGCCGTGACAGCCCCGCCGCCCGTGGCGAGCAGCGTCGGCGCCCGCGAGAACACCTCGCGGAAGTCGAGCGAGCCCGTCGCCCAGAAGATGATGAACATGGCGACGAGGAACCCGAAGTCGCCGATGCGGTTGACGATGAACGCCTTCTTCCCCGCGTCGGCATTGACCTTCTCGTTGAACCAGAAGCCGATGAGCAGGTAGCTGCACAGGCCTACGCCCTCCCAGCCGACGAACATCAGCGGGAAGTTCGCGCCGAGCACCAGGACCAGCATGAAGAAGATGAAAAGGTTCAGGTACGCGAAGTAGCGCGCGTATCCTGCGTCCGCCTTCATGTATCCGACGCTGAAGAGATGGATGAGTGAGCCGACGCCGGTGACGACCAGCACCATCACCGCCGAGAGCTGGTCCACCTGGAGCGCGACGTCCACCTGCAGGGTGCCGACGGGCATCCACGACCAGTATTGCTGCACGACGGGCGCCTCGGCGTGGAGCCCCGCAAAGGCGCTCACGACGGCCCCGGCGACCGCAAACGCGCCCACGAGGACGCCGACGCCGATCACGGTGACGGCGACCTTCGCGTTCGGGCGCCACAGGGCGAGCGTCCCGTTCAGCACGAACCCCGCCAGCGCCAACGCCGGCGCGAGCCAGATGAGGTCGACGGCGGTGCCGGTCATCAGCCTTTGAGGATGTTGATGTTCTGCAAGTTCACCGTCTGCTTGTGGCGATAGACGGCGAGGATGATCGCGAGACCGACGGCCGCTTCCGCCGCCGCCACCGCCATCACGAAGAAGACGAACACCTGCCCCCCGACGCCGAGACGCTGCGCCAGCGCGACGAACGTCAGGTTCACGGCGTTGAGCATCAGCTCGACGCACATGAAGATCACGATCGCGTTGCGGCGCAGCAGCACGCCGGCGACGCCGAGCGTGAACAGCACGGCGGAGATGACGAGGGCGGGCTCGAGCAGCACGCTAGAGTTTCCGCTTCGCCAACACCACCGCGCCGACGATCGCGGCGAGGAGGAGCAGGCTGGTGATCTCGAACGGGATCAGATAGGCGTCGAACAAGGGGCCGGCGACCGACGCCACCATGCCCTGCTGCTGCATCGCTGCCATCGTGCCCTCGGGTAGCTGAATGGCCGCGGGGGGCGCCGCGTGGCCAAGCACGCGCAGCTGCAGCAGCAGCGTGCCGGCGAGCAGAGCGCCGATCCCGAGTCCCACGGGTCCCTTCAGGTCGGTCGGCCCGGGGCGCCCCAGGTTGAGCAGCATGATCACGAAGAGGAACAGCACCATGATGGCGCCGGCGTAGACGAGCACCTGCAGCACCGCGATGAATTGCGCGTCGAGCAGGACGTACATCGCCGCGAGCGCGAACAGCGTGACGACGAGCCAGAGCGCGCTCCCCACCGGGCTGCGCCGGGTGATGCACAGCAGGCCCGCAGCCATCGCCACGACGCCGAAGATCCAGAAGAACGTCAGCGTCACGCGCTACTCACCCTTCGGGTCGGACGGGTCCCACAGCGTCGACACCGGGTGCGTCTGGGCGCAGAGCCGCTCGAGGTCGTACACGAAGCGGTCGCGTGAGTATTCGGAGTTCTCGTAGTGCACGCCGACGTGGATCGCCTCTTCGGGGCACACTTCCTGGCAGTAGCCGCAGAACACGCACCGGAACTCGTCGATCTCGTAGATCAGCGGATAGCGGTGCCCGTTTTCGTCCTCGCCGGGGACGAGCTTGATGCAGTTCGCCGGACAGATCTGCGGGCAAAGTCCACAGGCGACGCACTTGGCCCTGCCCTGCTCGTCGGTCAGCATGCGGTGCGTGCCGCGCCAGCGCGACGACAACGTCCAGTCGTCGGTCGCGCGCTGCTCGGGATACTGCATCGTGACCTTCTTCCGGAAAATGTGGCTGAAGGTCAGCGCCATCCCGCTGAGCGTGGCGCGCAGATACGACGTTTCCTTCGTCGGTCGCTTCAGGACCTTCACGCCGATAGCCATCAGGCCGCCTCCTCCGTCACAGAGCCCGACACAATCCGGCCGCGGTCGAGCCACCAGACGACGGCGACGAGCAGGACCAGGTTGACCGCGCCGAGCGCGAGGGTGAACGGCGTCCCGTACGTCCAGCCGAGCTGGGCGTGGAGGTACCAGACGACCGTGGCGATCACCGCGAGATACGCGAGCGCGAGGGGCAGCAGCACCTTCCACCCGAGCGCCATCAGCTGGTCATAGCGGAACCGCGGCAGGGTCCAGCGAATCCAGATGTAGGTGAAGAGGAAGAACCCGGTCTTGGCGCCGAACGCCGCCAGCGTCGTCAGCGTCTTCAGCACGCTGGGGTCGCCGGTCGAGTCCCACGATGTGAACGGGATGTCCCACCCGCCGAAGAACAGCGTCGCCATCATCGCGGAGGCCGTCACCATGTTCGAGTACTCGGCGATGTAGAACATCGAGAACTTCATCGCGCTGTACTCCGTGTGATAGCCCGCGATAAGCTCGCCCTCGGCTTCCGGCAGGTCGAACGGCAACCGGTTCGTCTCGGCAAGCGCGCTGATGAAGAAGATCAGGAACGCCAGCGTCAGCGAAATCACGAACCACCCGCCCTGCTGCTGCGTCGCGATGACCTGCGTCAGCGTGACGTTGCCCGCGAGGAGGAGGACGGCGACGGTGCTCATCCCCAGGGCGATCTCGTACGAGATCATCTGCGCCGATGCCCGCAGGCCGCCCAGCAGCGCGTACTTGTTGTTCGACGACCAGCCCGCCAGCACGATCCCGTACACGCCCAATGAACTGATCGCGAGGATGTAGAGGAACCCCACGGGCAGGTCCGCGACGACCATCGGGACGACGCCCCACGGGGTCGGCAGCGGGGCGGCGAAGGGAATCACGGCGAACGTGAGCAGCGCCGGTACGAACGAGATCAACGGCGCGAGCGTGAAGAGGGTCCGATCGGCCTGAGACGGATACGTCTCTTCCTTGAGGAAGTTCTTCAAGCCGTCGGCCGCCGGTTGCAGCAGCCCCTGAGGCCCGACGCGGTTCGGACCGAGGCGATCCTGCATCCACGCGCAGATGCGCCGCTCGGCCAGCGTCAGCAGCGCGACGCCGACCATGATGACGTTGAAAACAACAAACACCTTGATCCCCGAGGAAACCAGGAAGAACGTCATTGCCGAGCCTCGGCCACGCCCAGCGCGGCGGCCAGCTCGCCCAGCACCCAGGCCGCCGGCCGGGCCATCCCCGGCGCCGGCTTCGCCTGGAAGTACTTCTGCACGCGCCCGTCGCGGTTCACGAAGGTCCCGTCTTCTTCGGCGACGTTCGCGATCGGCAGCACGACCTGCGCGGCGCGACAGGCGGTCTCGGGCGGCAACACGGTGCCCGCGTAGATCAGCGCGCCGGCGGTCTGCACGGGGCAATCGGGATCGTCGAGCACCAGCACGACCGCGGCCGACTCCGCGGCCTTGACCGCGGCATCGTAGCCGCGGGTGTAGCCGAGCTGCTCGGCGCCCTTCGCGTTCGGCGCCCGCTCGGCGCGCAGTGCCAGGTTCGGCACGCCGGGGAGCGGCGCTTCTTCACCCATCACCACCTGGAACGCGCCCGTCCACTCGAATGCCGAGAGCAGGCGGCGGGCCAGATCCAGCGCCTCACTCGAGGCGCCGGGGGACACCAGGGCGACGGCTTTCCCCGACGCACCCCGCAGGATGCCGAGGACCTTGGCGAAGGCTTCGGCCCAATCGGTCGCGTGCAGCTCGCCGTCGCGACGCACGAGGGGGGCCTCGATGCGGTCGCCACGATTCATCCAGCGGTAGTTGGCCCGCCCGTGGTCGCAGATGAAGTAACGGTTCACGTCGAGGTTGGAGCGCGGCCGCACGCGCACGACGACCTCGTCGCGCGTGTCGAGCGTGACGCTGCAGCCCTGCGAGCATCCGGTGCAGATCGACGCCGTTTTGTCGAGCTCCCAGGCGCGCGCTTTGTGCAGGAAGTCCTTGGAGAGAAGCGAGCCCACCGGACAGAGGTCCACGACGTTGCCGGCCCACGGGTGATCGAGCCGGGCGTCCGGGTGGATGCCGATGTAGGCGCGATCGCCGCGCTCGGAGACGTTCAGCACCGGCTCCTGGGCCACGTCGTCCATGAAGCGGACGCAGCGAGTGCACAGGATGCAGCGGTTCGGGACGTAGAGCACGTCGGGCCCGAAGTCCTCGACGGGGTTGAAGCGCTTCGCGTACTCGCCGTAGCGCGTCCCCGCGCGCCCTTCCTGGAAGACGAAGTCCTGCAGCTCGCACTCCCCGGCCTGATCGCAGATGGGGCAGTCGAGCGGATGATTGATGAGGAGGAACTCGAGCACGCTCTGCCGCGCATCCTTCGCGGGGGCGCTCTGCGTCTTCACGACCATCCCCTCGGTCACCGTCGTCGCGCACGCGATCTGCAGCTTGGGCGCCTTTTCGATCTCGACGAGGCACATGCGGCACACGCCGGCGACGGGCAAGCCTGGGTGGTAGCAGTAGTGCGGTACGAGAACGCCGGCCTGCTTGGCGGCCTCGATCACGAGGGTGCCCGGGGCGACGGAAACCGGGACGCCGTCGATAATGAGATTGATCGTGCCGTCAGTCATCACGCTACCATGACCGGTTTGCGCCGCCCGGCGATGTAATCCTCGAACTCGTTCTTGAACTTCTTGATCCCGGAGACGACGGGGGCCGCGCACGAGTCCGACAGCACGCAGATCGTCTTGCCCGTCATGTTCTCCGAGAGGTCGAGCAACAGATCGAGGTCCTGCATCTTTCCCTGCCCTGAGAGGATGCGCTCCATGATCTTCGTGGTCCACGCGGTGCCCTCGCGGCACTGCGTGCATTGGGCGCACGACTCGTGGGCGTAGAACCGCGCCAGCCGCATGATCTGGTAGACCATGTCGGCCGAGTCGTCGAACACGATCACGCCCCCCGACCCGAGCATGGAGCCCGCGGCGACGCACCCTTCGTAGTCGAGCAGGGTGCGCTCCGTCTCCTCACGGTTCAGGATCGGCACCGACGAGCCGCCGGGGATGCACGCCTTGAGGGTCCGGCCGGCCGGCACGCCGCCGCACATGTCGTAGATCAGATCCTTGAGTGGGAACCCCATCGTCACTTCGTAGTTGCCGGGGCGCTGCACGTGGCCGCACACGGAGAAGAGCTTGGTCCCCATGCTCTTGGGACTCGAGAGCGAGAGCCCCTTGTACCAGGCGGCACCGCGCTTCAGGATGTGCGGGACGGCGGCGAGGGTCTCGACGTTGTTGATCGTCGTGGGCATGCCGAACAAGCCCGCGGCCGCCGGGAACGGCGGCTTGATGCGCGGATTGCCCCGTTTGCCCTCGATCGAGTTCATGAGGGCCGTCTCTTCGCCGCAGATGTACGCGCCGGCGCCACGGTGCAGCACGATCTTGATCTTGCCGAAGACACCGGCGGCGTTGGCTTCCGCGAGCGCCTTTTCCATGATCGTCCACGGCTCCGTGAATTCGCCGCGGATATAGATGTAGGCGACCTCGGCCTGGATCGCGTGCGCGGCGATCGCCGTCCCTTCGAGCAGGGCGTGCGGCGTCCAGCGCATGATCTCGCGATCCTTGAACGTCCCGGGCTCCGATTCGTCGGCGTTCACGCAGAGATAGTGGGGCTTCTTCTTTTCCTTCGGCATGAACGACCACTTGAGCCCCGTCGGGAAACCGGCTCCGCCTCGTCCACGAAGGCCAGACTCCTTCACAACCTCGACAACCTCCACCGGCGTCATTTTGAGCGCCTGAGCCAGCGCCTCGTACCCGCCGCGCTTTGTCCAGCCTTTGAGTGTGCGCGCGTCGGCGTCCCCGAAGTGCTGCGAGAGGACGACCGTCTCCTTGAGGTGCGGTTTGTGGGGGAAACCCATGGCTAGCGGTACTTCTTCACGAGGTCCGCCACTTTCTCAGGCGTCACGTTCTCGACGAAGTCGTCGTTGATCAGGACCGGGGTCGCGAAGCCGCACGCCCCGAGGCACTCCACCTCGATGATCGTCCACTTGCCGTCGGGACTCGTCGCGCCCGCGTCCTTCGCGCCGGTCTGCTCGAGAAACGCCTTCACGACTCCCTCGGCGCCGCAGATGTTGCACGGCGACGTGGTGCACACCTGCACGAAGTGCCGCCCCACCGGATGCTGGTGGTACATCGTGTAGAACGTGACCACGCCTTTGACGTAGGCCGGCGTGATCCCGAGGGCTTCGGCGACTTCGGTCATGTTGCGATCGGAGATCCAGCCGCGCTCCCGTTGCACCACCCACAGCGCCGGCAGCAACGCGGCCTGTTTCGTCGGGTAGCGGCTCAGGATGGTCTGCAGCTCCTCGAGCACCTTCCCCGCGAATACGGGGCGATACTCCTCCGTCTGCTCGGCGGCGTGCGAAGCGCTCACCGGTCCACCTCACCCATCACGATGTCGACCGACGCGTTGATCGCGACCAGGTCGGAGAGGAGGTGCCCCTCCGCCATCTTGGACAACGCCGAAAGGTTGATGAACGACGGCGGACGGATCCGCCACCGCACCGGCTTCGCCGAGCCGTCCGATACGAAGTAGTTGCCCAACTCACCCTTGGGGTTCTCGATGCCCACGTAGGCTTCGCCGACCGGCGCCTTCACGCCTTCCATGACCTGCTTGAAGTGGAAGATCATCGCCTCCATGTCGCTCATCGCGCGCGACTTGGGCGGGAGGATGACGCGCGGGTCGTCCACATTAATGGGGCCGTCTGGGAGGCGGGCGAGCGCTTGCTGCAGAATCTTGTTCGACTGATGGCACTCCTCGAGGCGGACCAGGTAGCGGTCGTACACGTCGCCGTGCTCGCCGACCGGGACCTCGAAATCGTAGGTCTCGTAGCCGAGGTAGGGCCGGTCCTTGCGGACATCCCAGGGCACGCCGCTGGCGCGCAGCATCGGGCCCGACAGCGAGTAGTTGATCGCCTCGGCGGCCGTCATCACGCCCACGCCCTGCGTGCGCCCCGCCCACACGGCATTCCGCGTGAGCACCCGATCGATCTCGTTCAACGTATTCGGGAACGTCGCCGTGAAGTCACGCAGTTTTTCCACGAAGCCGTCGGGAATGTCGGCCATGAGCCCGCCCACCCGCGTGAGGCTCGTCGTGAGGCGGGCGCCGGTCCACATCTCCTGCAGGTTGTAGATCCGCTCGCGCTCCTGGAACGCCCACAGGAACGGCGTGAACGCGCCGAGGTCGATCGACGTCGTGCCGAGCCACACCATATGCGAGATGATGCGGCTCATCTCGCAGGCGATCACGCGCAGCACGGTGCAGCGCGGCGTGATCTCGATCCCCATCAGCTTTTCGGCCGCGAGGGCCATGCCGACGTTGTTCGACATCGGCGACAGGTAATCCGTGCGGTCGGTGAGGGGCACGATCTGATTGTAGTGGCGGTACTCGCCGAGCTTCTCGAACCCCGAGTGCAGGTATCCCACGTGCGGGATGCACCGCACCACCGTCTCGCCGTCCAGCTCGACGACGAGGCGCAGCACGCCGTGCGTCGCCGGATGTTGGGGACCCATGTTGAGAAGGAGGTGCTCGCCCCCGAGGTCCGATGCGGCCAGCGGCACGCGCGCCGGCTGGCCCTGGGCGTCGACGCCGGGCGTCGCGAGCTCGAGCTCGACGGTGCGGGTCATTCGGGCACCACGCCGCGCTCGCCGCGCTTCAACCGTTCGCGCATGTCGTCGGGCAGGTCGCCCCACGCATCGGCGATGGACAGCTCATCGAGCGAGTAGTGCGCTTCGGGGTTGGCGTTCAACGCCTGGCGCACCTGTTCGGCGCGCGAGAAGCGGCCGCGCAGCGGGAAATCTTTGCGGAGCGGGAACCCCTCCGCGTAGGTCTCCCACATCAGGATGCGGCGCAGGTCGGGGTGCCCGCGGAAGGTGATGCCGAACATGTCGAACACCTCCCGCTCGAGCCAATCCGCGCCGTGCCAGAGTCCCCACACCGAGTCCACCGCGAGCTCGCCGGCGGCGTCGAGCTCCACCTTCACGCGCAGATCGGCCTTCCGGGTGAGCGAGCGCAGGAAGTAGACGACCTCGAGGGGCCGTTCGCGGTCCCGGAACTCGACGGCGGTCACGTCCACGAGGTAGTCGTAGTCCTGGCCGGGCGTTTGTTTCAGCCAGGTCATCGCTTCGAGCAGGCGCTCGCGCTCGACGTAGACGACGCGCTCGCCGTCGCGGGCCACTGTTTCGCGGAGGACGCCGGGAATCACGACGAGCGGAATTGGTGCACGGAGTTGCCGAACGGCTCCGACACTTCGTCGATCTCGGCGGGCGAGAGCCGCAGGCCCCGCTCGTCGAGCGGGTGCTCGTCGCGACGCCGCTCGGCGTCGAACAGGGACTCGCCCTTGATCTTCTTGTGGAGAAGGAGCACGCCGTAGAGGAGCCCTTCCGGGCGCGGCGGGCACCCGGGCACGTAGACGTCGACCGGCACGATCGTGTCGATCCCCTGCACCATGGCGTAGTTGTCGAAGATGCCGCCCGTCGACGCACAGGCCCCCATCGAAATGACCCACTTGGGTTGCGGCATCTGGTCGAAGATGCGGCGGATCACGGGGGCGAGCTTGAACGGGAGGCGGCCCGCGCAGATCAGCACGTCGGCCTGGCGAGGCGAGAACGCCTGGCGCTCCATCCCGAAGCGGGCGAAGTCGTAGCGGCTCGCCGCGGTGGCCATGAACTCGATGGCGCAACACGCGGTCCCGAACGGCATCGGCCAGAGCGAGTTGGCGCGCGAGGAGTTCACCGCCCAGTCGACCAAATCCTGGAATTTGGCGAGCAGGTAGTTCGGGCTTTGCCCGGCGACTTCCTTCGACTCGATCACACGCTTCATGGCGTCAATCCCATTGGAATGCGCCTCGTTTCCAGACGTAGATGTATCCCACGGCGAGGATGACGAGGAAGACCAGCATCTCGACCAGCAAGAACCCCATCGTCGCGCCGGTTGCCTGGGGCCCCCCCCCGCCGAAGTAGATCGCGGCCCACGGGATCAGAAAGACGGTCTCGATGTCGAACACGATGAACAGCATGGCCACGAGGTAGAACTTCACGGAGAAGCGTTCGTGGGCGGAGCCGAGGGGCGGCATCCCGCTCTCGTACGGCCGGTCCTTCACGTCGGTCGGCCGGCGCGGGCCCAGAAAATGCGACCCGACCACCATCGTCAGCGCGGCGACGACGGCGAGACCGAAGAGCATGAGGAACGGGATGTAGGGCTGCATCGCGCTCGTGAATTATTTCACTTGTGGGTTGTTGGAAGCTATATTGCGCCCCCATGTCCATCAAGTCCGACCGCTGGATTCGGCGCATGGCCAAAGACCATCGCATGATCGAACCTTTTGCCGACGCGCAGGTGCGCGCCGGCGTCATCTCGTACGGCGTGTCGTCGTATGGATACGACATGCGCGTGGCGCAGGAGTTCAAGATCTTCACGAACGCGCTCTCGGCGATCGTCGACCCGAAGGCGTTCGATCCCAAGTCGTTCGTCGAATTCACGGGCCCCGTCTGCGTCGTGCCGCCCAATTCCTTCGCGCTCGCCCGTTCGGTCGAGTACTTCCGTATCCCGCGGAACGTGCTGACGATCTGCGTGGGCAAGAGCACGTATGCGCGTTGCGGCGTCATCACGAACGTGACGCCGTTCGAGCCGGAGTGGGAGGGGCACGTTACGCTCGAGATCTCGAACACGACGCCGCTGCCGGCCAAGATCTATGCCGACGAAGGCATCGCGCAGGTGCTGTTCTTTACGGCGGATGAGGGCGACGAATGCGAAGTCAGCTATAAAGACAAGAAGGGTAAATACCAGGCGCAGACCGGCATCACCCTCCCCAAGCTTTAGGTCTTGGCCCGCCGGTTGTAGGCGTAGGCGACGGCGAGCGCGATCAGCGCCAGGGCGAAGAAGACGGCCACCCGATACAGCGCCTCCAACGTCGATAAGTCGTAGAGCACGACCTTCACGGCGGCCACGGCGGCGACTCCGAGCCCCGCGGAGCGGACGTCCTTGCGGTTCAAGCGGAAGCCGAGCTGGACGAGCGCCCCCGCGTACAACAACCACCACACGCTCAGGGCGAGATCGCCGGCGAGGGCCGTTTGCCGCCAGAAGAACCGCGGCAGCTGGATCGACCCACCGATGAGGATCGCCGCGCCGCACATCACCCAGAGCGCCTCGGTGCCGCGGCGCTCCCAGTCGGCTGGCGCCGCGGGCACGCGCCACGCGCGCGCGGCCACCGCCGTCGCGGCGATGTACGCGTAGAGCGCCACGGCCCAGAGGTCGGTGAACACCGGGGCATGCCCGTCACGCGACCACACCGCCACCGTCAGTAACTCCACGCCTGCGAGGACGCCGAGCGCGAGCGCCACGACTCGCACGCCGGGCCGCTCTGCCTGGCGGTTGGCGACGAGCGCCGCCAGCATGAGACCGGTCCAGCACAGCGCCGTGACAGTGGTGCTCCATTGGACGACGCACGCCAACGCGAAGAGCCCAAATCCCATTATCAGGAGGCTCGCCGAGCGCCGCATCCATCCGGCGGTCAGGTAGATGGCGCCGAGCACAGCCGGCAGCAGGCCGGGACGGGGCTCGAGCAGCTGCGGCCCCGCGGCGCGTGCAACCAGGAGCAGCGCGAAGGGGCTGGAGAGGAACAGCAGGCGCTCGGCTGCGGTCGCGGTGTTCTCTTCTGGGAGGGCAAAGGGGTCGGGGTCGAGCTGTTGCCACCACAGGAGGCCACTGATGGCGAATGCCGCGCCGAGACCGAGCCAGAGGGCACCGTCGCTACCCGTGGGCCGGTAGTTGAAACTCCCGCCCAGCAGCACCCAGGCAAGGAGCAAGATGAAGAGCCGCGCTTCGGGCCACGGCTGGCGTCGCGTGACGTGCAACGTCAGCAGCGCTCCCGCCGCGATGAACCAGGCGCCGAGCGGTGTCATCCGCAAGGCCTCGGGCGCACCGGCCGCGGCGAGCAGCAGATAGCCGAACAGGGCGATATCGAACGTGAGGCGCCAGGTCTGGGCGTAGGCGAGGATTCCCGTCCCGATGCCCACGACCTCGAGGTAGCCCAGGAACGCTTCCTGATCCGGGACCGGGGGAGGCAGCAGCGCGGGTGCCAGGTACGCGCCGGCCAGGGCCCAGATCGCGAGGCCCTCGATCTCGTGGTGCAGCCCGAGCAGCGTCACACCGACCGTCGAAGCGGCGAGCAGGAGGACGCCGACGCGGCGATCGACGAGCGCGTACGGACCCGCCGCGGCCCACAGCCCCAGGTAGACGAGTCCCGCGCCCGCGCCGATCAGCGACGCGCCGTACCGCCGCATCCCTCCGTTGATGCGCCCGTGGCCCCACGCGGCCACGCCCACGCCCGCCACGATCGCGAGCAGCGAACGCACGAGCGGCGAGATCCAGTTGCGATCGAACGCGTACTTGAGGAAGAAGGCGCCGGCGGCGAGCAGCGCCACCACGCCCACGACGAGCAGCCCGCGCTGTCCGAACCACTCCTCGAGGTCTCGTGTGGGCGGTACGGGCCCAGGCGGACTGGCGAGGGTCGTCGCGTCGACTTCGTACACGGGCTCGCGGCGCGGCCGCGGGCGAACGGGGAGCTGAAGCGGGTTGGTCCCAGTCTGGAGGGCGATGAGGCGTCGTACCGCGTCTTCGAGCAGTGACACTCGGCGCTCGAGCCGCTCGATTACGTCGGGGGCGTCGGGCTCGTCGCTCACGAGACGGCGGCCGGGGCCCGCGCTCCGATCAGTGTGATCGCGGCCGTGGCCAGGATCAGGATCGCAATGTCAGGGATCCATCCCAATTCCGTCGCCGGCACCGCCATCTGCAGGAAGTACATCACGAAATCGAACGCCCCAATGGCGAGGCCGAGCAGCACCGTGTAATTCAGGCTCCTCCCCAGCTGCGTCAGCAAGCTCCCCGTCACCAGCGCCACCGCCCCCTGCCCCGCCGCGATCGCCAGCGCCGTCTCGATCCCCTGGACGAGACTTTGGATCACGGCCGACCGGCCCGGATTGAAAGCGAAGAACCAGGTATGGATCAGCGCGACGACGGTGCCGGCCAGGGCCGCGCATATCGTGGCCCAGATCGCGTAGTACACCACGACGCGCATGCGGTCGCCGCTGTCGGTCATCGCAGTGCCGCCGCCGCCTCGACCAGCGCCGACCGCGCCTGATCGATGCGCGTGACGAGGTCCGTCAGCTCGCGTTCGACCGCCGCCACATCCGCGTACCGGATCGCCTCGTTCACCGTCGGGAATGCCATCGTCGCGTAGCCGTTGTCGACGTCCGACGCGAATTGGAGGCTGCGATACCAGGGGCGGCTCACGAGCCCTTCGGGCCGCGTGAGCCGGCGCTCCACTTGCATCAACGCCTGATTGACGCGCGTCGCGCGCGCCGAGTCGATCGTGGTGGCCGCGGCGCGGGCCGTGTTGAACACGCGCGCGACGCCGGTGAACCGGTCCAGGGCGTCCCTCAGACCCTGAGTGCTGACGGTCCACTGCTTCTTCGTCAGACCGGAGTCGAGCTGCGACACGAGTGCGCTCATCTCGACGCCAAACGACGCGTAGTCGAGCGGCAGAATGTCAGAATTCGCGAGGCGCCCGAGGATGACGCTGACGAGCTGCGCGCCGGCCTTGTGCGCGGCGTATTTCGGGTCCCCGAACTTCGTCATCCAGTCGTACGAGTCGTACATCGAGTGATAGATGCCGTCGGGACCATCGAATCCGATCCCCGCCGCCGGAATGCCGATGTGGTGGTAGAACCCCGCGAAATCAGAGCCGCCCCCCAGGTTGCCGAGGGTCAGGGCCGTCGTGTCGCCCTTGTTGTCGCGCAGCCAGACGTCGTAGACGCTGCCGGGACCCGTCGGATCGGGGACGACGCGCGCCGCGTCGCGGATGAGCGGTTTGAGCGACGGCGAGCCGGCCCCGCTGAAATCGGGGCCCGAAAACGTCCCGTCCTCGTTGATGTACGCCACGACGTGCGCGCGCAGCGAGTCCTCGAGCTCCTCAACCCACTCGGTCGAGCCGATGAGGCCCCACTCCTCGGCGTCCCATGTGGCGAACAGAATGGTCCGCGCCGGCCGCAGCCCGGCCTGGCCCACCGTGGCGAACGCGCGAGCCGACTCCAGCACGGACACGGTGCCGCTCACGTTGTCCCGCGCCCCCGGGCTCCACGCATCGCGATGGCCGCCGACGACCACCCATTCATCCGGATACTTCGCGCCGCGAATGATGCCGATCGTGTTCCAGATCTTGTGGTAGGCGCGCGCGCCCCGCTCGGTGCGCACCTTGAGCCGCGCGCGCACGGGGCCCGGGCCGACGTGATAGCGGAACGGGAGCGCGCCCTGCCACGCCTGCGGCACTGGCCCCGTGAGTGGCTCGAGGAAGCGCCGCCCGTTGGCGTACGACATCGGGATGATGGGGATGCGCGGGATCGGGAACGAGTCCTCCGAGGCGCGGCGTGCCCCCTCGACCGATGCCCACCCCGGCGTGCTCGGGTCCCCGTTCATGTTCATCATGCTGCCGCGCTGAATGCCGCCCGCGGGCCGCATCGGCCCCTTGGGATAGACATCGCCGCGGAAGTAGCCGTCGTCTTGCGGGTCCGAGTAGACGATCATCCCGACGGCCCCGTGCTTCTCTGCCTCGCGCGCCTTGATGCCGCGGAACGAGCGACCGTAGCGCACCAGCGCGATTTTGCCGCGCACGCTGATTCCCAGCGAATCGAGCGTCTTGTAGTCCTCGATCAGGCCGTAATTGACGTACACGACCTCGGCGGTGACGTCACCGTCGCCCGTATAGCCGTTGAAGGGCGGCACCTGCGGCCCCGTCGTGACGGGGTTCCCCGCGACCACCGGCTCGCGCAGCGAGAGCTGCACGTTGCCGATCCATGCCGCCACCGTATCGGGTTGGGGCAGATACACGGTGTATTCTTTGCTCCACGCTTCGATGCCCCAGGCGCGCATGCGCTCGAGCGCGTAATCGCGCGTCGCGGCCTGCGCCGGCGTCCCCGCCATGTGCGGCACCGCGGAGAGGATGCGCGACATCGTGCGAACACTCGCGGTATCGGGGACAGCGAGGAGGCGCTCCTCAAAACTCTGGGCGGCTAGGCGGTTAGGCGGATAGCCGGTTACAAGCACGGCGATGATCGTTAACCGGGCAACCGCCCAACCGTCTATCCGCCTCATGCATCCCTCCCTGCGAGAAGTACCGGCGGTCGCACCACCAGTGTGCGCACCGTTGCGGTGATGACCATGCAAATCAACGCCCCCAGCGCCGCGAGGCCCATGTCCTTCTGCGCGTCCCAGATGTCGCCCTGCGTGCCGAGCCACGCGTCACCCGTGCCGGGCGCGACCATTGTGGCGATCACCATCTCCATGATCTCATACAAGGCACTGAACGCCAGCGTGACGTCCAGAGGAAGATAATAGGCCCAGAACCCGCGCGCGTTGGCGACCCGCAGGAACACCTCACGAATCGGATACGCCATCAACAAGCCGAACGAGAAGTGGACCACCCGGTCGAAAGGATTACGCGCGAACCCGAGGTGGTCGCGCATCCAGTATTCGAAGGGCACCTCGGAGTACGTGTAGTGGGCGCCCACGGCGTGCAGTGTCATAAACAATGTGATCAGGATGTAGGACAAATCCGACAGCGGAAACGCACGGTAGGTCCCGACCAGGACGACGACGATCGCAAAGACGAGCAGGTTCTCGAGCACCCAGTCGCGCCGATCGAGAGGCCGGACGGCAGTCACGATCCAGACGAGCGCGTACCACGCCAAAAGCGCGTGGAGCAGCCTGTGGGTTCGGAAGCGAACCCGAATATGGGTGGTGGATGTGGAGATCATGGCTACCGGCTATGGGCTATTGGGTATTGGGTTCGCCAAGAACGTAACCCAATACCTAATAGCCGATAGCCAATACCCGAACCTCACCTTGGGTTCAAGATCCGATCGATCCTCGCCTGCAGATCCACGATATGCGCCCGCGTCATGCGGTCGGGCTGTTTGGCGAGCGCGGCCGCGAGCGCCGGTTGCAGGCCCTGCAGCTCGAGGCGTGCCAGCGCGCGCGCGTCGGCCGGGCGCGGCGGCGGCGGCGTGAAGCCGGGGAATGGCGTGAAGCCCGGCGGCGGCACGAACGCGAGCGGCGTGTTGATCAAGCGGTCCATCTGATCGACGAACGCCTGCTGCAGGTTGCGCCGGTACGCGTCCACCGCCGGCCGCGCCGCGGCGAGCTCGGAGAATACGCCGCGCCGCACGTCACCGAACAGGTCCGTGAGCGTGTAGGCCGAGCCGGCCGGGAGCGTCCCGCCCTGCTCCGCGAGCCGCGCCAAGCGGGCGTCCTGGAAGAGGGCGTTCAGCACGGCGGTCTGGCGCTGCCGGATCCGCTCCACGAACCCGGTCGGCTCGATGCGCCGCAGCACCTCGGCGTCGAGGAAGAAGATCGGCGTCGTGAACGCGTTCTCGTTCAGGAAGCGGACGGCATCGACCTGACGGGCCCGCGGCACGGCGGTGTGGATCACGCCCGCCTGGTCGGGATACTTTTCGTGGCGGTATACGCCGCCGATCACCACCGCGACGTGGTTCATTTCGAGACTCCACTGCCCGAGGAGGCGGTCGTAGAAGTCGTCGAGCAGCGTGTAGTCGTCGAGCTTGTCGGTCGTCGTCGCCGTGATCAGCATCGGGACGAGGCGCTTGAGATTCGCCACGCCGTAGCGCGTCGCCTTCACGGGATCGTCGCCCAGCGCCTCGGTCTGCGTGCGGGGATCGATGCCGTCCGGGTTGCCGAACTGCAGCCACGGCTTCGTGTCCTGGATTCGCGCCAGCGAGTCGAGCACGGAACGCTCGGCGTCGGGGCTCGCGGCTCCGGGAATGCGGCGGTACCCCCAGTCGATCACGTAGTAGTCCCACGGGCCGATCTTGGGCATCAGCTCGACGTTATCGCCGGGCTGCGCGACGTAGTTGTTGCGCGCGTAGTCCATGATCGAGTACGACGTGCCGTTCGCGCGCGTGTACGTGGGACTGCGCAGCGAGTCGGTCGGATACAGGCCCGACGACAGCTGGTTGTGCGGCAGGCCGAGCGTGTGCCCGACCTCGTGCGTCGCGACGTAGGCCACCATCTGCCCCATCAACGTATCGGGGAGCGGGAGATGGATCGCGCGCGAATCGACGGCGCCGACCTGCGCCCACCACCAGGCCTGCAACAGGCTCGTGATGTTGTGGTACCAGCCGATGTTCGACTGCAGGATCTCCCCGGTGCGCGGGTCGTTGACGTGCGGACCGTAGGCGTTTTCGACGGTCGACGGCAGCCAGCGGATCGTCGAGTAGCGCGCATCATCGAGATCGAATTCCGGGTCTTCCTGGGGCGTCGGCGCCGGACGCGCGGTGATCGCGTTCGAGAAACCGGCGGCGCGGAACACGGGCTCCCAAGCCGAGACACCCTTGATCAGCCAGGGCACCCACTTCGGGGGCGTCGCGGGATCCAGGTAGAACACGATCGGCTTGATCGGATCGCTCACGGCGGCATTGGGGTCCTTCGGTTCGAGCCGCCAGCGGGTGATGTAGCAGCGGGTCTGCACGGCGGCGTTCTCGCTCCCGAAGTCCTCGTAGCTCACCGAGAAGAAGCCGACGCGATTATCGCAGAGGCGTGACGCCATGGGGCGCTCGGGGAGCAGCACCATCGAGAAGTTGGTCGGAATCGTCATCGTGTTGAGCGAGCGGTCGGGCGGTGAGCCGGGCGCTCCAGGCACCGAGTCGACCTCGAAGGTCTGCAGCGCGCTCACTTCCACGTTGATCGGGAAGCTGCGGGCGCGCTCGACCAGCGAACGGGCGGGATCGAAGCGGCGCATACGCATGCCCAGCTGGCGCGCGTTGAGCTCCGAGACGTCGGTCGTAAACAGGCTCGTCACGTCGATCACGGCGTTCGAATCGGCCGGACTCCAGGCGGCGATGTCGAAGCTCTTGATGATCGGCGGCGTGTTCGAGAGGTCGACGGCGCGGCTCACCGGCAGCGTGGAGTCGGCGCGCATCGCGAAGCTGATCATGCGCAGCAGCACCCGGGTCCCGAGCCGGTCCCAGCGCACGACGCGCGCGGAGATCTGCTCGCCGGCGTAGCCGAGCCCGCGCACGGTGCCGCGGCGGTCCACCACCAGCCGGAACTCGCGGCCCAACATGCGGCGCGGCACCTCGTAGAACAGCTTCTCCCCGAGGCGGTGCACGATGAACACGCCGGAATCGGTCGTCGCCTGGGCCGTGATCACCTGGTTGTAGGGTTTCGGCCCTTCCGCCGGTGCCTGCCCCGCGGGCCGCGGAGCGGCTCCACGGGCGGTATCTTGACGGGCCGGTGCGGGACTCGGTTGCTGCGCCGTGTGAACCGGTGCGGAGGTGGCGCGAGAGCACGCCAGGACGCCGAACGCCAGGAGGACGCTGAATGCGCGCATCGCAGAACACCTTCTGTTGGAGGGAACAGGTCTCGGGCCCGGAGAGACTATTGCGCCCACACGCGTACGTCCAGAGCCTGACCGGCGTTGCACGCTGGACCTAGATGCTCGTCGTCGGGGTCCTGCTCGCGACGGTGTTGCTGCGATTCGGCCTGGTCGCCGTGCTGACCTACGCGCTGCTCCCGCGCGGTCCCAGCTGCCCCCACTGCGGGGCGCAACTGACGTTGATTCGCAATACGTTCTTGGAGCGGGTCGTGCGGCTGCTCGAGCGGCGCTGGTGTCTCGAGTGCGGCTGGCAGGGCGTCGTGCGGCGGCCGCCGCGGACGCTCATTCGCGGGTGATGAGCCGCACCGCGCGTTCGTAAAAGAAATAGTCCCAGGCCCAGTTGAGCAGCACGAACAGCTTGTTGCGGAAGCCGATCAACTGGATGATGTGCACCACGAGCCACATCACCCACGCCGGAAATCCACTCAGCTGCAGGCCGAAGACGTGCGCCACGGCGGCGTTGCGTCCGATCGTGGCCAGCGTGCCCTGATCGCGATAGCGAAAGGCCTGGAGCGGCTCCCCGCGCAGCGTCCGCACGATGTTGTGCGCGGCCACTTCGGCCATTTGGATCGCCACGGGCGCGACCATCGGCAGCGGCGCGCCGTTGTCCTCCGCGTACGAGGCGTCGCCGATGAGGTAGACCTCCGGGTGTCCCGGCACCTGGAGCGTCGGCTCGACGGCGATGCGGCCTTGACGTCCCACGGTGAGGCCGAGTGTCGCGTTCAGCGGCGCCGCCTTCACGCCCGCTGCCCAGATGACCGTATGCGCGGGGATGATCTCCCCGCTCTTCAGCCGGACCCTTTCGCCGTCGAAGTCCGCCACGCTCGCGCTGAAGCGCACTTCGATCCACTTGCGCCACAGCGTGCGTCCCGCTGCCTCCCGCAACCGTTCCGGCATCGCCGCGAGCAGCGTGTCCGTCGCCTCGAGGAGCAGGATGCGGACGTCCTTGATATTGAGACGCGGATAGTCCTTCACGAGCACGAGGCGGATCAGCTCGGAGAGGGCGCCCGCCATCTCGACGCCGGTCGGCCCGCCTCCCACGACGACGAACGTCAGCCGCGCGCGGCGCCGCTCGGCGTCGGGCTCCAGCATCGCCTGCTCGAAACACGTGAGGACGTGATTGCGGATCTCCACGGCATCCGGGACGTCCTTCAGCGAGAGACCA
>Ga0193723_1000230_pt1 | contig 20837 bp, 19 predicted proteins | sample H2m2metaG_FD_143042 | JGI IMG/M metagenome (GOLD analysis project Ga0193723, IMG submission 143042) | Soil microbial communities from a riparian zone of the East river system, Colorado, United States - H2m2 | ecosystem: Environmental > Terrestrial > Soil > Riparian zone | place: USA: East River...
GATGGTATCAGCGCTACTTGGCATCGTGAATCCGGGCGACGAAGTCGTCGTGTTCGAGCCGTTTTACGAGAACTACGGACCCGACGCCATCCTCTGCGACGCCAAACCGGTCTTCGTTCCGATGCCCGCCGAGGGGCCGATCGACCTGGACCGTCTGGCCAAGGCGTTCTCGGCGAAGACCCGCGCCATCATCGTCTGCACGCCCAACAATCCCACGGGACGGGTGCTGACGCGCGCGGAACTCACCGCGATCGCCGAGCTGTGCCAGCGACACAACGCGTTCGCCGTCACGGACGAGATCTACGAGCACATCTACTACGAGGGCGAGCACATCCCTCTCGCGACGCTGCCGGGAATGGCCGATTTGACGATTACGACGAGCGGCGCATCGAAAACATTCAGTGTCACGGGCTGGCGGATCGGGACAATCATCTCGCCTCCCGATGTGACCGGAGCCATCCGCAAAGTCCACGATTTTCTCACCGTCGGCGCTCCGGCCCCGCTGCAGGAGGCGGTCGCCGTCGGTCTCGAAACCCTCGGCGACGATTACTACGACGGGCTGGCGCGGGATTACCGCCGGCGGCGTGACATCCTCTGCGCGGGCCTCCTCGAGGCGGGCTTCAAGTGCCGGCCCCCCCAGGGCGCGTACTACGTCATGGCCGACTTCTCAGGGCTGTCGGATCTGCCGGACGACAAGTTCGCCGAATGGCTGACCATCGAGCATGGTGTGGCGTCGGTGCCGGGCTCGAGCTTCTACTCGCGCCCCGAGCTGGGCCGCAAGTACGTGCGGTTTGCGTTTTGTAAGACCGAGGACATGCTGCAGCAGGGGGTCGAACGGCTGCAGCGGGTGCGGGACTAGCTCACAGGGCCCCGCGCGACCCCGCTGCCTGAAGATCGAGGAACAGGCTCACCGCTGCAGGTCCCGTTCCAGCTCCCGGTAGCCTTCGACTTGCGCGCCGATGTCGCGCGCCAGGTCGCGCGCGAGTCCCAAGTCGGTCGTCAAACTCCGTACGCTCCCGGTCCCCGCATGCAACCGCAGCAGATTCAGGCGAATGGTCTCGAGCGCCGCGACGGCATCGGCCAGGCGCTGCTCGACCGCGCCCCGCTCCGCGGTCAGGTCGGCGACGATGCGATCGTGGCGCTGCGCGACCGCCGGATCGGTGGCGTCGCGTTCGACGTTGGCGAGCGCGTCCTGGAGCTCCTCGAGGCGGCTCCGCATGCGCTGCGCGTCTCGCTCGAGCCGGTGCACGACGTCCGGTAAATCGCGCAGCTGACGTCGCGTTTCTCGGGGGAGCCCTTCGTACAATTGCTCGGCCGCCATCCCGATGGCGAGTTCGGTGGGTCGATGCGTTCCGCTCGCTGCAATGGCGTCTTTGCCGCCGAACCGGCTCGCCTGGCGGAGAATCCAACCCCCGATACGCCCCTTCCAGAACTTGTGCCAGAGTTTGCCACCGAGGTCGGCGCGCCGCCCCGCCCGCATGATCGCGATGATTCCGGCGACGCCTCCGATCGAGAACAGCACCCCGCCCAGGGCCGACAGAAATCCTGAGCCGAGGCTCATGCTCATGAAGCCAAAAAACAGCCCGACCAGCGCGATGCCGCGTGTCACGACCTCGCCGCGGGACGCGGTCGTCCCGTATTCAAACGCGCGCTCTTCGCGGCTCCGCTCGAGCTCGACCTGAAACGCGTAATCGACATCCTGCTGCCCGTAGCCCAGGCGCGTGATGCGCCGCGCCTGCCAGGCGAGCAGCCACAGCGGCCCAGCGACCAGCAGCCCCGCCCCGGCGAGGAGGCCGATAGTTGGGCTCGTCGTCACGCTTACGCCTATGGTCACAACGAACACGCCATATAAGTAGAGGAAGGCCAGGCCGATACCAGTCGAGCGGCTGCCCTTCACGAACACACGGAGTGGTGCCGGAACGTCGCGGCGCTGCTCCAGCGCCTGGCCCATCTGCTCGGCGAGGGCCGCCGTCCCGTCCGGCCGGTCGGCAGGATCTTTGGCAAGGCAGCGATCGATCGCCTGGGCGAGGCGCCGCGGCACGACGGGTGCGATCCGCCCCAGCGCCGGCGCGGGCTCGGTGACTTGCTTCGCCAGGACTTCTGTCGCCTTCTCCGCTTCGAACGGCAACGTCCCCGAAAGTATGAAGTAGCCCACGATGCCGAGCGAGTAGAGATCGCTGCGCCCGTCGGTCCCCTCGCCCAGCGCCTGCTCGGGACTCATGAACTCCGGCGTGCCGATCACTTCGCCGCCCGCGAGCGCGCCGGCTCCGGCGACGACGCCTGCGATTCCGAAATCCGCGACCAGCACGCGGCCCGACGATTCGAGGAGAATGTTGTCTGGCTTCACATCGCGATGGATGACGCCCTGCCCGTGCGCATACGCGAGCGCCCAGGCGACGTCGCGCAGCACGCGCGCAGCTTCGGATGGCGCCAGCGGCCCGCGGCGACGTACGCGCTCGGTGAGCGTCTCGCCCTCGACGTAGGCCATCGCGAAGAAGACAAATTCGCCGATCTCTTCGACCGCGTGAATCGGAATGACGTTGGGGTGCGAGAGCTTTGCAGCCGTGCGTGCCTCGCGCAGAAACCGCTCGCGCAGCTTGGGATCAGAGGCCTTCGACGGGGGCAACAGCTTGATCGCCACCGAACGGTCGAGGCGAACCTCGCGCGCGAGGTAGACGACTCCCATGCCGCCGCGCCCCAGCTCCCGCTCCAGGGAGTAGCGGCCGGCGACGGCCGCCTGAAAATCGAGAAACAGGCGGTCAGCTGGGGGATGCGTCATGACACCTATTCTAACGCCCATGCTGGACACGGGCGCAGTTTCAGGCGCAGATTCTGCGGCCTATGACTGCGCCCTCCGCCACGCATCAGCCCTACATCCCGGCGTCACAGGCCCCCGCCGAGCTGACGGTCCGCGCGATCGTGCTCGGTGTGCTGCTCGGGCTCATTTTCGGCGCGTCGAACGTGTACCTGGCGCTCAAGATCGGGCTCACGGTCAGCGCATCGATTCCGATTGCCGTACTGTCGATTACGATCTTCCGCTGGCTCGGCCGCTCGACCATCCTCGAAAACAACATCGTCCAGACGACCGGCTCGGCGGCCGACTCGGTCTCGGCGGGGGTCGTCTTCACCATCCCCGCGATTCTGTTGATGGGCTACGACCTCGACATCTCCCGCGTTACCATCCTGGCCATCGCCGGCGGGCTGATGGGCGTGTTGATGATGATTCCGCTGCGCCGCGCCCTGATCGTCAAAGAGCACGGCAACCTCCCCTACCCCGAAGGAACCGCGTGCGCTGAGGTGCTGATCGCCGGGGAGCGGGGCGGCATCCATGCCAAGACGGTCTTTCAGGCGTTTGGAATCGCGTTCCTCTACAAGTTCCTGATGACGGCGCTGAAACTGTGGCAAGAATATCCGGGCAGGGTAATCCGCTCCTACCAGGGCGCCGAGGTGCGGGTCGAGGCGAGTCCCGAGCTGATCGGCGTCGGCTACATCATCGGGCCGCGGATCGCCGGCTATCTGTTCGCGGGAGGGTGCCTGGCCTACGTCGTGCTGATGCCGGCCATCAAGCTGTTCGGCAGCGCGATGAACGAGCCGATGTTCGGCACCACCAAGCTGATCCGCGACGCTGATCCGCGACATGTCGGCGGGCGAGATCCGGGCGGCGTTCGTGTTCTACATCGGCGCCGGCGCGGTGGCCAGCGCCGGCATCATCGCCCTGGTGCGCTCGCTCCCGACCATCCTTGCGGCGTTCCGCGCGGGGTTCGCCGACATGCGCGCCAGCCGGCTCGGTCAGGCGGTGACGGCGAAGCTGCGTACCGACGACGATCTGCCCATCAGCGTGACGGTGATCGGCTCGATCGTGCTTGCCGTGGCCATTTCGCTGATCCCCCAGATCGGCGTGAATCTGCTCGGCGGCATTCTCATCATCATCTTCGGGTTCTTCTTCACCACAGTGTCATCGCGCATCTGCGGCCAGGTGGGGAGCTCGGCAAACCCGATTTCCGGTATGACCATCGCCGCCCTGATCGCGATCTCTTTCATCTTCCTGCTGCTTGGCTGGAACCAGATCGACGACCGGGTCCGCGCCATCTCGATCGCCTGCGTGATCGCCGTGGCGGTCGCCAATGGCGGCAACACATCGCAGGACTTGAAGACCGGATTCCTGGTGGGGGCGACGCCCAGGCGCCAGCAGATCGCCATTCTCATCGGCGCGATCGGCTCGGCGCTGGCCGTGGGCTGGACCCTCACCTTCCTCAATAGGGCGTACAGCTACGAGGTCCCCGAAACACGTGCCGGCTTTGTCGCGCCGGCGAGCGGCGCGAGTCCCGACGGCAACGTCGTGGTGCACACCGAGACGATGTCGCCCTTCGGCATCGGGGGCGTCGATCCGGCGGCGCACGACATCCGCTACGTGGTCGATCCCGGCATCGGCGGCCGCATTCGCGAATACCGCGGCCATGAGCTGAAACGTCTCGATTCCCCGAAGGCGACGCTGATGGCGCTGATCACCGACGGCATCCTGACGCACAAACTGCCCTGGGGACTCGTGCTCATCGGCGTCTTCCTCACGCTTGCCATCGAGCTGATGGGCGTGTCTTCGCTGCCGGTGGCCGTCGGCGTGTACCTGCCGATCACCACGTCGGCGGGGATGTTCGCGGGAGGCATCGTGCGCTGGCTCGTCGAGCGGAAAGTTCGCTCGGACAACCGCTCGCTGGCAGAGATCGAATCGGGTCCGGGCGTGTTGTTCGCGAGCGGCTTGATCGCAGGCGGGGCCATCTGCGGCATCGCAGTCGCCGCGATCGCGGGTTGGGGCAGCACGCGCGGGAAAGCGGCCGACTGGCTCGCCGAGGCCGTGCCGCTGTATCACCAGCTGGGCTGGTTCGCGACGTCGGCGATCGTCGGTCTCATCATGTTTTCGATTCTGGGCTTCTTGCTCTACCGCACGGGCCGGGACAAACAGTAAACACCATTACGACATCATAAAGACAGCGAGGGACCATTAAGACCGTCGCATTCCTGAAGCAGCTGCTCGACACGGCGGGGCCGTCGGGTTTTGAGCAGGCGCCGGGCCGCGTCTGGCGCAAGGAGGTCGGAGGTTTCGCCGACGACGTCCGCGCCGACGTGCATGGCAACTCTGTGGCCGTTTTGAACCCCAAGGGAAGACCGCGGGTGATGTTCGCCGGCCATATCGACGAAATCGGCCTCCAGATCACCCACATCGACGAAGACGGCTTTCTCTACTTCAGCGGGATCGGAGGGTGGGATTCGCAGGTGCTCGTCGGGCAGCGCGTCCTGATCCTGAGCCGCGAAGGTCCGGTGCATGGGGTGGTAGGGAAGAAGGCGATCCATCAGCTGAAGAAGGAAGAGCTGGACCGCGTGACGAAGGTGATCGATTTGTGGATCGACATCGGCGCGGCCAACCATGACGAGGCGGCCGCCCGAGTCCGGATTGGCGACCCCGGCGTGCTGGATAGTCGGGTCGAGGAGTACCCCAACGGGCGGATCGTCTCGCGCAGCCTCGACAACCGCATCGGCGCGTTCGTCGCCGCGGAGGCGATGCGCCGGCTGGCCAGCGCGCGGCCCAAGCATGCGGCCGTGTTCTCCGTTGCTTCGACGCGCGAGGAGATCGCGTGGACCGGGAGCGGCGCCCGTACGAGCGCGGTTGGTATCGAGCCCGACGTCGCGGTCGTGGTGGACGTCACGCATGCGACCGATTATCCGGGCGCCGACAAGAAGCACACGGGCGACCACAAGCTGGGCGGCGGGGTGGTCCTGAGCCGTGGCTCTTCGGTGAGCGCCGTCGTATACGATTTGTTGGTGGAATGCGCGGAGCAGGCCAAGATCCCCTACACGATCCAGGCGGCGCCCCGCGACACCGGCACCGACGCGGATGCGATCTACAACGCGATGCGCGGCATCCCGACGGGGCTCGTGAGCGTGCCCAACCGCTACATGCACAGCCCGAATGAAATGGTGGCGCTCGAGGATCTCGACCGCGCCGCCGACTTGCTCGCGGCGTTTGCACGACGGCTGGAGCCGAAGATGGACTTCATTCCGAACTGAGTCACCGCCAAAAAACAGAGCCCCGGGAGAATCACCCGGGGCCCTGAGTTGGTCAGGAGAATCCGACAAACGCCTATTGCTGCAGCATCTCTCCGAAATTGTTCACCGACCACGTCATGAACACACTGTTGAACGTGAACGTGTAGCCCGACCCACCACAGCCTGAGCCACCAACTGGGGCGGTCTGCGTATACCCGGCCTGCGGCTCCATGCACACACTGTACGTCGTGTTGCCGAGGTTATCGAACAGGAAGTTCCCGTCGGCATCAGACGTGGTGGAAGCCAACTGCTGGCCGTTCCACCAGAGCTCGACTGTCCAACCGGCAATGCCCATCTCACCCGCGAACGGATCGCGTGCGCCGTTGCCGTCGAGGTCCTCGAATACGATCCCCCGCGCCTGGTGCGGCCCAGTCGGCGGGCTCGAAGGCGGAGGCGGCGGCGGAGGCGGCGGCGGCACCGGAGCCGGAGGAGGCGGCGGCGGCGGCGGCACTGGAGCCGGAGGAGGCGGCGGCGGCGGCGGCACTGGAGCCGGAGGAGGCGGCGGAGGTGGCGGCGGCGCCGGGGGCGGAGCCGGAGGAGGAGGCGGAGGCGGCGCCGGAGGCGGCACCGGATCCGGGCAGTCCTTCTTGGCTTGCCCTGGAGGAACGCGCTGACCGGCCGCAGCACGCGCAGCCTGTACCGCGTTCTTGCACTTCTGACTGTTGCCCGCACTGTTGCCCTGCGCGGCCACCGCCATCAACGGCAGCGCCGACAGCGCAACGAGGGCGAGTATCACACGAACGCTTTTCATGATCTCTCCTGACCGAAGAGGTCGTTGAGTATACGAACTGCACCAGACGTATTGGCAAAAACCGCACCCATGCCGCCCAGCCACTGTAAGCAGTTGCTGAACAACGACATATGCGATCAACGTGGCGCGGAATTGAGCCGTGCTGCTGGCTGAAAAGTTGACGTTGCGTTATGCGGTTTTTCGGGCGATATGCAACTGACATTAAGGCAGCAAGATCTGCCCTATTTCCGCTTGAGATCGGCCAGCGCCGACTGCGCGGCGAGGCGCACCTGTTTGTCGCCGTCGTCGGTGAGACCTTCGAGCGTGCCGATCGCCGCGGGTGTCGCCGCGAGCCGGAGCGCTTCCACCGCCGTCGCGCGCAACCCCGCCGGCTTTCTCCCGAACAACCGGCCCCCTGGCTGCGCAAACTTGATGAGCGCCTGCACCGCCGCGGTGCACTGCCGATCCGTCCCAGCGCGAGGATCAGCTCACGTTGCACGGCTTCGTCCATCTCTTCCTCCATCGCGACGACGAGCGGCATCGCGAGGGCAGCGGACTTGCGGCCGCCCACACCGAGGGCGGCCTGAACTCGCACTTCGGGCGACTTGTCGCGCAGCGCCCGGCGGAGCGGTTCGGCCGCCGCGCTCGATCCGATCTTGGCCAGCGCCAGCGCGACCGCTTTGCGAACGCGTTCGTCCTCGTGCTCGAGCTGCTTTGCCAACGCGGGCACCGCTTCCTCGAGCGCCAGCTCGCCGGCGAGCTCCGCCACGTTGCGCACGACGAACCACTGGTGGTGCCCCAGCATGTGCACCAGCTGATCGGTTCCTTCCTTCATTCCTGTCAGCGCCATGAAAATCCCCCGACGCTCCTCAATGGTCGGCGCGGCCACGAGCAGATCGAGCAGGACTTCGACGCCATCCTCCCCCGCCCTGCGCAGCACCAGCAGCGCGTCATCGCGGTCCGCCGGATGGTTGGCCACCTCGGCGATGGCCTCGAGCAGCGCTTTGTTGTACATCCGCTTGAGCGCGATCGAATACTGCCGCCGTCGCGTCGCATCGCTCACCTGCTGCTCCGCCCGAATGATCCCCGCGACAATCATCAGCACCTGCGTCGTGCGTTTCGCCTTCATCGCCGTCTCGAGCTGGCGGCCGAGGACGGCGAGCAGCTCGCCGACGTGGGGACCGTCGGGTTTGTCCTTCAGTTGTGCGACCAGATCCGACGTGGTACGAGTCGCGGCGGCTGCCGGAGAGAATCCACTGCTCAGGGCTGCCGATTCACGAACGATCTCCGGAATATCCTCAACCCCGCTTGCTGCCTTCGGGGGCTCTGGCGCGGGCACGTGCGGCGGCGGAGGGGCGCTGACAGGCGCGATTGGCGTCCCGAAGACAAACGTCTGCATCCTGACGGAGATGTGTGTCGCCCCACCGGCACGCAGGCGCGACGCGATCTCTTCGTCCCCTGGCTGCTCGGCGAGTACGCGCAGCAGCTCGAACACCTCGGAGACCGGTGGATCGGCCGGAATCGCGATTTCTTTCACGGAGTGAAATTCGAGCCGCTGCAGCAGCGTGGCGCCATCGACCGCCCCGCTATTCACCCACAGGCGTCCATCCTGAACGGCGATTGTCACGGCTTCGACCTTCAGCAGACCCGCGAGCGTCCTGAATTGCGCCTTCTGCTCGCCCTTCGCCCCCGGATCGCGGAACAGGTCCAGGGTGCGCTCAAATAACGCGGCGAAGTCCTGCGATGTGGCCATGGGCGCCCCAATTTAACACGCTTCCGATGCCCCGCCGCCCGAGCTAGAGTACCGCATGCTCATCCCCATTCTCCTTGCCGCCACACGACTGGCGACCCTCCAGCAGGACACCCTGTCGCCCGCGGCACATCGCGTGCTCAACGACGTCCAGTTTCTGGCCGACGATCACCAGGAAGGCCGCGGCATTGGCACGGCGGGGTTAGAGCGAGCCGGCGCGTACATCCGCCAGGGCTTCAAACGAGCGGGACTGCGAGTGTCCTTCCAGAATTTCGCGATCCCGCGAGATGCGCCGGCGGTGCTCCATACCGCGCTTGGGGGGACTGCCACACGCAACGTGGTCGCCGTGATCCCGGGGACATCCCGCGCCCTACGCGGTGAGGTCGTGGTCGTCGGCGCGCACTACGACCACCTGGGGCTCGGTGGCTTTGGCGCGCTCGATCCCGACTCCACGGGCCGCGTGCACAACGGCGCCGACGACAACGCGTCGGGCACGGCAGCGCTATTGGAGATCGGGCGCCAGCTCGCCCGGCGCGGTCCCGCTCGAACCGTCGTGCTCGTGGCCTTCAGCGGTGAGGAGCTGGGCACGCTCGGTTCGTCGTACTTTGTACAACACGCCACGCCGGAGCCCATCGATTCGCTGTACGCGATGCTCAACCTCGACATGGTGGGTCGGCTGCGGAATGCGCGCCTGCTGGCCCTTGGCGCCGGGACCGCCCGTGAATTCCCGGCGCTGCTCGATTCCCTGAATACGCCGCCGAGGTTCGATCTCCGCGCCTCCGGGGACGGCTGGGGCCCGAGCGATCACGCCGTGTTTTTCGCGACGCGGCACCCCGTGCTCCACTTCTTTACCGACCTGCACGAAGACTATCACCGCACAACCGACGACTGGGACAAACTCAACGTCCCAGGGATCGCCCAGGTCGCGCAGTTCGTCGCCGACCTCGCGTTGGCGCTGGCGAACCGCACCGGACCCCTCACGTTCGTGGATTCACCCCGCCCGCAGGCGTCAGCCGGCGGCTCGGGCTACGGCGCCTACCTCGGCACGATCCCCGACATGAGCGGTGGCGGCGTGTCGGACGGGGTCCGGATCACGGGCGTGCGGGCCGGCAGTCCTGCCGAGCATGCGGGCCTGATGGCTGGTGACGTGATTACGGCAATCGGCACCAAGCATATCGCCAACTTGTACGACTTGACGGACGCCCTGCGCGCGCACCAGCCCGGCGACACGGTGGTGATTGTGAGCCGCCGTGAAGGTGTCGAGCGGCGCGCCACTACGGTACTAGGGAAGCGCTCGTGACGAGCAGCGCCGCGTCGGAGCCACTACGGTACTAGGGAAGCGCTCGTGACGAGCAGCGCCGCGTCGGAAGCCATCAAGGTCGTGCGCGCCTTGCGCGCCGCACATCTCCACGATGAGGGGCGTCAGGCGCTGCTCCAGATGGCCTGCGAGCGAGTTCGGTCCTGGGGTCCGCCCTACACGTCTGTCTATGCGTACATGTTACACGGCAACGAGCTGCAGCTGGAAGCGTCCGCCGGTCGCGCGACCGAGCACACCCGCATCCCCGTTGGAAAGGGCGTGTGCGGAACTGCCGTGTCGGAAAAGCGGGACCAGAACGTCGCAGACGTGAGCGCGATCGGCAATTATCTCGCCTGCAACCTGTTCACCAAGTCGGAGCTGGTGGTCCTGATCCGGCGCGGTGACTCAATCCTCGGCCAGATCGATGTCGACTCGGACGTGCCGAATGGCTTCGGTGAGCGCGAGCACTCCGACGTGAAGGAAATCGCCGACGCGCTAGCCGTGCTGCTGTAGTGCAGCTGTTCACGCGTCGCGTCGGCAGCGGTCCGCTGGTTGTCGTGCTGCACGGTGGTCCCGGCGCCAGTCACGACTACCTGCTGCCGCAGTATGACCTGCTCGCCAACCGCCGCTCTCTGCTGTACTACGATCAGCGCGGCGGCGGTCAATCGCCTGCCCCGCGCGACACGCCGGTCGGGTGGCGAGAGCATGTCGCCGATCTGGACGAGCTGCGTGAACAGCTCGGACTCGACCGCCTGACGCTGTGCGGCTACTCCTGGGGCGGGTTGCTCGCCGTGCTCTATTTCCTCGAGCACCCGCAGCAGGTCGAGCGGCTGGCGCTCGTCTCTCCCGCATCGATCACTGCCGAGTATCGGCGCCAGTTCGAGGCCGAGTTCGCGCATCGGATGGCGGCACCGGAAATCAAACGGGAGCGCGACGCGCTGCGGGCGAGCGGTCTGCGCGAACGCGATCCCGCGGCCTACCAACGCCGGGCGTTCGAGCTCTCCGTTGCCGGCTATTTTCGTGACTTCCATGATGCGAAGAACCTCACAGCGTTCCGCGTCAATGCGCGCACCCAGCAGGCGGTATGGGATAGCCTCGGCAACCACGACCTTCGTCCGCAGCTACGCGACCTCGCATCCCGCGTCCCCCTTCCCCCGTCCCTGATTCTGCACGGTACCTTCGACCCGCTGCCGATCGCCGGCTCCCGCGAGCTGGCCACGCTGCTGCAGGCACGGCTCAAGGAGCTGCCGGTCGGGCACTGCCCGCACGTTGAGGCGACGAACGAATTCGTTCGTACCCTGGACGGCTTTCTCCCCAGAGCGCTTTTGCCGAGATCGAATCACGATTTCCAGGGATCGCTGAGGCACTGCAGCAGGACGGCGCGGCCGCCATTGACCGCGACCGGTTCGTCCTGCTCGAGCCCGTGGGCCGGCTGCTGCGGGAGATCGTTCCCGAGGGCGGCGGCGCGGACGCGCTCGAGGTGCACGTCCTGTTGCTGCATCACGCCTATCTGTTTTGGGCCGCCGAGCAACGGGTCTATGGGATCGGCGAGGAGGCCCTCCGGCGGGCCATCGACGCCAGGCAGATCACGACGCAGCTGCCCCAACCGGCGCTGTATCTGCAGTTGCCCGAGCTGCGTGTGTGGGGCGCTCCGAATGAAGACGGCCCGCACGAGCCGCTCGATGGCATGTTCGTGAGTGAGACCGGTGCGGACGGAGAGATCGCCGTGCTGGCCATCTTCGGGATGCGCCCGGACCGGCCGGGGTTCAGTGCGGTGGGGCTGGAGGGCCGGGCCGACGCGGACGATCCGACCGCCAGCGAAATTGAAATCGCCGCGGCGCGCGAAGATGGGAGCGCACCGTTCGGTCCGCAGCTCGCAGGTGGGACCGCGGCCGGGCTGTATTCCGTCGCCAACCCCGGCGAGCTGCTCCTGCTCACCTGCCGGCTCCTCGCGCTGCTAGATTCCGCCTGATTCCATGAAGACGAAAGTCGCGACAGCCCAACGGAAGACGCGGGCGCGGAAAATCATCGCGCGCTTGAAGCGCGAGTACCCGGACGCGACGTGTGCGCTGAATCATCACAGCGCCCTGGAGCTCGTCGTCGCGACCATTCTGTCCGCGCAGTGCACCGACGCCCGCGTCAACATGGTTACGCCGCATCTGTTCGCGAAATACCGCACGGCCGCCGACTACGCCGCGGCCGACCCACGAGTCCTGGAAAAAGAGATTCAGTCCACCGGCTTCTTCCGCAACAAGACCAAATCGATCATCGGGATGGCGGAGACGCTGGTGGAGCGCCATGGCGGAGAAGTCCCGCAGACGATGGAAGAGCTGACCGCCCTGCCGGGCGTGGGCCGCAAGACGGCGAACGTCATCCTGGGCACCTGCGCTGGTGGAGCGCCATGGCGGAGAAGTCCCGCAGACGATGGAAGAGCTGACCGCCCTGCCGGGCGTGGGCCGCAAGACGGCGAACGTCATCCTGGGCACCTGGTTCAAGAAGAACGAAGGGGTGGTGGTGGACACCCACGTTCATCGGCTCAGCCGGCTACTCGGGCTGACCCGGCAGGACGATCCGGTGAAGATCGAACAGGATCTGATGGAGATTGTGCCGCGCGCTGATTGGACCTGGTTCTCGCACACTCTCATCCAGCACGGTCGCAGCGTCTGCATCGCCCGGCGGCCGCGGTGCGCTGACTGTGTCCTCAACCGGCTCTGCCCGAGCTCCCAGGTATGAAGGGTCTCGCGCCGGTCGATCGGGCGTCGCTCATCGCGACGCGTAGGGACATCCACCAACATCCCGAGCTCGGGTTCGAGGAGACGCGCACCGCGAACCTGATCACCGAACGGTTGCGCGGCCTGAACTACCTGGTCACGCCGGGCATCGGAAGGACCGGCGTCGTCGGTCTCAAAAAGAATGGAGGACGCTGCGTGCTGCTCAGGGCCGATATGGATGCGTTGCCCGTCGAAGAGGCGAACGCCGTCCCCTATCGCTCGGAGCAGCCAGGGAAAATGCATGCCTGCGGCCATGACGGGCACGTCGCGATCGGCCTCGAGGTGGCGCGCCGCCTCGCACCGCTCGAGCTCGCCGGCAGCGTGAAGTTTGTGTTCCAGCCTGCCGAGGAGGTGTCGAATGGAGCGCAGGCGATGATCAGTGATGGCGTGCTCGAGAAACCCAAAGTCGATGCTGCCTTCGGCATTCACCTGTGGAACGATCTGCCGGTCGGCACGATCGGCATCATGGCGGGGCCGGTGATGGCCTCCGTCGATCAGTTTGAGATCGAAATCCTGGGTCGAGGCGGGCACGCCGCCGCGCCGCACCAGACGATCGATCCGGTGCTGGTTGCAGCGCATGTCATCACTGCGTTGCAGAGCCTGGTGTCCCGGCGGTGCGATCCGCTCTCTGAGGCGGTAGTGTCGGTGACGGAGGTACACGCGGGGTGTCGGTGACGGAGGTACACGCGGGGCGGGCGTTCAACGTGATTCCGGACCGCGCTCAGCTGCGTGGCACGGTGCGGACGTTCGGAGGCCACTTCTTTGAGGACGCGCCGCAGCTGGTCGAGGAGACGGCACGGGGCGTGGCGTCAGCATTCGGGGCCAAAGCCAGCGTCGAGTACCGCCGCTTGAGCGCGCCCCTCATCAATAATGAAGAGCTGAGCGCGCTGATGCGCGACGTCGCCGCCGACCTGATCGGCGCGGGAAACGTGCGCCAGGGCGTGCGCACGATGGGCGGCGAAGACATGGCCTTCTTTCTCGCGAGTGTGCCCGGGTGCTTCGCCTTCGTCGGGTCGGCACCCAGGGGGGGCCAGGCCTCCCCGCATCACAGCCCCACCTTCGACATCGACGAGGACTCGCTGGTGATCGGCGCGGAGCTGCTCACGCAAACTGCCATCCGGTACCTGGACTAGGCTTCGTGCCGTCCAATCAGCTGGCCTCCGAGCAGTCTGCCTATCTCAAGTCCGCCGCGCACCAGCCCGTCTACTGGGCGCCATGGGGCGACGCGGCGTTCGCGCGCGCGCGCGCGGAACAGAAGCCGATTCTCCTCGATATCGGCGCCGTCTGGTGCCATTGGTGCCACGTGATGGACGGCGAGTCCTACGAGGATGCGAGCGTCGCCGAGGTCTTGAATCGCGATTTCGTGTGCATCAAGGTGGACCGCGACGAGCGGCCTGATGTCGACGCGCGCTATCAGCGCGCGGTCCAGGCGCTAAGCGGACAGGGCGGTTGGCCGCTCACGGCTGGCCGCTCACGGCGTTCCTCACGCCCGACGGTGAAGTGTTCTTCGGCGGGACGTACTTCCCGCCCGACAACAACGCCTACGGCCGGCCGGGATTTCGGCGCGTGCTGATGGAAATCGCGCGCGCGTTCCGCGAGGAGCGCGAGCGCGTGACCACCAACGCGCGCGCGATCCGCGAGCACGTGGTCCAGACCCTCGACGAGGCGAAGCCCGGCGCGGTGAGCGCCGATCTCGTCAGCGGCGCCGCCGACCAGATGGCGCGCCTGTTCGACGTGCGCTACGGCGGCTTCGGCTCGGCACCCAAGTTTCCGCATCCTGCGGCGATCGAATTCATGCTCGCGCGCTGGCACGACGGCAAAGGCGGCCTCGCCTGGCAACGCGAGATCGTCGAGAAGACGCTTACGGGAATGGCGCGCGGCGGCGTCCGCGACCACCTGGGCGGCGGCTTTCACCGCTACTCGGTAGACGAGCGCTGGATCGTGCCGCACTTCGAGAAAATGTCGTACGACAACTCCGAGCTGCTGCGCGCCTACCTGTCGGCGTTTCAAGCGCTGGGAACGCCGCTCTTCAAGCAAGTCGCAGGCGGCATCGTCGACTGGGTGCTGGAAGTGATGTCCGACAGGGAGACAGGCGCGTTCGCGACGTCGCAGGACGCCGACCTGACCTTCGGGGACGATGGTGACTACTGGACGTGGACGAAGGAAGAAGCGAGCAGCGCGTTGACGGAGCGCGAAGCCACGGTCGTCTCGAGTGTGTTCGACATCCAGGAACCGGGGGAAATGCACCACAACCCGAAGAAGAATGTGTTGTGGTGGAAGCAGGATCCGTCCGGTGACGATGAGTGGCCGGTGCTGCTCGCCGGGATGAAAAAACTGAAGGCCGCGCGCGATCGCCGCACCGCGCCGTTCGTGGACCGGAACGCCTACGTGAACTGGAATGCGATGATGGCGGGGGCGTTTTTCCAGGCCGGCGCGGTGCTCGACCGGCCGGAATGCAACGCGCTCGCGCTGAAAGTGCTGGAGCGGATCTGGTCAGAGGCGTGGGATGCGAACACCGGCATGTCACACGTTCTCGGCAGGCCCGAGCCACGCGGCATGCTCGACGACAATGTGCAGGCCGCCGCCGCCTTCCTCGATGCCTATGAAGCGACGGGAGAATCCAGGTGGCTGGAGCGGACGATCTCGGTGATGACGTACTGTGCCGCGGCGCATGCTGACCCAAGTGGCGGCTACTTCGACATCGCGGCGACGACCGGCACGGCCTATCTCGCGACACGCGCCAAGCCCGTGCAGGACGCGCCGACCCCCTCGCCCAACGGCGTCGCCGGGCTCGTGCTGGCGCGCCTCTCGGCGCTCACGGACGAGCCGGCGTGGCGCGAACGCTTCGACCGCCACCTCGCTGCGCTCGCCGGCAGCGCGCGCGAGCTGTCGCTGTATGGATCGACCCTGCTGCGCGCCGTTGACTGGGCCGTGCACCCGGTCACGCGCATCGAAGTCACAGGGCCAAGCGGCGATGGACCGGCATGCGCAATGCATCTGCTCGCGCTCCAGACCTACCGCCCACGCAAGGTCGTCGTTCGAAAAGTCGCCGAGCGTCCGACCGCGACCGTTTGCGTTGGCAGCAGTTGTTCGATGCCCGTCTCCACCCCGGAGCAGCTCGCAGGCGTCAGCGAAATCGGTTTCGGGGCGTGGGCGATCGGCGGCAACGCGTTCGGCAATTCGTACGGCACGACTGACGACGCGGAGTCCACGCGCGCGATCCGCCGGGCATTCGAGCTCGGCTGTACCTTCTTCGACACGGCGGACGTGTACGGCCACGGCCACTCCGAATCGCTGCTCGGCGCGGCGCTGCACGATGTTCGCGACCAGGTTATCATCGCCACCAAGGCGGGAGGGGGAGGGGACTTCACGCCCGCCTACCTGCGCGTCGCTGTGGAACGCTCTCTCGAGCGGCTCCGCACCGACCACATCGATCTGCTGCAGCTCCACAATCCGCCGATCGACCTGATTGCGGAGCGCGCGACCTACGAACCGCTGGAAGAGATGAAGCGCGAAGGGTTAATACGGTTCTACGGGGTGTCGGTGCACCCGCCCGAGGAAGGTGTAGCGGCAGTCCAGGCGACCATGCCGGACACGGTCCAGATCGTCTACAACTTGGCGCGGCGCGAAGCCGAGGACACATTCCTACCCACGGCGCGGGCCGCCAATGTGGGCGTGATCGCGCGCGAGCCGCTCGCGAACGGTTTCCTGGCGGGCCGCTACAGCGCGGGCAGTACCTGGGAACGTGGCGACATCCGCAGCCGCATGCCGAGGCCGTACGTCGCGCAGCTCTCCGCGCTGGGCCAGCGCGTCCGCGAGCTGGCCGAGCAATCGGGACTGACGGCAGCGCAGCTGGCGCTGAAATTCGTGCTCGATCGCGAGGAAGTCGCGTGCGCGATCGTGGGCATGAAGACGGTGCAGCAGGTCGAGGACAACCTCAACACGGGGACGTAGATGCCGAATAAGAAAGCGGTGATCGAAACCAAGAAGGGCACCATCGAGCTGGAGCTGTTCGCCGACGAAGTCCCCGGCACGGTCGCGAATTTCGAGAAGCTTGCAAACTCAAACTTCTATGACGGGACCAAGTTTCATCGCGTCATCCCGAACTTTATGGTCCAGGGCGGCGACCCTTACTCCAAAACGGGCAAGGGGTCGGTGGGAACGGGAGGCCCTGGATACACGATCAAATGCGAAACGCAGAAGAACACGCACAAGCATGTCGCGGGCACGCTGTCGATGGCGCATGCCGGCAAGGACACAGGTGGGAGCCAGTTCTTTATCTGCCACTCCCCGCAACGTCACCTGGACGGCGTGCACACCGTGTTCGGGCAGGTCACCAAGGGCATGGACGTCGTCAACACGATTAGAGGAAACGACGAGATCACCTCGATCCGCGTCTCATAATCGGAGGTTCTAGTGTTTGCGCTGCTTTTGGCAATGACGATGGTGGTGCAGGACTCCGGCGCGTTTGTCGTACGACTCGGCAACGACACGCTCTCGCTCGAACAGTACACGCGCACCGCGACACAGCTGCGCGGCGAGTACGTGATCCGCTCGCCGCGGAGCCTGCATCGCATCTATACCATCGACCTGAATCCCGACGGGACGGTGCGACGCCTGCAGCTCGTCACGCACAACATCGGCGGCGGCCCCGGTCCGATGGAGACGAAGAACTCGGTCGACTTCTCCGGCGACAGCGCGGTTTTGGTATCGCCGCGCGGTGATAGTTCGGTCACGTCGAAACTTGCGGTCCCGAAAGGGACCTTCCCGTTCCAGCTCCACGTGTACGGCTTGCTGGAGCAGATCGCCCGGTGGGCCCGCGGCACCGGAAAAGACAGCGTGCGGTTCACCGCCCTTGCGTCCGCGACCCAGACCAGCGGCGGCTACATCCGCAAACGCGGCGGCGATACGCTCGTCTTCATGTTCGACGAGGGCCAGTTGGCCGGGGTCGGGCCGTTCACATTCGGGCTCGATCGCCAGGGCCGTCTTACGTGGCTCACCGGAAAAGGCAGCACGCTGCAAGTCGAAGTCCAACGCCTCGCATCCGTACCGATGGCACAGGCCGGTCCGATGTTCGCCAACCGGCCGCTCGGCCAGCTGTCGCCGCGGGACACCGTGCGCACCAATCTCCAAGGCGTGGAGGTCTGGATTGACTACAGCCGGCCACAAAAGCGCGGGAGAGAGATCTTTGGCAACGTAGTGCCGTGGAATGCGGTCTGGCGCACGGGTGCCAACGCCGCGACCCAACTCTATGCGTCCAGCGATATCGTCATCGGGGCTGACGAGAACAGGACCGCGATGGTGGTTCGAGGCGGCAAGTACACCCTATGGACTCTCCCCACCCCAACGGGGTGGAAGCTGATCATCAACAAACAGACCGGCCAGTGGGGGACCGAGTACAATCCGGAGCTCGATTTGATTCGGATTGATGCGAAAGTGGAGACGTTGGCAACACCCGTCGAGCAAATGACGATCGCGTTCGAGCCCGCCAACAAGGGCAGCATCTTAGCGATCACCTGGGACCACACGCGTGTGTTGGTGCCAGTCTCGAAGCACTACCCGTAATGCATCTCGATTTCGCGGTCGTCGCCGATTACGCGCTGGTCGACCAGACGGGCAAGATGTCGGTGCTTGGCATCTTCCAGCACATCTGGGTGCCCCAGTTTCCGGCGATGCATCCGCGCTTGCACCTGGTGCTCCGCCTCAAAGGCAGGCGCACTGAAGTCGGAGAGCATCAGGTCCAGATCAAGCTGCTGGATGAAGACGACGGGGAGCTGCTGGGCGGCTCGGGCACGGTGAACTTCGCTGAGCCGCCCGCCGGCATCACCGAGATCGAGGCGGCGGCGGTTCTGGTATTTGACGTGCCGTTCCCCCGCGCGGGACAGTACCGCTTCGAAATCACCGTGGACGGCGAGCGCAAAGCCAACGTCCCGATCACGGTTTCGCAGATGCCCACCGCTCCGGCGCAGCCTCCCTCGACCCCACAGGCTCCCGGTTCCTAGCACATTGCCGCTCGGCGCCTACGTGCGGCTGCCGGTGTTGCTCCTCGCCGCCGCGCTGGCGCTGGGGTTCGATCTCGGTGGATATCCGCTGTTCGATCCCGACGAGGGGCGCAACGCCGAAGTCGCGCGCGAGATAGCCGCGACCAACGATTACGTCCTGCCGCATCTCGACGGACTGCCATACCTCGACAAGCCGATCGTCTATTTCGCGGCCGCCGCCGCGAGCATGGAAATCCTCGGGCCAACCGAGACGGCCGCCCGGCTGCCGGCGTATCTGTTCACGCTCGCGACACTCGTCGTGGTGGTCGTCTTCGTCCGGCGCCGCTGGGGATCGGATACCGCCTGGCTCGCGGGGCTCGCGCTCGCGACGATGCCGCTCGTGCTCGCATACGCGCGTGCGACCATCATGGACAGCGCGCTCTCGTTCTGCACCACGCTGGCGATTCTTGCCTTCTGGGATGAGCGGCCTGTGCTCGCCTGGGCCGCGATCGGGCTGGGATCAATAACCAAGGGACCGGTGGCGATCTTGATCCCGCTCGCCACGTTGATCCCCTACGCGCTCGTGACGGGCCGGCCGCTGCGCCGGCTCTTTCCCCTGGCAGGCTTCGGCGTGTTTGCCATCGTGGCGCTGCCCTGGTTTCTCGCCGTCTCACACCGCATCCCCGAATTCCCGCACTACGTCTTCGTGCGCGAGACGTTCGAGCGTGTGACGACGACCCGGTTCCATCGCACCGCGCCGTTCTGGTACTATTTGCCGATCGTTCCGGTCGCCGCGTTCCCCTGGATCGTGCCGGCGCTCGCGCGCTGCAAGAACTGGCGCTGGGCGTGGCTCGCGCGCCGGGTCAACCCATACGCGCAGGAATCAATATTCCTGACGTGCTGGGTCCTGGGGCCGCTGCTGTTCTTCACGCTGAATCAGTCGAAGCTGCCGCAGTACCTGTTCTTCACGCTGAATCAGTCGAAGCTGCCGCAGTACATGCTGCCCCTGATGCCGCCGTTCGCGCTGGCGGCCGCGCGCCTTTTGACGCGCGACGCGAGTGAGCTGGGCGGTGGAATGGGTGTGGCACGGAAGGCCTACAGCGCAATTGCGGCGGCGCTCGGCGTCGCGCTGGCGTTGCTGACCGTGTGGCTGCCCGTGCCCATCAGCTTGACGCCAGCCGAACGCGCCGCCATTCCGGCCACCGCGCTCGCGCTGGGGATCGCCTTGATCGTATCGGCGCTGATGGTGTGGTGGGCCGGCCGGGGGGGGCCAGCGCGTCCGCGTCCGGCGCTCGCGGTGATGGGATATGCGCTCACGGTGATTGCGATGCCGATCGTCTCCGGCCGCCTGCTCGCGGCCGTCGGCGAGGATCGCTCCGCGGCCACGCTGGCGCGGGTCATTCAGAACGTCATGCCGAGGGAGGAGGTCGAGGTTGTGGGGGTGGCGGCATTCCCGACCTCCCTGCCCTTCTATCTGAGGCGGCCAATTGCGGTCGCCACGGCCACCGCCCAGGAGCTGACGAGCAACTTCATCGTCGACTACCAGGAACGGTTCCGGGCCGACACCGCCTCGCCGCTCAAGCCGGCCGATTACTGGCGCGAGCGCGCGCGGACGTGCCGGACGCCGACCGTCTTCGTCGCACGGGCCAACGACGCGCGCCTGCGCGCCGAGCTCGACCGGGTGCTCCCGCTGCTCGCCGTTGAAGGGCAGTATGCGGCCTACGGACCATGTGCGGCATCTTCGGCGCGATAGCGCGCAAGGACGCACCGCTGCGCTACCCGGAGGCGCTGGCCCGGATGGCGGCGTCGCTCCGGCACCGCGGGCCCGACGGCGAGCGCACCGTGGGGCACCAGAGCCCCGACGGGAAGATCTGGATGGTCTGCAACGGTGAGATCTACAACGCGCCGGCGCTGCGCCGCGAAGCGTCAGGATGGGGTTATCCGTTCCGCTCGCACGGCGACATCGAGACGATCGTCCCGTTTTACGATCGTTTGGGGCCCGACGCCGTCGGCCGGCTCGAGGGGATGTTCGGCCTCGCCATCTGGGATGAGCATCGCCGGCGCCTGGTGCTCGCGCGCGACCGCGCTGGCGAGAAGCCGCTGTTCTGGACCGACGTGGATGGCGAGGTCCGCTTCGCGTCGGAAATCCAGGCGCTGCTCGAGTTTCCCGACCAGCCCCGGCGCCTGAATCGCAACGCGCTCTCAC
>Ga0193723_1000231_pt1 | contig 20773 bp, 19 predicted proteins | sample H2m2metaG_FD_143042 | JGI IMG/M metagenome (GOLD analysis project Ga0193723, IMG submission 143042) | Soil microbial communities from a riparian zone of the East river system, Colorado, United States - H2m2 | ecosystem: Environmental > Terrestrial > Soil > Riparian zone | place: USA: East River...
CCCACCCCATGATGCCGAGGCCGATACGGCGGATCCGCTTCGCGAGATCGTCGATCTCGGCGAGTGGGTACTTGTTCGCATCGATGACGTTGTCGAGGAAATGCGTGCACAGGTGGACAGCGGTGCGCAGCCTCTCCCAGTCGATGTCGCCGTTCTTGACGAACAGACCGACGTTGATCGAACCGAGGTTGCACACGTCGTAGGAAAGCAGCGGCTGCTCGCCGCACGGGTTCGTCGCCTCGTAACTGCCGAGGTGCGGCACCGGGTTGTAGTGGTTGGCGCGATCGATGTAGAACACGCCGGGCTCGCCGGTCTTCCACGCGCCGTGCACGATCTGCTTGAAGACGTCGCGGGCGTCGAGCTGCCCGATGACCTTGCCGGTGCGCGGGTGGATCAGGTCGTACGACTTCCCCGCTTCCAGCGCCCTCATGAAGGCGTCGGTGACGGCGACGGAGATGTTGAAATTCGTGACCTGCGTGAGGTCATCCTTGCAGTGGATGAAATCCATGACGTCGGGATGGTCCACGCGCAGGATGCCCATGTTGGCGCCACGCCGGGTGCCTCCCTGCTTCACGACGTCGGTCGAGGCGTCATACAGCTTCATGAACGACACGGGCCCGGACGCAACGCCCATGGTCGAACGTACGACGTCGTTCTTGGGGCGCAGCCGCGAGAAGGAGAACCCGGTCCCGCCGCCCGACTGATGCACCAGGGCCATCGCCCGCAGCGTGTCGTAGATGCCGGAGCGCCCGTTGGAGAGGGCGTCCTCCACCGGGAGCACGAAGCAGGCCGACAGCTGGCCGAGGGGACGGCCGGCATTCATCAGGGTGGGAGAGTTCGGCATCCACACGCGCGTCGCCATCAGCTCGAAGAACGTCTCGGCGAGGCTTTCCACAGCCCGATCGGAGGCACCATACGTCCGATCGGGAGCGGCGACGGTGCGCGCGACCCGCCAGAACAGGTCCTCCGGGCGCTCCACCGGCTTCCCGTGGTCGTCCTTCACCAGATAGCGACGCTCGAGGACCGTGAGCGCGTTGGCGTTCAGGTCCAGCCTATGACGGTCTGCAGATGCGGTCATGCGCGTCTCACGGCCAATCGAGTGGAATTGAGGAAGTTAACGGAACGTGGAGGGCCAAGGTAGGTGTGTGGTTGGAGCAGGGCAAGACTGAAGACTTGCGTTGTCGCGTCTCACTCTCCCGGTGTTAACATCACAAAGTTGCTCTCTCGACCGGAAACGCCCCACGGCGGTGTCGTTCGGCCTCCGCGACGTAATGCTCCCATGTGCCGCGAATCCGCGCGCGCAGACCATCATCGACGTGACGCACGACACGTGCAGGCACTCCCATGACGAGCGACCCCGGCGGTACGCGCATCCCTTCCGGCACGACCGCCCCTGCGGCAATGACGCTCCCCGTGCCCACATGCACATCATTGAGAAGAATGGACCCCATCCCGATGAGGCATTCGTCTTCCACCGTGCAGGCGTGCAGGATGACCCGGTGGCCGACGCCGACGCGTGCGCCGATCAGCGCCGGCTTCCCCTCATCCACGTGCACGATCGTGGCATCCTGGATGTTGGTCGCCTCGCCGATCACGATCGGGGCCATGTCGCCCCGCAGCACGGCCTGGTACCACACGCTCGACCGCGGCCCCAGGGTAACGTCGCCCATGACGACGGCACTGGGCGCAATGAACGCGGTCGGGTCGATTTTGGGTTTGCGGATTACTGGCGCACCGGTTGGAACGGCCACTGCACCCACGCCTCGGTCGGCTCCCCGTTCTTCTGCGCCGGATTCCAGCGCAAGTTCTTCGCCATGTCGAGCGCTTCGTTGTTGAAAGTTTCGACGTTCGAGGGGACGAACACGCGCGCTTCCTGCGTGGTCCCGTTCCGGGACACGCGCACCAGCAGGATTGCCTGCCGTGGGAAAACCGACGCGTCCTGGGCCACGGGAATGAGGGTGGGTGACAGGGGCACCGGACGGGTGTCGAAACAGAGGTTGTCCTGGTTGTAGGCAGGGCCAAACCGGTCGCAGGGTCCTGCGTCGTCCTCGCTGGTCTGCATGTCCAGGCGCACGTTGTACGTCTCGCCCGGGGTGATGATGACCTGGCGGTCGTAGGTCTGATACCCGACCGCGCGGACCGTCAGGCGATGGACGCCGGGGGACAGGTCGACCTGGGTCCCCCGCACCGGCTGTCCTTCAATACTGATCCGCGCTCCTGTCGGCACGTTCTGCAGCACCAGCCGGCCGGGCGTCCCAGGCGCTGGAGGGGGCGGCGGCTGTGGAGTCGCATGGGTCGAATCCCCGGGCTTCGTCGTGTCGGCGGCGGCAAGCCGTGTGGTGTCGCCCGCCGCAGTCGAGTCGGTGCCGCTCGTCCCTTTGGCGAAGATGAGACCCTGCTTGTAGGCGTAGAATCCGCCGCCGCCGAAGACCGCACCGACGATGATCAGCCACAGCAGCAACCCCGACAGCACGGAGCGGCGCGGCCGCTCGCCGGCGAGTGTTGGCGGCGGCACCCCTTCTCCGACCGGCGGCCGCGTGCCGGTGGCGCGGGGCAGCGGCGTCGTCGGCGCCGCAGCAAGACGCGCTCCCGACATGGACGGCATGGCCATGGTTGCATCTGTGGTGAACGAGACGGAGCGGCCGCCCTCGAGCACGCTGATCAGCTCTTCGGCGTTCTGGAAGCGCTGGGCGGGCGTCTTGGCCATCATCTTTCTGACGACCTCGAACAGCTGGCGCTTCTCGGGATTCTCGAGCGTTGGGGTGGGGATCTCCTCCATGATGTGCTTGTAACCGATGGAGAAAGAATCCTCGCCGTCGTAGGGAACGCTGCCGGTCAGACACTGATACGCAACCACGCCGAGCGAGTAGATGTCGCTGCGGCCGTCCAGCGGCTGCGCCTTGGCCTGCTCGGGACTCATGTAGTGTGGTGTGCCGATCGACATTCCGGTGCCGGTCAGCTTGCCGCCCGACGCCGCCTTGGCGATGCCGAAGTCCGTGACGACCGCGTGCCCGTGCTCGTCGAACATGATGTTGTCGGGCTTGATGTCGCGGTGAACGATTTCCTTCTTATGCGCGTACGCGAGCGCGCGGGCGACATCGGCGAGGATCTTCTTGATCTCGGCGGGGGGGAGGCTGCCGCGTGCCACGAGCACGCTGGAGAGCGGCTTGCCCCGCAGAAACTTCATGACGAAGTAGATGATCCGTCCAGATTTCCCGACGCGGTAAATCGGAATGATGTTCGGGTGCTCGAGCCTGGCGGAGGTGCGGGCTTCGCGCTGGAAGCGCTCGACGAATTCTTTATCGAAGGCGAGCGAGAACGGCAGGACTTTGATCGCGACTTCGCGGTCGAGCTGCTTTTCTTTCGCCTTGAAGACGATCGCCATGCCCCCGCGGCCCAGCTCGTCGAGGATCTCGTACTCCTCGTTGAGCTCCTGGCGCACCATGTCGATTTCCGAAATATCCGGCGCCTCGGCGCGGACGCCCGTGGGCGTCATCGCGGTCAAGTCGAGGCCGCAAGAATCGCAGAACTTCGCGGTGTCCTTATTCTGGGTGCCGCAGCGGGAGCAGTACAATCCGATCTCCGAGGGGACCGGGCTAACTTAGGGTTCGCCCGGAGTAGGGTCAACAGACTGCCGGCGTTTTTGCGCGCTGGAATCAGAAATCAGCAGCCAAAGCGGCGTACAACTGGGGATGACCGGTGGCGGGCTGCGCGACGCCGAAACGGACGCGCAGTGGAAGATCGTAACTGACCGTCAAGTCGCCGATCAGCTCCGCGCCGAACGAACGCAGACGGTGCAGGCGGGCGCTCTCGCCGGCGTCCCACGCGTCGCCCACATCACCAAAGATCGCGAACGCGAGTTTGTCGGCGCCGAGCGGCAGATGACCGAGTGAGTGCCCGAGCAACGCCAGCGGCATGCGGTACTCGGCCGTGAGCGTCGCCGCGCGACGCCCAGCCAGCACGCCGCCGGGATAGCCCCGGACCGGGAACGTGCGAAAGGTCCCGACCTCCCGCCCGAATCCGAATAGCAGCGCACCGGACGACACACCACCCACGCCAAAGCGGTCGCCGAGCGGTCCATCGAGGGCGCCGATCGCGCCGCGGAGCGCGAGCACCGGGTACGCGAATCCCAGCCGCGGGCCCAGACGCACATAGACGTTGCCGCGCGCGCGGACCTCGTTGAGCCAGCGTGCGGTGCCCTGCTCTTCCCTGCGCCGATAGAAGAGCGCGGCCGTAGCGCCGTCCTGCAGCGACACCGTGAGCGGCGCGGCGACGGCGGAGCCGAACGTCAGACTTGCCGATCCGCCAACGCGATCGCGCGAGACACAACCGGTGCAGATGGCGGCGAGATTCGTGTCGGGCACGGAGACGTATCGCCTTCCATCATATTCGGCCGCGAGGCGCAGCGACACGAAGCTGCGCCAGCGGTGGGCGAGCACCGTGGCACCGATAGCCGCCTCGCGGTGCTCGGTCGACACGACGTGGCCGGTGCTGTCGGTCCCGACCGGTGACCAGTCGTTGGAGAACGAGAAGTCGAGCGTCGGATCGCCGAACGCCTGACTAAGAAGGAAGAAGGAGCCCTGGGCGCGGGCCGGCGACCCGGAGATCAGGCCCTCGGCGAAGTAGCTGTAGCGGCCCAGCGCGTCAGCGCCCGCGGTGGCAGCGCCGAAGAACCGGCCTGCGACGCCCGCGTTCACGCCGACGGGGATCCAGAAATGCGGACGGAGCGACCCCCACGACGCGTATCCCGTCTCGCGCATCGCGACCTTTGGCGCGGAGTCGAACGGCAACGGCGCGGGCAGCGTCACGGGGGGGGGCCGCGGCGCGACGGCCAACGGCGTGACCGCACGGAGCTCCCAGCCGTCGTCCCCGAGGGTCGCAAATGCGACGCGGCCGTCTGCGAGTAGCGCGGGCGCGCGCGCGCCGCGCGGCTCTGCCGTGACCTGGGTGATGCCGTCACCTTCACGCCAGCGATGGATCTGCGGAAAGTCTCCGGCGTCGGTAACAAACAACACGCCGTCCGGCGTCCAGACGGGATCGGAGATCGCGCTGCCGCCGTAGCCCTGCGCCAGCACCGAAATCGATTCCGGCGAGCCCGCGCGCCACCGCACCAGCTCCCAGCGCCCGTTCTGATTGCGCGGCGCGACGATCCAGCGACCGTCCGCGGACGGCACCGCCGGCCCCCACGTCGCGTCCGAGGCGGCGTAGGGAATCGTCGGAGCGTCGGTGCCGCCGGCGAGCTTCAGCGCCGACAGCAGACCGCCGCCCGTCCGTGGCTCCATCAACCGTGCGTCCGTCGTCAGGCGCGTCCACGCGCCACTCGGGGGCGGAGCCCAGCGCCACAGATCGCTGCGTATGATCCAGCGACTGCTGTAATCGAGCTGAGCGACGATCAGCGTGTCGCCAAGCCAGTCGTAGCTCACCTGGCCGGTGACGCGATGTGAGCGCAGCACCGCGCCACTCGTCGGGTCGATCACACACACGCGGCGCGCGCCGCGCCAATCGTCGCAGACGTAGGCCAGGCTCCGGCCGTCGGGCGAGACGCGTGGGACGGGTTCGGTGCGCAGCCGTCCGACGATCAGGTCGCTGCGGCTCGTGGCCGGCGCCTGCACGGCAGTGGCGATCGCGCGCGTCCAGCTCGCCTGGAGGTCGACGCCGCTGCGCCGAAGCTGGCGGCCTACCCGAAACGGAATGAGCTGGCCGGCCGTGGCCTCCGCGAAGCGCGGCACGACGGAGTCGCCGGCGGTCCGGGACAGATACTCCCAGAAGCGGCTGCCGTAGGCGTATGGCGCCAAGCCATCCGGCCACCGCGAGAACAGCAGCGCATCCCACGGCGAGCGCGCGCGGCCGTACGTCGCGTCGGCTGCCACCGCTTCGCGGTGATAGCTGCCCTCGGCGCGCCCACCCGCGGTAAACCGGGACTCGTAGTACGTCGCCAGCCCTTCGATCACCCACGTGGGTTGATACTGATTCGGAAAGAGTCCGGGCGCGCGGCCGAAGACTGATTGCAGCGTCTTCCACAGCCCGCGCGAGCGATCGAGATGAAAGACGTGCGTCAGCTCGTGCACGATCACCAGACGCTCCCAGCTGTCGTAGGTCTGGAGCGCGGGATCGGTGACCGGCGGGACGAGGAGAATGGTGAAGCGATTGGAGGGATAGATCGTCGTGAATCCGTTGGGCGTGTCTACGTCGTCCGACAGCGTCAGGTCGATGATCCCGCGCGGCGGATGCAGCTCGCTCGAGAGGAGTCGGTACGCGCGCTCGGCTTCGTTGGCCGCAACGGCTGCCTTGGCACGCAGCGCTGGCCGGAAGTGAATACGAAAGTGTTGGGTGTGCAGGGTGCGCCAGCTGCCTGACGGGTCCACCTGGGCTGCGGCTGGCGTGGCGAGCATCGCGAGCAAGAACAACGTGCGTCGTGCGTCGTGCGTCGTAATCACCGGGCGAACTCGCGAAGAAAATTCTCGATCCCGCGCGCCACACCTCTCGCGTAGCGCAGTCGCCCCTCCGGGCTCGCCAGCATTGCCTCCTGCTCCGGAATCATCATGAACAGTCCTTCCGTGAGTGCGGAGGGCATCCACGGGTCTCGCACCAGCGCATAATCCCCTCGCCCCATTCCCAAATCCCTAGTCCCCAGTTCCGCGACGAGCGCACGATCGAGCGCGCGCGCCAGGGCAGCGCTGCGCGGATGAAAGTAGTAGACGCTCGTGCCGTTGTTGGTAAATGGATTCACGCCGTCGGGGAGCGCATTAGCGTGAATCGAAACCAGCACGTCGGCGTCGTGCTCCTCGGCAAAGCGGGTGCGCGGGTACAGGTCGATGGGCAGCGAGTCGGTGCGCGTGAGGAGCACAGTCGCTCCTGCGTGTTCGAGCAGTGTTTTCGCTTGCTTGGCAACGGCCAGCGTTGCGACCGGCTCCCACAGGCCGGAGGGCCCGTGCGCCCCGACGGGCGGGTGACCGGGATCGAGGACGATGGTGCGGCCGGCGAGCGGCCGCCGTGGGTCGATCACCGGTGGCCGGCGAATCTCGAGTACGAGATCCCGCCCGCTCCAGCGCGTGCGATATCCCCACACCGGCCCTGAGAGGGACAACGTGATCGTCACCTCATCGGCCGCCGGTTGCGCATAGCTCATGCGTGTCACATAGGGATCGGTGCCGCCGTGCTGCATCCAGTTCACATCCGAAGCGACGCCGTAGAGCCGCAGGGTCAGGCTTCGGTCGTCTTCTTCCACTTTGTAGGGGACGTGCGCGGGAAGCGGGACGCGGAGAATCAGGGATTTTGGACTGGGGATGAGGCGCACCGATTCCACGACTCCGCCTGGTGGCGGGGTGCCGGGCTGGAGCGGCACGATGTCCGCGGTATTCACCCACGCGATCGCTTCGCGCGAAAGCTGCAAGCGCGTTTGACTGCCCCACCGCGCCGTGGCTACCGCCGTCGTGCCGAGCGGGAAGAACCAGTTGTACGTGCCGTACGGCACGGCCTTCCCTACGGTGAGACTGTCGCTCTTGCCGGTGTGCGCGGTGTCGTCGTTCAGGACCACGACGATGGGATGGGTGTGATCCAGCGTGTCCAGCACCAGCGGCCAGACGGCACGCGCGGTGTCGGTGCCGACGATCGCCTCGACGACCGCATCACACAGCAGTTCGGCAGGAAGCCAGGCGACGTAGCGATCGGCAGCGGCCGGGAGGCGGTAGGCCGTGGTGTCGGTCCCGAACGCGCGCACGCCCCACGCCGGCTCTTCCGGCAACGTGTCCGGCACGAACCACACTTCAGTCCGCTTCCCTTCCATCCGCAGTCGCACACGCGCGCCGGGACTGGCGCGCACGGAAAGACGAATGCCTTCGCCTGCCGGAAAGGCGAGCGTGTCGGTGGGCGTGAAGCTCGTGGTGTCGATCCATGCAGTCGCGCCTGGCGGAGGGCGGAACGGCTGCGCGATACGCGCGACGAACGTGGTGTCGCGCTGCTCGGCGCCCCCCCCGGAGCGCGCGACGATCTGGAAGCGCGCCAGCGAGTCGCTCGGCAGGGGCAGCCAGGCGAGCCAGGTGCCGTTCGCCGAAACCCGCACCGGGAGTCCGTTGATCGACAACGCGACGTCGGACCTGCCCTGACCCACACTGCCGAACACGAAGGATGAGTCCTGCGCCTGAATCGGCTCGGCGGTGTCGGGATAGACGATGGTGATGTGCAGCGGTCCGCGCGGAACCACGGATTCGCGACGGGCTGCGGGGGAAGCGGCGCAGCCCGTCGCTAGAGAAAGGAGCAGAATGCGGGGTCGCATGTGGCGCAAGCTAGCCTTGTGCAATAGATTGGGCCACCGAACTTTATGGCCCTAAGCGCTTGCCAATATTGCGGCCGGCAGAACGACGCCGGCGCGCAATTCTGTTCCGATTGCGGCAAGCCGCTGACCAAGGCGGCGGCCGCACGAGCCGCAGTCGCCGCCGGCGGCGGAGGCGGATTGGTCTCCCGCACCAGCGGTCCAGGATCTGGGGGAGGCTCCTCCGGCCCCGCCCCCGCGGACGCGCCCTGCCCGCTGTGTGGATCGATCGTCGGCGAGCATGCGGGAGCAGACTCCGACCGCCGCCTCACTCCCGACAAACGCTCCGACTACTCCCTGACATTGGTTCTGGTTTCCGAAATGGCCACAGAAGTGGCGCGTTTCGAACGGAAGCACGCGACCACGACGATCGGCCGGTCCGAGGGCGACATCCGTTTCCCGGAAGATCAATTCCTCTCACCGCTCCATTCCAAGCTGTCGTGGGAAGAAGGGCGGCTCGAGGTGCGGGACCTTGGCAGCCGCAACCGCACATGGGTCTTCCTCGAAGGCCCCTATCGCCTGACCGATGGTGACCTGATTCTGATCGGATCGCAGGTGCTGCGCTTCCGCCGGCTCGGCTATCCCGGCCCGCACGCCACCGAGGCCGACGCCACGAAGCGGATGGGCAGCATGACGCCGAGCGCCGACATCGCCAGTCTCACACAGCTGCGCAGCGACGGCAGCTCGCGCGACGTCATCCAGCTGTCGCCGGGCCGCGATGTGCACATCGGGCGTGAGCGCGGTGACTGGATTTTCCCGTATGACCCGTCGATGAGCGCGCAGCACGCCACGGTGCGCTCGGAGGACGCGGACTTCGTCCTGGTGGACGACCACAGCCGCAACGGGGTCGCCATCGCGGCTCGCGGCGCGATGACGCTGCAACACGGCTCGAAGATCATGGTCGGCGACAAGGTCATGCGGGTGGAGATCCCATCGGCGGCAGGGGCGCCAGGGGCGGCAGAGTTGTGAAGATCTGCCCCGTCTGCTCCACCGAATACGCAGATGACGTGAAATTCTGCCCCAACGACGGGCAGACGCTGCGGTCCACAGGGCCGGCCGGTGATCTGGTTGGTCAGGTCGTCGCCGACCGCTATCACGTCGTGAAAAAGCTCGGCGAGGGCGGCATGGGCCAGGTCTATCTCGCCGAGCATGTGAAGATGGGACGGCGCAGCGCCATCAAGGTGATGAACCCCTCGATGGTGCACGACCCCGATGCCGTCGCGCGTTTCAATCGCGAAGCCTCGAACGCCAGCCGCATCACCCATCCCAACGTCTGCGCGATTTACGACTTCGGCGAAACGCCCGACGGGTTGATCTATCTCGCGATGGAATTCATCGAGGGCGAGCCGCTGACCGACTTGATCGAGCGCGAAGGGGCGCTGCCGGTGCCGCGCGCGGCCGCGATCTTCCTGCAGACCGCCGACGCGCTGCAGGCGGCCCACGATCTCGGCATCGTGCACCGCGATCTGAAGCCCGACAACATCATGTTGAGCCGGCGCAAAGGCGGCGGCGATACCGTGAAAGTTGTGGACTTCGGGATCGCGAAAGCGGTCGGCGGCAACGAGGCCGGCCAGAAAGTCACGAAGACCGGCCTGGTCGTCGGCACGCCGGAATTCATGAGTCCCGAGCAGCTGTCGGGTGACACACTCGACGGCCGCAGCGACCTCTATTCGCTGGCGCTGGTGTTTTTCCGGATGCTGAGCGGCAAGCTGCCGTTCGAGGCCACGTCGGTGCAGGAGACGATGATCAAGCGGCTGACCGACGAGCCGACCAAGCTCGCCGAGGCTCGTCCCGATCTCTCGTTTCCGGCCGGATTGCAGCCGGTGCTCGACGCCGCGCTCGCCCGCACGCCGACGGAGCGTTATCAAACCGTCGCCAAGTTCGCCGCCGACGTCGCCGCCGTGACGGGCCGGCCGACCGCCGGCACCGTTCCGGCAACGCAGGAGAAAACGCAGCTGCTCGATCCCACCGGCGGCGGTGCCACGCAGCGGATGTCCGCCAAGAAGGCGGCGCCGGAAAAGAAACGTTCGCTTATCCCCGCCGCGATCGGCGTGGTCGTGATTCTGGCCGGTGGTGGCGCGTGGGTGGCGCTCAACGGCGGCAACAAGGCGGGCGCGAATGCCCCGGATTCAACGCCGAGCGTGGCCCACGACACAGCGAGAAACAACGGCGGGAGACAATCTGGAGGCATTACAACGCTGCCTGTCCGAGACTCCGGCCGGAGGCCGCCCCCGAGCCGGTACGATGACGCCGCGGGACGCCAGGCGCTCCTCCATCTCACTGACCCCGACGTGATGGACAGCTTGCCTGGAAATAAACTCGTGGACTCGGCCAAGGCGATCTATAGTGCTTCAGTCTCAGATTCCGCCAAGGCGTTCGCGGCCTACTCCATCACCCAGCTCTTCGTCCTGAAGATCAAGGACAGCCGCAGCGCGCACGACTGGATCATGACGGCGTTAGGGCATGCTCCGAATACCAAGAAATACCAGGACTTGCGCTCGGCCATCGAGCGAGACATGGGGCGGCAACCATAGCGATGTTCGGGCGGTCCAAACCGATCCGCGTCGAGGTCTTCGGCAAGACCGACCTCGGCCGCACGCGCGACCACAACGAGGACCGCTTCCTCGTCGCGGATCTGACGCGGAAAGCCGCGTCCCTGCTCCCGGACGTCCGCCGGCACGACATCGGCCCGCGCGGAACGCTGCTGGTCGTGGCGGACGGGATGGGCGGCGCGGCGGCGGGTGAGGTGGCGAGCGAGATGGCGACCGACACGATCTACGCGCACCTCGTGAAGACGTGGAACGACGAAGACGAGGTGACGCCGCAGCGCTTCGCCTACCGCCTCAAGGAGGCGGTCGAGGTCGCCAACGCGAGCATTCACGCGCACGCGAAGGCCCACCCCGAAGTGCGCGGCATGGGCACGACGACGACCGCGGCGGGCCTCCTGAACGATCATCTCTATCTCACGCAGGTCGGCGACAGCCGGGCGTACCTGATTCGCGGCGGCCAGGCGCATCAGATCACGAAGGATCAATCGTTGATGCAGCGCCTGGTCGAGGCGGGCGAGCTGACCGAGGAAGAGGCCGCGCAGAGCGAGCGCCGCAATATCATCCTCCAGGCGCTCGGCCCCGATCCGAAGGTCAAGGTCGATCTCACGTACCAGGAGGTGCGCCGCGGCGACATCCTGGTCCTCTGCTCCGACGGGCTGACGGGACAGGTTAAGAAGGAAGAGATCGGACAGATGGTGAGCTCGACACCCGACCTGAGCGCGGCCTGCGACAAGTTGATCGCGCTGGCGAATGAGCGCGGCGGCCCCGACAACATCACGGTCGTCATCGCGCGTTTCGACGGCGAAGGCCTGCGCTCGGCCGGCGGCGACCCGCAGGAAGACGTCGGCCATCAGGTCTACCCGTTGATCGACACTGAGACCAGCACCGAGCCCGTGCCCGTGTACAAGGGCAGCCGGCCGCCAGTGCCGAACCGAGAGTCCAGCAAGCAGACGCGGGCGATCGTGCTCGCGCTGATCGCCGTGGCGGCCGCCCTCATCTGGTACTTCACGCTGCGTCAGTGAAAGCACAATTCAAGTTTCTCTCCGGGGCCCGCGCGGGGCAGATCGAAGCCTTCCGCAAGGGTTACATCGGGCTCGGCCGCCATCCGCTGTCGGACGTACGCTTCGACGCCGAGCGCGACCTCGACGTCTCATCGCGCCATGCCGCGATCGTGCGCAAGACCGAGGGGTTCGTCCTCCAGGACCTGGGCAGTCGCAACGGCACCTTCGTGAACGGCAAGCGCATCAATGCCGACACGCTGCTCAAGGGCGGCGACGTCATTGGCTTCGGCGCGAATGGGCCGGCGCTCGAATTCGAAGTGGTCGAAGCCGACACCGACCTGCCGGCGACGACCGCGGCGGAAGGCCTCGCTGACCGGGCGTCCTCGCCGCGAGAGGTGTATCACGCCGCTCCTCGGCAGAGCACCGGCGTCCGCATCGCGGTCGAGGTGGCGCGCCAGACGGCGCAGCTCCGCCGCACGACCAAAGTCTTGATCGGTGTGCTGCTGATCGTGGGCACCGGCTTCACGTGGATGCAGCTCGACGGGCGGCGCCGCGCGAACGACCTCCGCCAGCTGCAGGATCGTGCCGACAGCCTGATGCGCGAATCCCGCGCGTTGAGCTCGCAGTTCCAGACACAGCTGCAAGGGGTGCGCGATGCGCTGAAGGCATCGCAGGACGAGACCGCGCGCCTGCGGCGCGAGCTCGGCGTCTCCGGGGGCGACGCCTCGTCGGTCGCCCGGCTGCGCACCGAGCTGGCCACTGCCGAGCGGCGGCAGCGCGCGCTGGTGGGCGCGAGCGGCGTCGACTACCGCGCGATCTCACACCGCAATCAGAACGCGGTCGCAATCGTGCTCGTCGAGTACAGCGACGGCGAGCGCTTCAGTGGGACAGCGTTTTCGATCGACTCGATGGGCACCATGGTCACGAACAAGCACATCCTGGTGGGCGAAGACGGCACCAAGACGCCGCGCCGCCTGGGCGTGATTTTCTCGGGCAGCACGCAGTTCTGGCGCGCCGAGATGATCGGCGTTTCGCAGGAGGCGGACGTCGGCGTGTTCCGTGTGCTGATCAAGGGCGGGACGCCGCGTGTCGCAGGCCTGGCCAAGACGCGCGAGGGGCTCGAGCGCGGCGACCCCGTCGCGATCCTCGGCTATCCGCTCGGCTTCGATCTCCCGATGGAGTCGCAGGGCGGCCAGCCGATCGCCGAGCCCACGCTGACGGTCGGGACGGTGAGCAAGTCGCTGACGGCGGTCGTCCAGGTGGACGCCTACGGCGCGCCGGGGTCGTCGGGGAGTCCGATCTTCGACCGCGATGGGAAAGTGATCGCGGTGCTGTATGGAGGCGAGCGCGAGTCGCAAGGGAAGATCATCTTCGCGGTGCCGGCGTACGTCGTCTCGGACTATCTCAAGAGCCTCAACCTCCCGCGGTAGTCTTCCTGCGACAATGATTCGAAACAGCCTGGAGTAGGCGCGGACAGTTGCGGTCTGTGAGGCCGTGCACGCGGCACTGCTCGACGCTCCAGACGGAGAATCGCATCATCTGGCTCAGATTGCCGGTCGGAGGAATGCTGTCGCAGAGACCGTCCGGCGTACCAGTACCCAGACACCCCTCGAGGAAGACTCCCTCGGTGATCTGCTGACCCATCGACCCGCTCGGCGCGCGCGCGTGGCGGGCGAACGCGGTGTCGAGGCACGCCGTCGCCGTCAGCGACCGTCCCAGACGCGTGCCTTCGTCGTAAGACTGGCGACCCTCCGCCATCACGCCGGTGAAGGCGCGCTGCAACCAACGGAAGCCGATCCAGGAGCCGAGCGCCACCAGTCCCAGCGTCACTCCGACGATGAGCCAGACGTTGCGGTTCGAGCCGGACATGCGACTACGCGCCCAGCCGGTCGGCGTCGCGCTGCTTCGCGAGCAGCCGCTCGGTGAAGTCCACGCGCTCCTCGAGCTCGGTGACGCGGTGCTGCATCGCATCGAGGCTCTGACGCAGCTCGGCGACCTCCGCGACATCGGTGTCCGAGTGTTGCAGAAAGCCGCGACGGAAGCGCGGGTTTCTGCCTGAGATCGCGCGTCCTATCTGGATGGCGATGAGAATGACCGCCGCGCCGAGCGCCCAGCTGGGAATAACGAACGGAAACATGTTCTGCGCCTCCTGTGACTCCAGTCTAATGAATGCTGCAGGCAGCGGAGCCTTGAGCCTGGTTCAGCTCGCCCCTGAGACCGCCCATCCTCATCCAGCCAGACCGCTGCGACGCGGAATCGGTCATGTACAACCACCAACTCTGGGCTGGCTCGCGAAGTATCTGCAGCCCCCCGGTGGCCATGTCGCCTTCCAGTCCATGCCAGCGGACGCGGTGCTTCCCCTCGCCCGCGGAGTTGAGGATCTCCAAGGTATCACCCACGCGAGGACCTGAGAAATTCTCTCCGATTGCCGGCGTCTCAGCGACGATTACGGCGAGTCCGGTCGGGTGCATGATCACCATGCCGCTGTCGGTCTGAACCCTTGCTCCGTCGGCAACTCGCCCCACGCTATCGGAGTAATAGCTGGGCGACGCCCGCAGAGTCCCACCTCTGATCATGGTCGACTTGCCATACCGGCAACATTCGAATGGGCAGGCCCCATGCAGCACGTACTCGGGGCCGGATTCGTAAGCCGGTTTTTCGACGTTCGTCCGTAGAGATGGCGTGATGGCGGCCGAAGGTTCAGGGCTCGGCGTGACGGCGCCGGTATCGGGCACGCTTTGGGCCCCTCGCTCGGGCGCCCGATCTCCGCAGGCCTCCCCGGCCCCGCACAGTCCCGCGAGCGCGAGGAGCAGCAGTCTACGCTGCAATGACTGACCTGGGTTCATGAATCGGTATCGGACCCCGCGGCGCAGGACGATGCGCTTCATCCCTAATGGGCGCCCGTCGTTGGCTCCACCACCAGCATCATGAATGAGCCCGGAATAATCGGCGGCCGCCGCCGCGGGTTGTCGGCCGTCGAATCGGTGGGCGCTGGTCCAAAGCGCGCCGAGACGACGTACACCCGATGCGTCGTCGGGTCGAGCCCCATATTCCGGCCGCCCGGAGCGGTCTGGACGTTCTGCACCACATGGTACTGATCCGGGCTGTCTTCATGAATCACGGTCAGCGTTCCGTCCGCGTTGGACGTGAACACATCACGGGCCGCCGGATCAAACGCCGCGCCATCGACGCCCGCCCCGATGGGCGCCGTGGCGACGACCCGGCCGGCTTGATAGTCGGAGACGGCCATCACGCCGCTGCGACAGCCGCTGAACAAGCGATGATGGGTCGTATCGATCGCCATCGCGACAGGCTGCGCGCACGGCGCCGTGGGCCAGCGGCGTGTGACGGTGAGTGACTTGCCGTCGATTTCCACCACCTCGCCATTGTCGACGATGTTGACGTAAAGCTTGCCGTTGCCCGCTGCGACGCCCGACTCGGGCTTCCCACCGAGCGGGATGTTGGTGACCAGGCGCCCTGGCCCTGGATCCACCACGGTCGATGAATGCGCGTCGCCGTTGAATGTGAACACGCGGTCCGAGGCCGGATCATAGACGATTGCGTCGGCGTCCTCCGCGGCCGGAATGTGGCCGAGGATCTGGAACGTCGTGGGATCGAACATCACGACGGAGCTGTCGTTTCCGGACGTCGCAAATCCGTGATGCGACGTCTCGGCCAGCGCGACGCCGTGTGCTCCATGAATGTCGGCGATCTCGCCCAGGAGTTTCCCGTCCCGCGCGTCGACCACCATCACGCGATTCTGGCGCGCGATGAACACGCGGTGGTGCGGTGGATCGGGAATGACATAGTCCCAGCGGCCATCGCCGCCGAGGACAAAGGTGTGCGTGATCTGGTAATGGGCTTGCGCCGGAAGACTCTGCGCAGCGCAAACCATCAGGACGAGCAGTAGTGGGCGCATCATTCGTTTCTCCTCGCGAAAGTCAGGTCCATCGCTTGATCGCTTCCAGATAGCGCCGGGCGATCGCGCCTGATTCCTTGGGAGTTTCGGTTGGATCGGTCACGCTGTCGAGCTCGACCATGCCCCAGCCGTCGTAATTGACAGCGTCCAGGGCGGCGAAGACGGCAGTGAAATCGACCTTCCCCCGCCCCAGTTCGACAAAGCGGTCGCCGGCGAGATCCTTGATATGGAGAAACAGTAACCGGCCCGCGTACTGCCGCACGGCCGCCGCGGGATCGCCGCCCGCCTGCTGATAGTGCGCCGTATCGAGCAGCAGGTGTACGTAGCGCGGGTCGGCGGCGTCGAGCACGCGCGCAACTTCGTCGGGCGACTGGCCGAGCGCGCCCATGTGAGGATGGTAGCCGAGGGGAATACCGAGGTCGTTGCTACGCCGGCCGATCTCCGTGAGCAGCCGACCCATGCGCTTGTAGTCGTCCTCCCCCGGTGTCCTGTGGGGACGCTCGTCGATCACCTGGAGATAGCGACCGCCCACGTCCCGTACGAATCGCGCATGCAAGGCATGCTGCGCCAGGGTGTCCTGTTCGACCGCGGGATCGAGTGAAACGTTGCCGCTCGAAAGCGCCACAAATGTGAGCCGCTTCTGCGCGAGCAGATCCTTCAGCTCGGCCGGGCGTTCGCGCCACGCATCGAACGCCGACTGCCGGAGCTGCACGCCGCGGAAGCCGAGTGCGGCGATATCGTCGATGGCCTGGCGGTCGTTTCCGTTCCACGTGATTGCGGCGTAGCCGAAGCGGATCCGCGCGGGCGGACGGCGGGGCGAACGCCACGCGAGCGCCGCAGCGGCGCCGAGACTGGTAGTGACAAAATCGCGGCGCTTCATTGCGGCCTCGCGAGGCCCTGTGCGTCGAGCCAGTTGTAAAAGTCGTCCAGCCAGTGGTCGCTCGTGGTTCCCTGCTTCTTGAGTCCGAAGCCGTGGCCGCCGGCGCTATAGATGTGAATTTCGGGTCGCTGGCCCGCGCGGATCAGCGCGTCATAGAACTTTGGCACGAAATCGCGCGCGATCGCATCGTCCTGCGCCCACGCGAGGAAGAGCGGCGGAAGGTTGGCGGGGATCGGTGGGATCACGCCGAATGGACCGCCGTAAATCATGGCCGCGAAGTTCGGGCGGCCGGCCGAATCCCGCTGCAGCACCGCCCCACTCGTCACCATGGCGCCGGCGGAAAAACCCATGAACCCGATGCGGCTGGGCGACACGCCCCACTCGGCGGCATGCTGGCGCACGACGTTGAGCGCCTGGATCCCGTCGGCGATGCCGTAGCGCCCGGCGGTGTCCATGTCCATCTGCGGAATGCCTTCTGAGCGTTTTTCCACGGTGCGGTACTTGAGCACGAAGGCGGCGATCCCTCGTGCTTGCAGCGACCGGGCGATCGACGTCGCCTCGAGGTCGATCGCCAGGGCGACGAACGCGCCGCCGGGCGCGAGGATAATGCCGGTGCCCGTCGCCTTGCCGCGCTCGGGGAGATAGGCGGTCAGCGTCGGCGTGACGACGTTGAGGATCACCGTGCCGACCGGCGTGTTCTCGATCGTTACTTCTTTCTGAGTCCAGCGCTCGGAACCCGGGGCAACGCCGGGCCAAACGTTCACCGTTTGCGCCTGCGCAGTACCGAGTGTGAGCAGGATACCGGCCGTGGCGAACGACGACGGTTTCCTCATGATCCCCTCACTTCTCAATTCACTTTTAGAACAGCCTCGATAAAGCTCAGACTCTTGGTTTCGACCCACTCGCCGGAGACCGCGGGAATGCCGATCGTGCCGAGCCGGTCGCCCGATCCGGTGGGCGGTCGGCCCTTCCAGGGTGCCTGCTTGACCTCGCGCTGGGCCACGATGCCGTGCCGCGGGTCGTAGCGAAAGATGAGCGCCGAGGCGAGCCCGCTGCGCGGTGTGAAGGAAAGGGCGACGCTGGGGTACGCGTCATCGCGCTCGATGTGTTCGCGGACGGAGGCCTCGTGCCCGGCATTCTTGAGCTCGGTCATGATCGCCTCAAGCACGGGGCGGACCACGGAGTGCAGTCGCTCTCCGCACATGCGCCGATCGGTTTGATCCTGTGGCGTCATGTTCGCAGGCGGTGCCTTCGCCACCCGCTCGGCGTGGGCTTTGAGCAGCGCGCTCAGTTTGGCTTTGAAATCGTCATTCATGGAGACAAACGATCTACGTTCGTGCGTCGAATGCCAAGACCTCGCCAGAAATCGGCGGGGTAGCTCAGCCCTGGCTTCTCACCCTTGGGAGTGACGATGTCGAGCGCATACCCGTCCGACAACTTCTCATAGCGAACGGCCTGGAGCGAAGCCGGGTCGTAGGGACCCAGGAACTGCAGTGCCGCTAGTGCATCGGGATAGTTCCCGAAACGCACGCGGTGGAGCTCGATGAGCGCAATGGCCGTCTTGAATCGCTGATCGATCGGACCGAGGGACGACATCTGGCGGGCAGCGAACAACTGCTGGTCCGAGCCCAAGAGTCGGAGGGTTTCAGCCCGGGCCATCTCGAGTGTGACTCCGACCGTCAGCAATGACTGCGCGGCAATTCCTTTTTCTTCTCGCAAAACACCAAGCAGCAGGTGCTCGGTCCCCACGTAGGAGTGACCGAGGTCGCGAGCTTCAGTCATCGCGAATTCCAGGATCTTCTTGGCTCGCGAGGTATACGGCAGGTCCTGAGACTGCGTGAGATTCTTTCCTTCCTTCAGCATGCCCTGAATCGTTGCACGCAGTCCCTCAGGACCAACGTTCAGGTTGGTGAGTACCGCGACGGCGATGCCCTCACCCTCGCGGACGAGGGCGAGGAGAATGTGCTCGGTCCCGACGTACTCGTGATGGAGGCGTGCGGACTCCTCCCGAGCCATCTGCAGGACTTTGCGAACACGATCGGTAAAGTTGTAGCCGTTCAACGCGTCACGGCCTGGGGCGTTCGTGAATAATCGACCAGAGCACACCAAAGCGGTCGCGCAGCTGGCTGAATCGCGTCGCGAAGAAGGTCTCCTGCAGCGGCATGTACACCTCGCCGCCCTCAGCGAGCACCGCGTGGACTCGCTCGGCTTCGGCCGACGAATCGAGCGACAAATTGAGATACACGCTGCGAATCTTCTGAAACACGGCTGGCGGAACGTCATTGCCGGTCAACACCGTATCGCCAATGTCGATCCGTGCATGAATGATCGCATTCCCCGCATCCTGCGGCGCGCCCGGCGCCTGACTCTGCTTCATCATCATGACGATCTTGCCGGCGAGGTGCTTCTCATAGAAGCGAAACGCTTCTTCACAATTCCCGCCGAAATTGAGTTGCGCATACAGTTTCATCGTTGACTCGGGAGTGTGACGACGAAGCCGTCAGGTTCGGGATGCACATGAATACTCCGCAGATCAGCGATCGTTGCGTCAGCCTCCTGGAGATCTCGGGGCGCGTAGTTGGTGGTCAGGGCGAGCACACGCGCGCCGGCCGCTTTTCCCGCCGCCACTCCGGCAGGCGCGTCCTCGAACACGATGCAGTCTCGAGGCTCGAACCCGAGCCGTTCCGCACCGAGCCGATAACCGTCGGGCGCCGGCTTCCCGCGTTTCACCTCTTCGGCGACGATGAGCGCGTCCGGCTCCGGCAAGCCGACGGACCCGAGCCGGAGGCGCGCCAGGTCTCGCCCGCACGACGTGACGATCGCCCAGCGATCCCGCGGGAGAGCAGCGACCAGCTCTTTGGCTCCCGGAAGGACGCGCAGCCCCTCGACATCAGCGAGCTCGGCCGCGTCGAGCCACGCAACCTCTTCGTCCGTGGCGAGACTCGGTGCCATGATCAGGAGCGTGTCGCGCGCTTTGCGGCCATGCGCGACGTGCAACAGCTTGACCAGATCGATCGGGTGGCGCTCAGCGGCCCAGCGCTGCCAGGTCCGCTCGACGACGGCCCGTGAATCCACGAGCACCCCGTCCATGTCGAAGAGAAAGGCTTTACAGCGGAGGGTCATTCCGCAGCGCGACCTTCGCCGCCAGCGCCTCCATCTGACGCTCGCGCAGCCGCGCCCAGCGCGGTAGCCGCACAGCGCCGCTCGTAATCATGCCGAGCCCCGCGAACACCATCAGCGCCAGGCCGGGGATCGTGTCGCCGAAGTAGCCGCCGAGCGCGCTCGAGGTCGCGACGATCGCGGTCACGCCGAGGACCGCAAACCCGGCGCCGATCGCGGCGCGCGCCGCGCCATGCACGGTCCCGAAGCGCAGCCGGTGACCGGTCTCGGTGGGTTCGAGCAGGACCTGCAGGTTGCCATTCGTCCATTGCCGCAGCGAGCCATCGGACCGGGTGCGGCCGCGCGCGTTGAAGACCTCGCGCAATTGGACGACGAGACGCTCCCACTCTTCATCTGTGAGGCGGCGATTGAGGTTGACGGTCCGAGCCACGCCGAGCGGGAGGCCGAGAATCGTGCGCGAGGCGGCACCGACGCGCACATCCATCGCCTGAGCCGCGTGCGCCACTGCATCGGCCGGAATACCAACCTCACGGCCGATCGCCTGGAGGTCGCTGAGGGTCAGTCCTTCGTCGGCCGGAACCTCGCGTGGCGGATTCGTCTGCGCTTCAGCGGCCACGCGAAAGATCGCGGCGATTTCCTTGTCGCTATAGCGTCGCTCGGCCATCATCTAAGATCGCTACGGTTAGTCACTCCCTGCCAGGGCAAGGGCCAGCAGCTAGGCATCTCGTGGCGCTCGCATCTCGACCTGTTCGGTCGCACGCGTCCACCGCTCGAGTCCCGCTTCGAGCGCGCGCTTCTTGGTCTCGAGTTGTACGCCGAGCTCGTGAGCCGCGCGAGCGCCGTCGGGCCGCGTGTAGAGCGCCGGGTCCTCGAGCGCCGCCACGACGCGCGCCACCTCGGATTCCAACGCCGCAACCGCGGCTTCCGCTTCCTCGAGCTCACGCTGCGCGCGGCGCAGCTCCTTGCGCGGGTCACGCTTCGAGGCTGGAGCAA
>Ga0193723_1000232_pt1 | contig 20745 bp, 14 predicted proteins | sample H2m2metaG_FD_143042 | JGI IMG/M metagenome (GOLD analysis project Ga0193723, IMG submission 143042) | Soil microbial communities from a riparian zone of the East river system, Colorado, United States - H2m2 | ecosystem: Environmental > Terrestrial > Soil > Riparian zone | place: USA: East River...
GTGGACGCCGGCTCGTAGCCGCCACCGAACCCCGCCGGGAAGGTGATCTGCCCGACGAGCGGCGCGGACTTGGGCGCCGTCAGGTCCGTGACGAGGGTGAGCAGCGAGCTGGCGCCCCACCCCAACTCCGCCACGGCGTCGAACGGCCGGTTGACGACCGTCGTAAAGCCCGTGGGCTCGTTGGGCCACAACTGCGGGGGCAAGACCGTCACGGTGAGCGCTGCCGAGCCGCTCTGGCCTTCGCTGGTGGCGGTGATCGTCGCGCTGCCCACGACGAGCCCGGTCACGAGGCCGCTGCCGCTCACGGTACCGACCAGGACGTTGCTGCTCGCCCACGTGACCACCCGGCCGGTCAGCACGTTCCCGCTCGCATCGCGGAGGGTGGCGGTCAACTGCTGCGTCCCGGCCACGCCGAGGCTCACGGTCGCGGGGCTGACCGTCACCGACGCCACCGGCGCCGGCGCGGGCGTGGTCACCGTCACCGCCGACGTTCCGCTTTGCCCCTCGCTCGTCGCCGTGATCGTTGCCGAGCCCGCCGCCCCCGCTGTGACGAGGCCGCTGCCGTTCACCGTCGCCACGGCCGCGGCACTCGTCGCCCACGTGACCACCCGGCCCGTCAGCACGTTCCCGCTCGCATCCCGTAGCGTCGCGGTCAACTGCTGCGTGCCCCCGACCACGAGACTCGCGGTCGCGGGACTGACCGTCACCGACGCCACCGGCGCCGGCGGGGGCGTGGTCACCGTCAGCGCCGCCGTCCCGCTGCGCCCTTCGCTCGTCGCCGTGATCGTCGCCGAGCCCGCCGCTACGGATGTGACGAGGCCGCTGCCGTTGACGGAGGCCACGCCGGGCGCGCTGCTCGTCCAGGTCACCACTCGGCCGGCGAGCGGATTCCCGCCGGCATCCTTCGGCGACGCCGTCAACTGCACGGTCTGCCCGACCTGCACACTCGCGGTCGCCGGGCTCACGCTAACAGAGGCGACGGGCACATTCGTGACGGTGATCGCCGCGGTGCCATTTCGGCCCTCGCTACTCGCGGTGATCGTGACCGTGCCCGTACCGCCACCCGTCACGAGCCCACTGCCGTTCACAGTAGCCACCGCCGCATTGCCGGTCGCCCACGTCACGGTGCGACCGGTTAGCGAATTGCCATTCGCGTCCTTCGGGGTCGCCGTCAGCTGTACCGTCTGCCCGATGGTCACACTCGCCGAGGTTGGGCTCACCGCCACCGTGGCCACCGGCACCACGGTCACCGTGATCGCCATCGCTCCGCTCTGGCCTTCGGAGGCGGCCGTCACGGTCGCGGCACCCGGGGCCACACCGCTCACGAGGCCGCTGCCACTCACCGCGGCCACGCCCGGATTGGTCGACGCCCACGTCACCACGCGCCCGGACAACGCATTGCCGTCCACATCCCGCGGCGTCGCCGACAGCTGCACGGTCTGCCCCACCACAACGCTTGCGGTCGCGGGACTTACCAGGACGCTCACGACCGGCGCCAGCGTCACGGTTACGATCGCGGTGTCGGCGGGTCCGCCCGGATTACCCTTGGCGACGACTCGGACCTTGCCGGTGTCCGCGCCGGCCTTGTAGCGCCCATTGTGCCGACCGTTGCTCGTGCTCGTGTCGGTGATGCTGCCGCTGGTGGCGCTCCAGCTCACCCCGACGCTGGCTGTGTCGCCGGCGGTGGTGAAGCCGATCGCCGTGAAGTCGGCAGCCTGGTTCTGCTCGAGCGTCACCAGTTTGGGAGAGACGGTGAGCCGGGAGGCCGCGCTGGAATCCGTCGGCGGCCGGGTGGGCAACTCGCACGACACAATGATCGCGGCGAGGCCGATGACCGAAAGGGTCTTATGCGAGAATGTCATTATGGCTTCGCCGTCATCACGACGAGGTTGTCGATCCACATGGTCTGAGTGACCGGGGAACCGTCGCCGATGTACGGCGCCATCACAAACTGATGGAACTTGATGGTCGGCCGCGCGCCCGTGCGGAACATCACGTCATGACGGTCGATCACCAGCGTGCCGTTGAACCAGTACTGCGCCACGCCGTCGGCCTGGCCGATGCCCCCCACGATCGAGTTGATCTGGAAGTACGCCTCGACGTGGTTCCAGTTGCCCTTGTATCCAGGGCCCGGCGCCGGCTTGAACCACACCTGCGGCGCGCTGATTTCCTTGTCGTTGTACCAGGGCGGGAAGCTGAAGCAGCTCGCCACCACGTACGTCTCGGAGAGGCCGTTGCAGCCGCCGATCGAGCGGTTCTCCGTGATGCCGATCAGATTGATGGGCGGTGCGCCGTAGCTCGTGTTGATCGCCCGGCTGTCCTGGATCGACAACCGCGGAATCCCGCCGTTCTGGTAGTTCTGCTCGATGTAGGCTTCCATCCAGCTGTTCGCCAACGCCGTGTAGTCGGCGTCCAGATCGCTCAGGATCTGGAATTCGTGGGGGTGATACAGCTGCTGCGAGCCCACCCAATTGGCGCTGTATCTCACCCAGTAGCTGACGTAGACGGTCGGGCTGGGCGCGAACAGGCGCCGCGCCAACCCCCATGAGGGGTTGGTCGCACCCGCGGCGAAGCGGACCTCGAGGGCGCGCGTGCTGCCCGCGATGTGCGTCGTGTCCGTGAGCGTCGGGGTGCTGGCGAAGTCGTACCAGCCACGCGCCCCAAAGCCGGTGTCCTCGAAATCGTCCTGGAGCAGGACGGTGCCGCCGGAGGGTGCCGTGACTGTCAGAGCCGCCGAGCCGCTCTTGCCTTCGCTCGTGGCGGTGATTGTCGCGCCGCCCGCCAGGAGGGCGGCCACCAAGCCGCTCCCCGTCACCGTGCCGACGAGCGCGTTGCTGCTCGCCCACGTGACCACCCGGCCCGTCAGCACGTTCCCGCTCGCATCGCGTAGCGTGGCGGTCAACTGCTGCGTGCCCCCGACCTGGAGACTCAAAGTCGCGGGACTGACCGTCACCGACGCGACCGGCGCCGGTGCAGGTGTCGTCACCGTCACTGCGGCCGTCCCGTTTTTCCCCTCGCTCGTCGCCGTGATCGTCGCCGAGCCCGCCGCCACCGCTGCGACCAGGCCGCTGCCGTTCACGGTCGCCACCGCCGCGGCACTCGTCGCCCACGTGACCACTCGGCCCGTCAGTACGTTCCCGCTCGCATCTCGCAGCGTCGCGGTCAACTGCTGCGTGCCCCCGACCACGAGATTCACGGTCGCGGGACTGACCGTCACCGACGCCACCGGCGCCGGCGCGGGCGCCGTCACCGTCACCGCCGCCGTCCCGCTTTGCCCCTCGCTCGTCGCCGTGATCGTCGCCGAGCCCGCCGCCACTGCCGTGACCAGGCCGCTGCCGTTCCCCGTCGCCACGGCCGCGGCACTCGTCGCCCACGTGACCACTCGGCCCGTCAGGACGTTCCCGCTCGCGTCCCGCAGCGTGGCGGTCACCTGCTGCGTGCCCCCGACCACGAGACTCACGGTCGCAGGACTCAGCGTCACCGACGCGACCGGCGCCGGTGCCGGTGTCGTCACCGTCACTGCGGCCGTCCCGTTGTTCCCCTCACTCGTCGCCGTGATCGTCGCCGAGCCCACCGCCACAGCCGTGACCAGTCCGCTGCCGTTCACCGTCGCCACCGCCGCGGCGCCCGTGGCCCACGTGACCACGCGGCCCGTGAGCACGTTGCCGCTCGCATCCCGGAGCGTGGCGGTCAACTGCTGCGTACTTGCGACCTGGAGACTCACGGTCGCGGGACTCAGAGTCACGGACGCGACCGGCGCTGGTGCGGGCGTCGTCACCGTCACTGCGGCCGTCCCGTTTTGCCCCTCGCTCGTCGCTGTGATCGTCGCCGAGCCCGCCGCCACAGCCGTGACCAGTCCGCTGCCGTTCACCGTCGCCACCGTCGCGGCGCTCGTGGCCCACGTGACCACGCGCCCGCTGAGGGCAATGCCATTGGCATCTTCGGGTGTCGCGGCGAGCTGGACGGTCTGCCCGACCTGCACGCTCGGCGCTGCGGGACTGACCGTCACCGACGCCACCGGCACGACCGTCACCGTGACGGCGGAGGTGTCTGCCAGGGAACTGCCGTTCTGCTTGGCGATCGCACGGTAGAGCCCGGCGGACTGGCCGGCGGTATAGGCGCCCGTCCCGGAGATCACTCCGCCGGTCGCACTGTACGTGACGGAGACGGTGACGCTGTCGCCGGTGTTCCTGCGCCCGTACGCCGTGAACTGGCGGGCGCCTCCTGCCGATACGGTGGTCGCCTTGGGGCTGATCACGATCTGAACCACGCGACGCTTCTTCACGCTGGAGCTGGCGCTGAGCGAGGGGCTGGAGAGGGTCGCCGTCACGAGCGCATCCGCGGCCGACGTGTCGGCCGTGTACATCCCGCCCGACGTGATCCCACCGGCCGAAGCGCTCCAGCGAACCGAGATGGGCACGCTGTCGCCGCCCTGCGTGAGGCCGTACGCCTGGAACAGGTGGTTCTGGAACGGATCGAGCGTGACTGTATCCGGGGAAACCATGAGCTGCGTGACGGGGTCGTCCACGCCGGTGCCCGGGTTGCGGCGCACATCGCAGCCGCTGAGGATGGCAGCAAGCGCGGCGAGAACAATGACGGTTGAGATCGACGTCGTGCGAACAAACATGAATCCCCTCCCTAGCTGAGAGCTTCGGTAGCTCGACTGGCTTGGCACGCGAACGGCGTGCGGTAGCCTCGGGGCTTTGCGTCCCCGGCTTTCGCCGGGTTTGCCTTTGTCGCGCTCCCCTCGAGAGGGGGGTGCGATACTGCGAACAACGATGTTGCGAACAACGAAAAGGCCGCCAACAAAACTCGAAGACTTCTCGAGTCGCTGGCGGCCGGGCTGACATGGCGACTACTCGTCGCCGAAGTCCCCTAGCTCTGCGTCACCGCCTTTCGGCGGTTTTGCTCTGAGCAGCGTACGGAACTACCGTTGCACGCGTGCAACAGTCGTGCCGAACGCTCACTACGGGTAGTCCAAATGGACGGAGTAAGGGTACTCCAAAGGAGTTACGGAATTATGAGATTTAGGGGTTTCGCTTTTCTCGCAACGCGTTGCCATACCATTCTGCAAGGAACCTTGCAATGCGCGTTAGGGGAGGAACGTCGAATCGCTCACCCTAGCGACTGGGTCGGACGGTGGTGGCGACCACGTGATCGACGTACAGGTGCTGCTCGACAGGGCCCCCCGAGATCCCACGGTTAAAGCTCAGCTGCACGGAATTCAGGCGCAGCTCGGTGCCGCTCCGAAAACTGAAGCCTGACCACGTGGCGCGCTGCACGCCGTCGATCCACAAGGTCTGACTGGCGTTTGATTGGCCCGGAGTGTTGAGCTTCACCCAGAACTCCAGGTGGTGCCACACGCCCGAGCTCAACGCCAACGGCGGCACGTAGGTCTCCGTCCCATCGCCGTAGCGCCCCCAGCAGGTGACGCCGTCGCCCTCTCGGGCCATGGCCGGATAGTACGTGTAGAAGCGTGTGTCCCCCGGGTCCCCCGTGGCTTCCGTCACAACCATCGCGATGAAGAAGTCCGTCCCGGTTGGACACACGCCAGCCTTCCCAAAGCCCGACCACTGATTGTCGGTCCGCGAGCCGTACAAGCCGAGCAGCTTGGTGCCCCCACGCCAGTCCGCCGGGAAACGGATGTAGTAGCTCATGTAGAGAGAGTCATACCCGGGCATGAAGAAGCGGGTGAGCCATCCCCCGTCGCCTCCGGCGACGTACTTCACGTCGAGATAGCGGCTCCCAGATTGGGCGACAGTGGAGTCGGTTACGACCCGTTGCACGTTGGCGTCAACGCCATCGGCCCACGCCGCCAGCGTGCCCGATTCGAAATCCTCGACGAAGACGGTATCCCCCTGCACGGACGCCAAGCCGGCATCCCGAGTGGCACAACTCGGCTGGAAACTCAGCGCCGCCAGGAAGACCAGCATCGTGCGCACCGGCTCACCGCTGGCTGATGTGGGCACGCTCATACCAGTAGCAGCCGGTCCGGGCCTTGCTGCCCTCCATCCCACCCCAGGTCGGGGCGAACTGGTACTCGATGAAGCCGGCGTCCGGCGGCATCTGCAGGTCCGAGTATTCTCCTTGCAGCACGCCGTCGAGCCACCACTTCGTCACGCCATCGCGGCTCGTGGACGTGGTGCTGTACCGCGCGTACCACTCGATCAAGTGCCACGCCCCCAGTACGACCGGTGTCGCGGCCACGGTTGGAGCCAGTCTTCGTGTGTCCTTCTCGAACGTCGGCTCCACCTGGATCGTGTAGTTGGTCCCATCGAAGAACATCATGAGATAGAGGGTGCCCCCCGAGGATGTGGCCGGGAACATGAACGCGATCTTATTCACGCCACTCGGGTGGGGCTCCCAGGGGTTGCCGGGTTTCCATCGAAACCCGAAATACGTCTCCCGTACGGGCGTCGGCGGATTGTAAAACACCACCGCCGGCTCGTAGCCCCCCGGGAATCCGGCGGCATAGGTGAATTGCAGGACACGTGATGCCTGGCCGGACGTCGTCGTGTCGGTCGTCAGCCCGGCCCCTGACCCGTTGGTGGTGCGCCGCTGGAGTATGCGCCACGTCTTGCCGACCAGCGCATCCACGGTCCCGTCGCTCAACACCGTGGACCCCGCCGGCTCGTTGGGCCAAGGGGCACCGTCGACAGCCCTTTCGACCACGGGCGCCGCTGTACTGTCCGCCGTCCCCCCCCCCGAGATGCACCACGGGACGGTCGCGCTGTGACACCCGATGATCGGCAGGATGAGCAACAGGGCTCGGCATTCCACGACCGTGACTCCGGGATGGCTCGGCAGCAGACCAAGGCACGACCCGTGCCACGCACGACCGTTGCGTGCGCGCCACGACCGGGTGGTCCGCGTTTTGCCATCAAGGGGCGTCATGATCCCCCTAAGAGTTGCCTTCGTCGGCACCGGCAACATGGCCCGCCTCCACCTCCACAGTCTGCGGCGCGTGCGCACGCCGCACATGGTGGTGGGCGTCCACGACAGCGACGCGAGTGCCAGCCAGGGGTTTGCCGACTTGGCCGGCGCCATCAGCTACCACACACTCAGAGAACTACTCGACGTTGGCCGACCGGACCTCGTTCACGTCTGTACTCCGGCCGGCACGCACTTCGAGCCTGCGCGCGCCGCGCTGCTCGCCGGGGCGCACGTCTACGTTGAGAAGCCATTCGTCGAGACGGGCGTCGAGGCCGACGAGCTCCTGGCCCTGGCGGCAGCGCGCGGATTGCTGGTGTGCTCGGGACACCAGCAGGTGCGGGACCCCGCATACGTCGAGCTGCAACGTCGGGCGCCGGGACTCGGCGACATCGTCCAGCTGGAGAGCTACTTCACGTTCCGTCCTGTCGGCGCCAATCCCGCGGCCGCCGGAGCGCGGGCGCTGGCCAACCAGCTCGTGGACATTCTGCCCCACCCCCTCTATACGCTCGTCGATGCACTCGAGCGGCTGACGCCCGATCCAGCTCCGATTGAGATCGCGACGCTGGTGGCGACTCCCACAGACCTGCACGCGGTGCTGCGCGCCAACGAGCGTTACGGCCGCCTGTCCTTGAGCTTGCGGGCGCGGCCGGTCGCATCGTGGTTCTCGATCAGCGGAAGCGGCGGCACGTTGACGGCGGACTTCCTGCGCACGAGCGTCGTGGGAGCGGCGAATCCCGGTGAGTCACCCGTGGAGAAAGCGGGCAACCCGCTCGTGGAGGCGTGGCAGCTCGCCGTCCGCAGCACCGCGGGCGTGGCCGCGCGGATCCTGCGGGGGGGAGACTATCCCGGGTTGGCCGAGCTGATCGGCGCGTTTTACGCCGCCGTCGCGGCCGGGAGCACTTCTCCTCTCACGCCCGAGCACCTGAAGCGCGTCACGATCCTGTTCGAGGAGCTGGCGGCCAACGTGCGCGGCGCGGCCGAGCGAACGGTCGTGCAGCGCCAGACGCCGCCGCCGCCCGCGCCCGAAGCACCGCTCGCCGTCGTGACCGGCGCGCGTGGGTTCTTCGGCCGAGAGATTACCAAACACCTGGTCCGGCGCGGGTATCGCGTGCGCGGCATCAGCCGGTCGCCCGACGGCGACGACCCCCACGTACACGCGTGGCTGCGTCTGGACCTGAGCCGCTCCGCGCCACCTGAGGCGTTCGCCGGCGCCGACGTGGTGGTACATGCGGCCGCCGAATCGGCCGGTGGATTCGAGAGCCATCAACGCAACACGATCGATGTCACGCGGAACGTGCTGCGCGGTATGCAGGCCGCGGGAGCCACGCGGCTCGTGTACGTGAGCAGCCTTTCTGTGCTGCGGCCGCCGCGGACGCCGTGGGAAGAGCAGAACGAGCAGACGCCCCTCGTCCCGCCTGACGAACGCCGCTATGGCGCCTACGTGTGGGGGAAGACGGCCGCCGAGCGTCTCGTGACAGGCGACGCGCCGGCGATGGGCATCGAGACGAGGATCATCCGCCCGGGCGCGCTTGTCGACTGGGGGAACCCCGACCCCCCGGGTGTCTTGGGACGCCGGCTCTTTGGGCGCTGGCATCTTGGCTTTGGCCGCCCCGGACTGCCCCTGCCGGTCTGCGAGGTGGGCCGGGCCGCCGCGGTCGTCGCGTGGTCGGCGGCGCAGTTCGACGAAGCACCGCCTCTCCTCAACGTGATCGATCCGGCGTTCGCCACGCGGCGCCTCTTGCTGGCGGAATTCGCGCGCCACGGCTGGCGCGGCCGAATGGTGTGGATGCCGGTTCCGCTCTTCGCGGTCCTGGTCCACGCGGCGCGCTACGCGCTGGCGTTGCCGACATTCCGGCGACCCACGCCCCTGGCGCTGTATGGCATCCTCCGCCCGCGGCGCTACAGCTTCGTCCTCGCGGCGCAGATCCTGAGTCGCGCGATCGAAGCGCAAGAGCCCGGGCGCCGCGCGGCAACGCTGGCGGCCGCCCCCGCATGATCGGCGTGACCCTGCTGGTGGGATTCCTGGCAGCCGTGCTGCTCCTGCCGACGGTATCGGACTGCATCAGTCTCGTACGCGTGCTGCTCGGCCACCGCGGCCACGCGCGGCGGCCTGCGGTCGAACCTCCCCGCTTGCTCTTTCTCGTCCCCGCGCACAACGAAGAGCTCCTGATCGAGTCCTGCGTGCAATCCCTGCTGCAGCTGCGGTACCCGGCGGCGCACCGCAGCGCCGTGGTGATCGCCGACAACTGCACCGACCGCACGGCCGAGCTGGCCCGCGCCGCGGGGGCGCAATGCCTCGAGCGGCACGATCGGCAACTCCCCGGCAAGCCCCGGGCGATCGCCTGGGCGTTGTCGCAGCTTCCCGTGAAAGAGTTCGACACCGTCATCATCATTGATGCCGACACGGTGGTCGACCCGGGCTTTGGGCGGGCGCTGGCAGCGGAGGCGCCGGTCGCCGGCAAAGCCTTCCAGGCCTATTTCGACGTGCGCAATCCCGCAGACGGTCCACTCACGCGCATGGCGACGGTGCTCGCCGCAGCCAACTACCGGTTTGCCTATGCGCTAAAACGACGCGTCGGTCTCAACGCGCCGCTGCTCGGCAACGGGATGTGTATCGGAACGGCTGTGCTCGCGGCGCACGGCTGGAATGCATTCACCATCGCGGAAGACTGGGAGCTGTACACCCGGTATACGACGACCGGCGTGCCCATCGAGTCGCTGGAGTCGGCGCGCCTGTACGCCGAGGAAGCGCGGTCGCTGCGGCAGAGCTCCACGCAACGCCAGCGCTGGACGGCGGGCAAGCTGACCGTGCTGGGCCGACTCATCGCTCGTCTCGTGACGAGCGGCCAGATCGGCCTCGCCCAGAAGTTCGACGCCGTCGCCGAGCTCACCGGTCCGGGGCCGGTCGTGCACCTGGGCCTGGCGACCGTGCTGGCCGCGCTCACCGCCTTCGTCCAGCCGCCGGGCGCCGCCGCGTTGCTGCTCGCTCTTGCCTGCTCCGTGGTTCGGCCGGCGATCTACACCCTCGCGGGTTTGTTCGTACAACCGAAGCCGCTACGTGCCGCGGCGGCGTTCGCGTTCTTGCCGTTTTACATGGTGTGGCGCCTTGGGGCGGCGGTCGCTGCGCTGAAGATGCTCGGTGACAAGCCCTGGGTCCGAACGGCGCGACAGTAGCTACTTGCTCAGCAACAGGATGACGCTCGTCGAAAACGGCCGCAGCGCCCAGAAGCGACCGTGTTCCCGCAGCCCGACCCGGTGCAGGTCCCGCCGCATGTCCGCTTCCTCCACGGAGTGACGGACCCCACCCGGCTCGCGGCCCGTGAGCCCGGTGGCGAAGCGCAAGAAGGGTCCCACGCAACCATACTGGATCACGAGAGACCGGCGACTGACGCGCGCCAGCTCCCTCAGGGCCCTGAGTCGTGTCGCCTCGTCCAAGTGCATCAGGAGGCCGACGCACGTGACCGTATCGAATGAGGCGTCCTCGAACGGCAGGGACGTCACGTCAGCCTGGTGGAAGGAGACGTGGGCGAGATGCCGCTGCGCCACCGCCATCATCGCTGGAGAGATATCGGATGCGACGACGTCGGTAAACCCCTCCCGGAGTAAGAAGGAGGTAATACGACCGGTGCCGCACGCGGCGTCCAAGACGCGATCGGTGCGTGCCAGCGGCTGCAGCGCCCGCCGCAGCGCGCGCCCTTCCAGCCACCGGTACACGCGCCCCTTCACATCGCTGAAACGCCCGCGGTCGTAGTCCTCCGCATGGGGCGTCACCTGCCAGTGACCCTTGGGGTCGTCGACCACCACAGGATTGCGCATCAGGAAAGTCCTCTTGCGTTCGCGACCTTACGCGGCGCGAACGCACTCATCGTAGAGCTGATCATAGCTGTTCACCATGTGTGTGAGTGTGAACTTTGCTTCGACTGCTTTGCGGCCAGCCTGCGTGAGCCGCCCACGCGTACCGGGCTCTGTGCCGAGGCGTTGCAGTGCCCGCGCGACTTGCTCCGGGGAATCCGCGTCGACCAGCAGCCCGTCGACATCGTGCGTGATGATTTCTTCCGGTCCTCCGGACTTCGTGGCGACCACCGGCACCCCGCAGGCCATCGCCTGAACCACGGAGAGTGAAAAGCCTTCGGAGCTCGAGGTGCTGGCGTACAAGTCCAGGTTGTTCATGACGTCGTGTACGCTGCTCTTGAAACCGGTGAAGGCGACCATGTTTCCGAGGCCCAGGTGATCGCGTAGCGTCAGCAGCTCTTGGTACAGGGGACCCTGGGCTTCCCCCACCACCACGAACCGGTACGGCAGCGCTTGCCGCTGCAGCAATGCCGCTGCCTTCAGCAGCACATCGTAAGACTTGGCCGGGCGCACGTTTCCCACCGCACCGACGAGGATCTCGCTGTCGCCGACGCCCCACTCCTGACGCAGCGACCGGTCGCGGCGCGGCGCAAACACCGAAACGTCGATGCCGTCGGTGATCACGGCGGTGCGATCAGGCGTGAGATCGCCCGCGGACAGGAAGAACCGTCGCAGCGACTCGGACACGAAGACCACCTTGGTCACCCCGCGACGCATGATGCCGAACTTCACCGCGCGATACTTCGCATTCCCGGACAAGTCCGGCCGGCCGTGCAGCGTGCTGATCACCGGCACCCCGCAGAGCAGACCCGCCAGGCCGCCGTAGACACCCGCGCTGAACAGGTGAGTTTGAATGAGATCGATCCGGTACTTCCGCACCGCCCGGCATAACCCGGCGAGATAGCGCACGTCGAACGCCCGGTGGAGCGGCGTGATGATGGGCTCGAACCCGTGCTCCACGAGGTTGTCGTACACCCACCCGGTGCCGGGGATGGCGACGAAGGAGCGCCACCGCCGCGCGTCCAGACCCTTCGCCAGCTCTAAGCACACGGTCTCTGCGCCACCAGGCCCGCACGTGTCGATCACATGAAGGATGTTTTTCACGTGACCGCCAACTGTCGCAGCTCGTGTTTCGTCGCCCGGTGAAGCGCGACCGTCATGGCGAGGTTGATCCAGAAGAACGGATAGTAGAGCACGGTCACAAAGAAGCCGGTGACGAGATACCCGACGAGGGCGCCGTCGAGACCGTTGGCCATCCCGAAGAGGAAATCACCTTCCGGCAACTGTCGGGCGAGCTTCCTGGTACGCGCGTTGATGACGAAGGTGTAGACAATCAGCAGTCCGAACACGAGCAGGCCGGTGTAGCCCAGCTCGGACCCGGCCTGTACAAAGATGTTGTGCGGCAGTTGGCCCCTCGGATTGACGTAGCGGCGGTAGTAGTCGGCCCAGTTCGCGTAGCCGATCCCCAGGAGCGGATGCTGGTTGGTGATCGCGATTCCGTCCTTCCAATAGGTGAGCCGGCTCACGGAGGTCGGGTCCGATCCCATGCTCGTCAGACGCTCCTTCTGCTCCTGCGGAAGAAGCGCGACGGCGGCGACGACAATCGCCGCGGTGGCGATCAATGTGCGGACCCGGTGCCGGCTCTTCATGAGGAACCAGAAGAGCACGGCGCCCCCGCCCAGCACCGCCCCCCGTGAGGACGACGCCAACATCCCGATGACGGAAGTCGCGGGCAGGAGCGCGAGCAGCGCCACCTTGCCCCTGCCCCAGTAGCGGCGCAGGGCCAGGACGAAACACAGCGAGATCGGGAAGAAGATCGTCATCTCAATGCCGAATTCCCCCGAGTTGTGAAACCACCCGGGAGCCCCGAGGACCCCCCAGTCGCGGAACGCAAATCCGATCGACGCCCACGATCGGGTGGCGTGCAGCGACATCTTCAGGTTGTACAGCAGAAATGACAGGATGAAGACCAGGAATCGTTGCTCGGTGATCACGACGCCCGAGATCAGGACGTAGATCACGACCCACGAGACGAAGAGCGGCAGGGCAGCAAATGAGGTCGCGGGAAAATATGCCGTTGCCGACGTGAGGAGAACGACCAAACTGAAACAGGCCAGCGTCCAGTCCGCCGGCGTCGTGAAACGCCACGATCTGCCCTCCATGAGGAACGCCCCACCGCACAACACGATGGACAGCATTGCCCAGGGGAGCAGGTCGATCGCGGCGTAGATCGATTGTGGCCGGACGTATTCGAAAAACAGGTAGACACAGATCAGCCAATAGGACGCCGGCTGGGTCGTGAGAAAGCGCCAAATGCTCTGCGCGCGCAGCGTATACAGGCTGCGCCCGCCCACAACGCGGGGGGGGAGTCGCATTGCGCCGGTCCCTGAGAGCACGTCAATCGCCACGGGACTCGGTACGCGCAAGAATGGGGCCGAGTCGAATGGCGCCACGATCGTTGCGACGGCGCCACACTAAGTACCTGGCACGGCGCTTGCCCCTCCGGACCGCACGGCCCACCTATGCTGTCGAGTCTCCTGTATGCTGGCCTTGGTGCCATCGGACTACCCGCGCTCGCGCGCCGCCTGAGGGATGCGGGGGTCATCCTCTGTTACCACAACGTCGTGGGAGGAGCCACTGCCGCCCCCAAGGGCGAGCCCAGCCTGCACCTCCCCGTGAACGCGTTCGAGCGCCAGATGCGGTGGTTGGCCAGCCACTATCAAGTCGTTCCACTGGTCGACCTCATCGGCCGAGTGGAGCAGGGCCGCACGCTGCGTCGGCTCGCCGCCGTGACCTTCGACGATGCGTATCTCGGCGTCTTCCAGCACGCCTGGCCCGTGCTGCGCGAGCTCCAGATCCCCGCGACGGTGTTTGTGGTGTCTAACGCGCCGACCGGCGCAGAGCCGTTCTGGTGGGATCACCCGGCGGTCCAGGCGGCAGCCACACCCCAGCGCCGTGACGCCTGGTTGAGCGAGCTCCGGGGCAACGGTGCTGCGATCCTTCGGTCCCTCGCGCCCGCCGTCGACGCGGCGCTGCCGAACGACCAAAAGCCGGCGGACTGGACTACAATTGCGCGCGCCGCCCAAGCGGGCCTCACGCTCGGCGTCCATTCGCGAACCCACCGCGCGCTCCCCACACTCAGCGACGCCGAGTTGGAGGACGAGCTGGTCAGCAGCCGGGAGGTGATTGCGCGCGAAACGGGAACGGCAGCCGACGTCTTCGCCTATCCGTACGGCGCATGGAACCGTCGGGTGCGCGAGGCGGTGCGCGCGGCGGGATACCGGGCCGCGGTGACGTTGGACTACGGGTTGAATCGCGCGGGGGCGGGGGCCGATCCCCTCGCCCTGCCACGCGTGAATGTGCCCGCTGGAATCTCGGACGCCGCCTTGGAGGTGTGGCTGGCCGGTTTGAGACTCCGTCTACCGGCCGCCCACCGCCCGGATCCACTGCTCGAGTCGCACGAGATCACTGACCGCCAGACGTCCGTGGGTTGGGAGCGTGCATAGCCGGTCCGCAAGCAGGCGACCACCGGGGAAATCCGCGTCTCGATTGAGGCAGCGCGCCCGAAACCGTTCGACGTCGCACAAGGCCTGCGGATACCCGGGCATGATGCCCAGGCGTCGTGCCGCCGGCTCTGTCGCCGAGCGGCGGGCCGGAGCCGACGCGAGGACGGGGAGTCGGAGGTAGCCGGGTCGCGCGTGACGGGCCGCGCTGACAGGTTGAAAAGCGGGATGGCGCTTCAGCTCGACCAGCAGGCGCTCCGCGATGCGTCGGCGCAGGTCCACCTCTCGCTGCGCCAAGGCCCAGGTTGCGGCGATGACGGAGGCGGATGCGGCGCTCACCCGTCGCAGGGGCCGCGGCTCCCGATAGATCGTCTGGCCAAGGCGGAGAAACGGCAAGGCCGCGGGGATGGCGTAGAGGCTGGGACGCTCGAGCAGCAGCTGCGCGGCGAGCGTCACGAGTTCCGCCCAGCCCCGGCGCGCCTTGCCCAGTATGCCGCGCACACGCTCCAGCACCCGCGCGCCCACGTCGTCGTGGGCGAGGAGGGCCCCGCCGCCGCCCCCCGTGAGACCCTTCCCTCGCCCGAAGCTCAAGACGGCGAGGGAGCTCTGGCTTCCCGCCGGACGGCCGTTCAGCGTGCCGCCGGCCCCCTGGGCGGCGTCCTCGATCACGACGGCCCCGGCTGCCGCAGCCAGGCGATTCACTTCGCCGAGATCGATGGGATACCCGTAGAGGGGCACGGCCACGATCGCCGCGGCGCCGTGACGCAGCGTCGCGCGCAGCTGGGCAAGATCGGGAGCGAGCGTGCGCGGATCCGTGTCGTAGAGCAGCACCGGCGCGTTCGCGCCATCGGCCGCGGTGGCAAGGTCGAAACACCCGTACGCGGGCATCGCGACGGCAGCACCGGCACGATCGCTCAAGACGCCGAGCAGCGCGGCGGTGAGCGCCGCCGTGCCGCTGTCCATCAACAACACGTCCCTCGAGGAATAGCGCTCCTGCAACAGCGCGGTGACACGCGCCTCGGCGAGCGCGGAGCGGCCATTGCGCGCAACGGCCACGCGCGCGCCGGCGAGCAGCGCCGCTGCAGAGACGGGCGAGTGGACCGGAACCTGGTGCCGCCAGCCGCTCATCGAGGGAGAGGCTCTGGCATGCTCAGCCGTACGTGGTCATACCAGAAATAGTCTTCTTCCGTCTTGCTGCCGCCGATGCCGCCCCACGTGGGGCTGAACTGGAACTCCGTGAAGGGGTTGGCGGCGTCGAAATTCACGTTCGTGTAGTAGCCCACCTGGGTGCCGTTCACCCACCACTGCACGACGCCGTCGCGCGAGGTGCTCGTCGTGCTCATCTTGAAATACACCTCGATGTCATACCATTGGCCCGCGGTCACGACGTAGTTCCCCCCATTCACGTTCCCGCCCAGCTGCCGGGCCCCAGGATCGTCGCCCCAGCTATTCGCCAGGTGGCCGTTACTGGTCGTGAACTCCGTAGTCACAATGAGGTGGAACGGTCCGCCGGGCGGGCCGTTCATCTGTAAGACCAGGATGTTGTCCTGGGCGAGCACGAAGGAAATCTCATTCACGCCCGCCGGATGTCCCTGCCACGGCAGGCTCGCCCTCCAGCGGTAGCCGAAGTACATCTCCCGGCGCGGACCGTCCAGGGAGCGGTACATCGCGGCCGGCCCGTGGCCGCCCGTGAAACCGATCGGATAGCGCCAGCGCCCGACCTTCGGCGGCGACAGTGGCGCGTCGGGATCGTCCACTTCCGTCACGTTGCTATCGGGATTGTCGATGAACCACCCGTCGCTCAGGGGCACGGCCGTGCCGACGGCGAAGGCATCGTCGAACCCATAGTCGGACAGGGTCGCAAAGTCCGGCGGTTCGTTCGGCCAGGGGCCTTGTGGCGCCACGGGCCCGCCGCCGCGATCGCAGTCCGCAGCGAACGCGACGAGGGCGACCAGCGCCACGAACGGGGGGAAGGCGGAGCGCATTAGGGGACTCCTGAGCGTCTGAGGATGGTGAAGGGCGCGCTTTCGGCACCGTCCAAGCCCGTTGCCGCCGCCGTGAGCGTGTACCCGCTCCCCGGCCGGTCAATGCTGAGATCCGAGAACGTGGCGACGCCGTTGACGGCCGTGACGGTCAGTGTTCCACGTAGCGTGCCCGGCGCCCAGCGTCCGCCGTTTTGCCCGATGGCGATGGTGAGCGGGCCGGTGAACGTCGTGTCCGTGTTCCCTTGGGCATCCAACGCCGAGACCTGCACGGGGGGCTGGATGGTCGCCACGGGGTACGGGGGCGCGTCACTCGGTTGGACGGTGAAGCCCACGTGTGTGGCCGATGCGGGGGGCGGGGGTGGAGGAGGAGGTTCAGGACTCGTCGTCGCCGCGCTCAGCCGCACATGGTCGTACCAGAAGTAGTCCTCTTCCGTCTTGGTGCCGCCGATGCCGCCCCACGTGGGGCTGAAGTGGAACTCGTAGAACGGGTTGCCGGCGTCGAAATTCACAGTGGTGTAATCCCCGACCAGCGTGCCGTTCACCCACCACCGCAGGATCCCGTCCCGCGAAGTGCTCGTCGTACTCATCCTGAAGTACCCTTCGATCTGGTACCATTGACCGGGTGTCACCACGTAGTTCCCGTTCACATTGCCCCACAGATGCCGGGCCCCGGGGTCGTCACCCTCGCTGTTGGCCAGGTGCCCGTTGCTCGTCGTGAACTCGGCAGTCACCATCAGGTTGTACGGTCCCCCAGGGTCACCCTTCATCTGCACGACGAGGATGTTGTTGTCGGCGATCACGAAAGAGATTTCGTTCGCGCCCGACGGATGTCCCTGCCACGGATTGCTCGCCTTCCACGCGTAGGTGAAATACATCTCGCGCGTCGGGTCGAGGGGGCGATACATGACCGCTGGCGCCTCGCCAGCCACGAACCCGACGGGGTAGCGCCACTGTCCCACGTTGGGCGGCGAGAGCGGCGCTCCCGGATCGGTCCCTTGCGTCGCGTACCCGTTGGGATTGTAGAGGTACCATCCGTCGCCGAGGGACACACCCTCGCCCGGGGAAAAGGCAGAGTCGAATGCGTAATCGGACAGCGGCACGAAACCCGCCGGTTCGTTCGCCCCGGCGGCGGCGCTGATCGGTGGCGCGACCGGCCCACGCGTAGGCTCACAGCTTGCCATGGTGGCAGCGAGAGCGACGAGGGCGACGCAGGCGGCACGGGTCGGTAACATGAGTAGGCTCACGGGAGAAAGCGGACCAAACGCGGTCCGAGGCGATTCGCGATCGGCAACGGCAACCGCCGCCACAGACGCGGGCCCCAGGAGAGGGCCGGGTCGTCCGGCGATGGCGTGGCCTTCACCCCGCCGGACGCGTACTGGTGCCACGGCAGGGGCACGTCGGCGCCACCCCATTGCTTCTTGAAGTGGTGTGTGCCGCCGCCGGGCGTGCAGCGACCGAAGTTGAACACGCGCACGCCGCGGGCGATCATGTGCTCCATGAACGCCCAGTACAACAGCATATTGGCCGCGAGCGCGCGCGACTCGCGCAGCGCTCCGGCCCAGGTCATCTCGAATTCCTCGCGCCACACGAAGCCGCACCCTCCCGCGAGCGGCCGATCGCCACGGTACACGACCCCGAACTCCACGAGATCGGGAAACGCCACGACGAGGCGTTCGAAAAACGCTCGGGGCAGCACCGGCGTCCCCAGGTCGCGCATCGTCCGCGCGAACACGTCGTAGAACGCGTCCCGCTGATCCGGGCCGAAGCGCACCGTCAGGCCGTCCTTCAGGGGGCGGCGGATCTGACTGCGCAGCTTGGACGGGAAAGACGCGAACAGCGCTTCGGGCGTGGCGGGCAACGGTCGCAGGACCGTGATCTTCCTCGACGACACCGGCAGGTCGAGAGCCGCACCGTCCCGGGTTCGGAGCTCGAGGAGATCCGCTCGGGAACGACGCGCCTCGGCGACCGCGGCCTCCACGAGCTGACGTCGGGCTTCCGGTGACCCCAGAGGGCCACCGTCATTAAGGAAGGGAAGCGACACGAGGTAGTGCCCGAAGAGCCAGCTCCGAACGCGCACCAACGGGAGAACGCCTTGCAATGCTCCGCTGCGATCGCTCACCAGGCGATACAGGCACTCCACTCCCAAGACGTCGGTGAGGATGTCGCGCCAGGCGGCGAGATGGCAAAAGCTGCTGCCGTCAGCGCGCGCCACGAACGCGTCCCAAGCGGCGAGATTGCCGTCGAGGGATTGACTCACTGGAGCACCGCCACGTTCAAGGGCTCGCTGAAGCCCGCCACGGTGTCCCGAACGGCGGTGAACCGGAACTCGGCCAGCAGCCGTTCGAGCCGCCCGGCGGTACGGTGGAGACCGCCGTAGTGCCGCACGCGCGTGAGCCACGACACGTCCAGGCGCGGCTGGGCCGGATCGATCTCCCAGGGGTGGATGTAGAACGTGCCGGGTGTGCCGAGACGCTCGCACTGGCGGAACGCGGCCCGCACGACACCGTACGGCAGGAGGCGGAAGTACGCGCCTCCCGCCGCCGGCAACCTGACCCCGCACCAGCGCAGGGTCGTGGGCGGAATCTCGGCGAGCCGCCCGGCCGGCCGGTCGATCCAATGCGGGTGCGGCAGCCCGCTGGGGTAGCCGTACCCCAAGCGCCGCACCGGAAAGAGACTGGAGTCGTAGCGGTGGTCTTCTTCGATGAGAACGTCGAGCGCCCACTCCCGGCCCGGCACGATCGAAAAACTGGGGGCGCGGAATCCTAGCACCGGCTCGCCGGAGATCTCCTCGAGCAAATGCTTCGTGCGGCGAATCGACGCGCGGAACTGAGCCGGGGTTTGATGAGTGACGCGGACGTGATCCCACCCGTGCGACGCGATTTCATGGCCCGCCCGCACGATGGTGCGGATCAGGTCAGCGTGACGTTCGGCGACCCACCCGAGCACAAAGAAAGTCGCGTGCGCCTCGTGGCGGGCGAGGAGATCGAGCAGCCGCGGGACCTGCGTGGCGACGCGAGACTCGAAGCGCGTCCAGTCGGACCGCGGGACGCGGGACTCGAACGCCGAGACCTGGAAGTACTCTTCCAGGTCGACGGTGAAGTGGTGGGCCGTCATGGCCCCTGGAAGTGCAACGCCCGTGCCGAGACGCGGCGTGACGGCGGGAGGGACGTTCGTCGGGTGGCAGCAGCAGTCCGTCGCGGCGACGCTACAGCAGCAGTACCGAGACCACCTTCGAATCCGACCCTGACGCGCCGGCCGCGTCTTGCACCGTGGCGGTGATCGTAAAGCTGCGCGGCAGAACAATGATGTACGTGTGGCCCACCGTGAACGAGCCGGCGGTCGACCGCGTACCGGTCGACGTCGTACCGTCGCCCCAGTTTATGGTGTAAGACCAGGGCCCATTGGGGGTCGCGTCGCTGAAGCTGAAGCTGCTGGAGTACAGCAGTCCCGTCACCGCGGTCTGGTCCACCCCGGCGTTCACGACCGGGGCCGTGTTGGGGGCCGTCACCGTCACCGTCTTGGAGGTCGTCGTGCTCTGCGCACCCTGGTTGTCGGTCACGCGGAGCGTCACAGTGAACGTCCCGCCGGGCGAGGCGTAGGTGTGCGACGGGTTCTGCAACGTCGACGTCCCGCCGTCCCCGAACGTCCAGCTGTAGCTCGCGATCGAGCCGTCGGGGTCGCTGCTCGTGCTCGTGAAGTTGCAGCCGAGGCCGGAGCAGCTGAACGTGAAGTTCGCCGTCGGGGCCTGGTTCGGGGCCGTCACCGTCACCGTCTTCGACGTCGTCGCACTCTGCGCGCCCTGGTTGTCGGTCACGCGCAACGTGGCGGTGTAGTTGCCGCCCGCGGTGTAGTTGTGCGACGGGTTCTGCAGCGTCGACGTCCCACCATCCCCGAACGTCCAGCTGTAGCTCGCGACCGTGCCGTCCGGATCACTGCTCGTGCTCGTGAAGTTGCAGCCGAGGCCGGAGCAGCTGAACGTGAAGTTCGCCGTCGGGGCCTGGTTCGGCGCCGTGACCGTCACCGTCTTCGACGTCGTCGCACTCTGCGCGCCCTGGTTGTCGGTCACGCGCAGCGTGGCGGTGTAGCCGCCGCCCGCGGTGTAGGTGTGCGACGGGTTCTGCAGCGTCGACGTCCCGCCGTCGCCGAAGGTCCAGCTATAGCTCGCGACCGTCCCGTCGGGATCGCTGCTGGTGCTGGTGAAGTTGCAGCCGAGCCCAGAGCAGCTGAACGTGAAGTTCGCCGTCGGGGCCTGGTTCGGCGCCGTGACCGTCACCGTCTTCGACGTCGTCGCACTCTGCGCGCCCTGGTTGTCGGTCACGCGCAACGTGGCGGTGTAGTTGCCGCCCGCGGTGTAGGTGTGCGACGGGTTCTGGAGCGTCGACGTCCCACCATCCCCGAACGTCCAGCTGTAGCTCGCGACCGTGCCGTCCGGATCACTGCTCGTGCTCGTGAAGTTGCAGCCGAGGCCGGAG
>Ga0193723_1000233_pt1 | contig 20721 bp, 16 predicted proteins | sample H2m2metaG_FD_143042 | JGI IMG/M metagenome (GOLD analysis project Ga0193723, IMG submission 143042) | Soil microbial communities from a riparian zone of the East river system, Colorado, United States - H2m2 | ecosystem: Environmental > Terrestrial > Soil > Riparian zone | place: USA: East River...
GAGAAGATCGACGGCTGGGTGATCGGGGCCGTGCTTCGGGTGGTGGAGCAGCACCGTGGCGAGGTGGGCCAGCTGATTGCCCAGACCGTCAGCTCATGGGATCCGCAGGAGACCTCGCGGCGGATCGAGCTCCTGGTAGGGCGCGACCTTCAGTTCATCCGGATCAACGGGACGCTGGTGGGCGGGCTGGTCGGGTTATTGATCTATACGGTGACCCACGCGTTTTGAGAGGCGGTAGATGGGGCGGCGGTAGTTGAAGCGGCGGTAGATGAAGCGGCGGAAATAAGGAGGCGGAAGAATGTAGGCGTAAGAAGGGGAATAGCCCGGGTAGTTCTGATACTAAATCCAGGGCTGATCGGTCGTAACCTTCTGGTATGATGCCGTACGAGAAGTTCGACGCCTGGAAATTTGCTCACCGCCTGGCTCTCAGGATTTATGACGCAACCGAGCGTTGGCCCTCTACTGAGCGCTACCAGTTGACGGCCCAGATCCGTCGTGCTGCCCTCTCCGCTCCTACTAACATTGCCGAGGGAGCGGCCAAGAAGGGTACTCGCGAATTCCGCCGCTATCTGGACATCTCGCTAGGTTCGCTTTCGGAGGTCTCCTACCTGCTTCGGTTTAGCCGAGATCGTGGTATTCTCGATGCCGAATCATTTCGAGCGTTGGATGATCTGAGAAATCAGGCGGGAGTGCTGACGTGGCGCCTCTATGGCTGCATGAGTAGAAGGAGCGCCTGACTCATTCCTACGATTTTGTCGTTCACCGCTGCTTCATCTTCCGCCGCTCCTATTTCCGCCTCTTCATCTTCCGCCTTGCATGAACGCCTTCGGCACCTGCCCCCACCCATCCCAACCCTCCGGCGCCAGCACGTAACGGGTAGCCGGCTTCCCTTCCAGCTCGAAGTTCTCCAGCTCGGTGCGATAGCCTTTGCGCGCGGTCGACCGCAGCTTGCCGCCATAGCCCCAAAGGAAGCGGTCCGCCGATTTCGGATCGTCCCACACGACATACCACACCAGCGCCGGTCCCGCCGGCGTGGCGTAGACCCGGTACCGATCGCCTCCCCAGCCGATCGGGCCTTTGCTTCTGACCTCGGAAGATCCGGCGAGCTGTGCCATGAGCACCCGGATCTCACCTTCGCCCAGTACGTCCTCGTACACGATGCCCGTGTCCGAAGGAAAGGCCAGCGTGACCGGAGCATCGCCCCGGGCATAGCGGTCCGGAAACAGAATCTGCTCGGTCGACACCGGCATCCGGGGGCCGTACGGAACCGAGTCCCTCCCGGACTCCTTCCACCAATGCATGAACTCGGCACCGGCGAGATAGGGGAAGATCAGGGCCTCTCGAACGATCAGCGGTGCTTTGGCGAAGACCGGCATCGATGATTGCTGTTCCCGCACTTGTTCGCGGTAGAGGTCCCAGAATTCCGGGCTGCTCGATACGTCCTGGCTGGGCGCGAGTACATCGATCGATGCCAGCGTAGCCTGTCCTTCGAGCACCGCCTGCGCCGCGGTGAGCCGGTCGTTGTTTGCGGCCTCGTGCAGGATGGAATCGAGCGGGAGGTACTGGCCCTGAAGTGCGTGGACCATCTCATGGGCCAGCACCAGGCGGAGCTGCGTGGGGTCGGCACCCACCACCCCGAACAGCGTAGCCGAGTCCGGGTCGTAGTAGCCGGCCACCTGCTCGGTGTAGAGCTCGAGCAGGAGCGATCGAAGCTGGAGCGTGTCCGGCAGCAGCCCGAACAGGCGATACGCGGTCTGGAGGCCGTGCAGCCTGGGGGGTGGCAACTCCTCGTCGAGTTTCCGGATCAAGTAATCCCGCACCTGTTCGCGGCTGCGGAGCGCCGATCGCGGTGGCGACTTGAAATGCAGTCCAGTGACCCGCTCGACCGGCGTTCGCAGGCTGTCCACCAGACGCCTCAAGGCATCGGGTGTTGAGCTCTTGGGCGCTTCGCCGCGGCAGGAGAACAGTGCTGCGGTGACACCCATGCCGACCCAGATCAGACAGCGTTTCATGCGCCGGTAATCAGCCAGCCGTACCACATCACCAGCCTGGGCCCCACCAGATAGGCCGTCGCCGCACCGATGGAAAGGAAGATCCCGAACGGTACCAGCTTCTTGTGCCCAGCCAGGAGCAGCGGCAGGAAGATCAGGCTGCCGAGGAATGCGCCGAGGAACACGGTGAGCAGGACCCCCTGCCAGCCGAGGAACGCGCCCACCATGGCCATCATCTTGATGTCGCCCCCGCCCATTGCGTCTTCCTTGAACAGCCAGGTGCCTGCTGTGCCCACCAACCAAAGCCCGCCGAACCCGACGGCCGCGCCGACCACGGCAGTGACCAGTCCGCTGAGCCCGGCTATAGCCGCGCCGAACACCAGCCCGATGACCAGACCGCCCCAGGTGAACTCGTCGGGGATGATGTATGCGCGCGCGTCGGTCATCGCGATCCCGAGCAGGATGGTGCCGAATACAGCCCCGCGAACTGCTTCGAGCGTGGGACCGTTCCTCCAGGCCATATAGACCCAGATGCATGCGGTGGCGAGCTCGATCAGCGGATACTGCATCGAGATCGGCTCTCCGCAGCGGCGGCAGCGCGCCCGGAGGAGCAGCCACGAGACCACCGGAATATTGTCGTACCAGACCAGCCTCCGGCCACATCGCGGGCAGCCCGACGGCGGCCGGACCACGGATTGCTTAGGATCGGCGCCCCACCGGAGGATGCATACGTTGAGGAAGCTGCCGATGACCGCGCCCAGTAACCCGGCGTAAACGATCGATAGTCCGGCGAGCTGTCGATCAGCTGACACGAGTGACCTCGTACAAGAGAATACCGGCGGCGACCGCCACGTTGAGTGACTCCACGCCCCGGGCCAGCGGTACCGCGATCCGCCGGTCGGCGGCCGCATCGATCGACGACCCGACGCCGGCACCCTCATTCCCCACTACCAGCGCTACAGCCGGCCGGTCGGCACGACGGGCGGTCTGGCGGTCTCCCGTCTCGCCTGATGCGTCCGCCACCCAGATCTGCGCCCGCTGGAGCCGGACCCAGGCCACGAACTCATCGGGTGCCGCGGTGACCGCCGGCAGCCGAAAGCTCGCACCCATAGCGCCACGGATCACCTTGGGATTCGTGAGATCGGCGGTGCCCTTGAGCGCGACGACTCCGGCCGCTCCCAGCCCCAGTGCGGTCCGCAGCATCGTCCCGACATTGCCCGGGTCCTGCACCCCATCGAGCACGAGGATGGTGGCGCCCGGATTCATCCCGATGTCGCTGAGCGTCCAGCGTTTCGGCTCGATCACCGCGATGATTCCCTGCGGGTGCTCGGTATCGGCAATCCCCTCGAGCTCGGCGTCCGTGAGGTCTTCGACCTGCACGCCGCGGGTGAGCAGCGTTGCTTTGAGCGTCTTTCCGCGAGTAGTACTTTCCAGCGCCGGGGAGATGACAGCACCCCGAAGAGTCACCGCGGAGGCCAGCGCTTCTTCGACCAGGCGAACGCCTTCGGCCAAGGCCAGGCCGCGCCGCTCCCGCCCACGACGGCGGTGCAGGTCTCGGATCAGCGTCTGAAGGGAGCTGCTCATGGAGAGGCTCACCCGATGAAGATTGCGCTCACCATCGCCGGCTCCGATTCGGGCGGCGGTGCTGGCATCCAGGCCGATCTCAAGACCTTCCACCAGTTCGGCGTGTTCGGCACCTCCGTCATCGTCGCCCTCACCGCGCAGAATACTCTGGGGGTTCGTGCCGTCGAGGTGGTTCCCGAGGCTATGGTGCGCGCGCAGCTCATTGCCCTGGCTGAGGATCTTCCACCCGCGGCGCTCAAGACGGGTATGTTGGCAGAGGTCGATCTGGTCCGGCAGGTCGCGCGGGCCATTCGCGAGAACGGCTGGGCACCCCTGGTGGTAGACCCCGTCATGATCGCCACCTCCGGCGCCCGCCTGCTTAGCGCCGAGGCCGAGGAAGTCATCCGCGAGGACTTGCTGCCGCTCGCCGCGCTGGTGACTCCGAACCTCGATGAAGCGGCGATCCTCACCGGACGCGTCGTGCACGACCCGCCGACCATGGAGCGCGCCGGCGCGACGTTGCTTCGCTTCGGCGCCGGAGCCGCCCTGGTGAAGGGAGGCCATCTCGCTGGCGACGAGATCACCGACGTGCTGGTGACGCCGGATGGGGTCCGCCACTTCACCAGGCCGCGGATCGACACCAATTCGCTGCATGGCACCGGCTGCACCCTGTCCGCCGCGATTACGGCGGGCTTCGCACTCGGCTGGCCACTCGAGGCGGCGGTCGCAAACGGGCTGGACTTCGTGTATCGCGCCATCGCGGCCGCTCCTGGGCTCGGCTCGGGGTTTGGCCCGCTCAACCATACCGTGGTGGCGCCTAAAGCCGCTCGATGACTCCTTCGACCAAACCCGCGAGCTCATGCCGCACCCGGTTGGCAGTCTCCATCACCTCGGCATGGTTGAGTTTCGTGGGCGAGATGCCGGAGGCGAGGTTGGTCACCACGGAGAAGCCGAGGCACCTCAGGCCCCGCGCGCGCGCGGCAATGACCTCGACTGCGGTGGACATCCCGACGGCATCGGCACCCAGCCGGTCTGCCATCCGAATCTCGGCCGGGGTTTCGTAACTGGGGCCGAGCAGCTGGATGTACACGCCCTCGTCCAGGGCGATGCGCTTGGTACGCGACACCTCACGGGCGAGTGCCCGAAGCGCCTTGTCATACGGGTCCGACATGTCGGGGAACCGCTCTTCTCCTGGAAGCACCGGCCCGAACAGCGGATTACGAAAGGTCAGGTTGATGTGATCCGCGATCAGCATGACCGTGCCCGAGGAAAACGTCCGCCGAATCCCCCCCGCGGCATTTGTCAGGATGAGGGTCTCGACGCCGAGGGCAGCGAATACCCGGACCGGTAAGGCGGTCACCGCCGCGTCGTGCCCTTCATATAGATGAAAGCGGCCGCTCTGGACCAGCACCTCTTTGCCCGCCAATCGGCCGGCTACCAGTTCCGCCCCGTGGCCGATGACCGTCGTCGGGGGAAATCCAGGGATCTCGCCGTATCGGATGGTCACGGGATCCTCGATGTGCCCGGTAAGGAAACCGAGACCCGATCCGAGCACCACGGCGATCCGCGGCTTGCGATTTCCCAAACGATCACGAATGGACGACGCTGCGACCTCGATTGGGTCAGTCCCACCTCCCGTCTTTCCCGACCTTCCCGTCCTTCCCGACTTGTTCACAGCAAAATCCCCGCGATCGTCGCCGAGAGGAAGTTCGCCAGGGTACCTGCGAGCATGGCGCGAATGCCGAGCTGGGCCAGGTCGCGTTTTCGTTCGGGCACCAACGCGCCGATACCGCCGAGCTGGATACCTACCGAGCTGAAGTTGGCGAACCCCGCCAGGGCGAAGGACGCGATGGTGAACGACCGCGGATCCAGCTGGGCCTTCAAGGGTCCCAGCTGGGCGAAGGCGATGAACTCGTTCAACACCATGCGGGTGCCCAACAGGCTCCCGATCGTGCCGCTGTCTTGCGAGGGCACGCCCATGAGCCAGGCGATCGGCTGGAAGATCCAGCCGAGCACCGTCTGGAGATTGGGCGGGAACCACTCGGCGTACCGGTGAACGGCCGCGAAGCCACCGTTGAGCAGCGCCACCAGTGCAACGAACGAGACCAGCATGGCGATGACATTGAGCATCAGGTTCAGCCCTTCGCTGGTGCCGCGCGCCGCCGCGTCGAGCAGGTTTACGTCCTGCTTGGGCATCTCCAGCTTGACCTTCCCATAGGTCTCCGGCACTTCGGTTTCCGGCTCGAAGAGCTTGGCCATCATGATCGTCCCCGGCGCGGTCATGATGACGGCCGTCAGCAGGTGCCGGGCCTCGATCCCGAAAGCGATGTACGCCACCATGATCGATCCGGAGATGTGGGCCATCCCCGATGTCATGACCGTCATCAGCTCCGAGCGCGTCATCCGCGGCAGGAACGGGCGGATGGTCAGTGGCGCCTCGGTCTGACCCATGAAGATCGAAGCCGCCACGTTCAGGCTCTCGGCCCCGCTGGCTCCCATCACCCGGCTCATCAGAATGGCGAACGCCCGCACGATGAGCTGCATGATCCCGAGGTAGTACATGATCGCGAAGAGCGCGCTCACGAAGATGATGGCCGGCAGGAGCTGGAACGCGAAGATGACCCCCAGGCTCGAGTTGGGTTTGCCCAGCTCGCCGAAGACGAACTGTGAGCCTACGTAGGAAAAACTGAGGATAGAGGTGACGAAACTGCCGAGCGCGCGGAAGAGCTGCTGGCCGACGGGAATCCGGAGCACGAAGATCGCGAATAGGAGCTGGAGACCCAACCCCCAGGCCACCACCCGCCAGCGGATTTGCTTTCGGTTGTGCGACAAGGCGATGGCGATGGCCAGGATGGCGACGATCCCGAGGAGGCCTCTCAGGCGGAGCAACAATCCCGGTGGTTCGGAGGCCGGTGGGGACGCCGGCTGCTGCGGGGCTGTGACCGTCTGAGAGTCGGTCTGGACCGCCGGCGCCGGCTGGGCCAGCACCCGGCTGACGCCCTGCCAGGTGAGTCCGGGAACCACCCAGGCCGCGAACATCGCGCCGGAGAAGAGGAGAATGGCAAGGATCACAGGACGCATGCTCACGTCTCCGTCAGCGGATGTCGGCCAGCTCGGCCCGGACCCGGCTCAGTAGCTCGAGCCGCTCGGGCCAGGGAAGAAAGGCTCCAGCGAACCCATTCAGAATCAGTTGGTCGATTTCCTCGCGAGAGAAGCCCAGGTCGGTGTGCGCGAGCCAATACTCGTCGCTGAGCGAGACACCCGCCATCAGCCAACCATCGGTACAGAGCGTCACGTTGAGGCCGGCATCGAAGTAAGCCCGCACCGGGTGCTCCGACGGGCGCCGGACGGCGCGGGTCTGCACGTTGCTGGTGATGTTGGCCTCGATCAGGATCCGCCGGTCCCGAATGTAGTCGCGGAGCTGAGGGCTCTCGTAGAGCCGGGTACCGTGGCCGATCCGGTCGGCGTGACACAGATGCACCGCCTCGGCGATCGACTCTGCGCCGGCCGCTTCGCCGGCGTGCACCGTCACCCCCAGGAGCCCTTGAGCGGCGACGTCGAAGGCCGCCCGGTGGTGCCCCGCAGGGCGCCCGGCTTCCCCTCCCGCCAGATCGAACGCCACCACGCCTTGGTCGCGGAATCCTACCGAGCACTCCGCGATCTCGACCGACACGGCGGGATCGTAATGCCGGAGCGAGCAGTTGATCACCCGGGCTACCACTCCGAAGTCACGCTCACCCCGTGCCAGGCCCCGGAGCTCAGCGTGCATGACCTCGTCGAGCGTCATGCCCTGCCGCTGGCTGAGATGCGGACAATAGCGGACCTCGAGATAGCGTACATTGTCGCGCGCCGCGTCTTCAACCATCTCATAGGCCACCCGCTCGATCGCCTCCGCGCTCTGCAGCAGCGGGATGGTGTACTCGAAGCGCTTGAGATAATCCTCCAGGTTGGCCGCGTCGTCTACCCGCATGAAGCGGCGGAGTGCCGCGGGGTCGCGCGCCGGCAGCTCGAAGCCGACGTCGCGGGCCAGCTCGATCATCGTCTCGGGCCGAAGCGAGCTGTCGAGATGGGTGTGAAGCTCCGCCTTGGGCAGCCGGCCGATCAGCTCACGCGTCAGCATCGGCGCTCCGAGCCCTGGCTCGTACCACGACGCGCAGGATGGCGCCGCTCTCCAGTGGGGTCGAGGGATCGATCTCGATGCCCCTGCCGTCGGTGACGTATGCCGTTCCCCCGGCGATCTTGTCGAGCAGCGATGAATCGGCGGCGCGGACCGCGTCGGCGACGACGGCTCCGGCGGGCAGATCCACGGCGCCGGCGTTGACGAAGACCCGAAGAGCGTCACTCACCGGCGGGTGGAGCTGAAGCCAGGTTGATCCCGGAACGTGACCGGTTGCGGGAGGCGTCGCAGGTACGTGATCAGACCCTCGACATCGAGCATGCCACCGGGCTCGGCGGGAAGTCCGAGGAGCATGGCGTACCCGTCGCCACCGGCAGAGAGAAAGTCGTCGACCGCGAGAGTATACGTGGCGTCGGTCCGCAGCTTCCGACCTCCCGACAGCTCCATACTTCGCACCCTGCGTTTGGACGCACGCGGATCGTAACGGACCTTGAGCCCCGCCACGTGCGCCGTGGGCCGGCCCCCGCGATCGATCGCGTGCTCCAGAACGTCCCGGAGCCGCGCGCCGGAGAGCGTCACCTTGACCAGGTGGTTTTGCGATGGCTGGATCTCGAAGAGCTGACTGTAGGTGACCGGACCGGCCAGCAGGCCCGCCCGAATGCCGTCGTTGCCTACGAGGCCCACATCGGCTCGCAGCACGTTGCGCCGCGCCTCGGCAATCAGATCGCCGAGCGGGTACTGGTCACCCGAGCGAGCCAGCGGCAGCTTGACGGTGGCAACCACCCGGCTGGTGAGCGAGTCTGCCTTTCGGCGATAGGTCTCGACCAGCTCGGCCATCGCGGCATTTGCGGTCGTCGATTCCGGGATCACCGGCGCGATACGTGTCCTCACTTCCCGTCCACCCGCCACGGTCTTTACCAGGTCCGCGATGGCGAGCGCAGCTCCATCGGCGCCCGCATCGACAATGGGAACCCCGGCCACTCGCGTGTTGACCACCCCGTGACTGTGCCCCGCCACCAGCAGATCGATGGTCCGCGACTCGGCGCCTTCGGCGAGCCGGATTGCCTCGCCGGTGCACACCGGGCCCTGGCAGGAAGCACCGGCGTGGGCGAGCAGAATGGTGAGATCGGGCCGTTGGGCGCGGACCTCCGCGAGCACGTCATGGATGGCCAGCGCGCCGTCGCCAAAGCGAAGCCCGCTGGTCAGCTCCGCTTTCACGCTGCTCTTGGCCTCGGAGGTAATGTAGCCCACGACCGCGACCTTGAGACCGCCCGCCTGCACCATCCGATACGGAGCAATCCAGTCGGGCCGCCGGCTGCTCGCCGAGTCGAAGACGTTTGCCGCCAGCCAGGGGTAATGGGCCTCACTGATCCGGCGGCGCAGGGTGTCGAGCGACCACTCGAAGTCGTGCTCCCCAAGCGCAGCCGCGGAAAGGTTGAGACGGTTGAGCACCTCGACCATCGCGCGTCCCCGCGTAACGTTGGAGACGACGGTGCCCTGCATGGCGTCGCCCGCGTCGAGCCGCAGCGTGGGACAGCCGCAGTCCACCGTCAGGCTATCCATCAGCGCCGCAAGCGCCACCACGCCCCCCATCGGCCTCCCATCGGAGGCTGGCTTCGGAAGCAGGGCGCCATGGAGATCGGCGGTCGCCAGCACCCTGAGGATGATGGTGTCGCGAGACTCGGGAGGGAGCTGCTTTATCGGCACTCGGAACAGGGCGCGCAGGACGGCGGCGGTCGCCTCCGGAACGATTCGCCAGTCGCGCCCGGCGTAGTCGGCGGGGTCGATCTCGCCGCGGCTTTGGATCTCCTCGATCAGAAGATCGCGGATGTTCTCGCCCTTGTCGTAGACCACCGGGGCATCCCGCAACATGGTATAGCCGCCGGCGCCGGTCTGGCGATAGCTGTTGAGCGCAAGGGTGAAGGTATCGGCCGGTCGTACCCGGTGTCCTCGTACGGCCAGGTTCCGGATCCGGTCGCCCACTGGCCCTCGCAGGTCGATCTCATAGCGCGCTCCCGCGATCACGTCGTAGTTGTAACCCGGCACGCTGTCATTGATCGATATCCGGCCGACGGCATCGGCCCTGAAGTAGCGAGCGCTGTGCTCCAGATAGGCCTTCAGCTGCGCGCCGGTCACCCGTACCGCCCGGAGTGTGTTGTCAAACGGGTATAGCGCCACGACCTGCCCCAGCCGGATCGTCCCGCTGTCGAACCCGGCGTCGAGATCGAAGGCCGATGCCGCCGACAGATCGGCTCCGGTGCGCTTCCGTTGCACGGCATTGATGAAGTTGAGAATCGGGGTCGGCTCAACCCGAGCCGCGTCGGCGCGCATGGGGCCGGTCGCCCGGCCAAGCGGTGTCTCGACCCAGACCAGCACGGCCGCGTGTGCCGGTGCCAGTCGCTGCGTCACCCGGGGGGATGGAGGCACCTGCGCGGTGGAGACGAGCTCACTCCGTACCCGGGTCAGCCGCCACCGATCATCCTGCTTGACCAGGTCGAGGTGAGTAATCGAGACGCTGCCGCCAAAGGGTCTGGGCTGCACGAAGTGCACGCCACCAATCACCGAGTCGCGCATCTCCCGATGCGAGTGGCCTACCACCACCAGATCGGGGCGCACCAGGAGGGTTGCCAGCGACGCCGCGGCATTCTCGCCCCCAATGCCGGTGGTATCGTATGAGGCGGGACCGTCCATCCCGCTGTGGACCAGCGCCACTGCCACATCGGCCTCGCGACGCAGCGCTTCCATTACTCTCGCCGCGGCGGCCGGAATCCGGTCGATCCGAACCTTGCCGTGGAGCTGCTCTCGGTCCCACACCATCGCGCCAGGCGTGGTGAAGCCGGCCACACCGATCCGAACTCCCTCGCGCCGCAGCACCACGTAGGGCGGATAGAGCAGCGTGTCGCCCGTCAGCGTGTAGATGTTACCGCTGACATATGGAAACGCGGCACCGGAGAGTGCCTGCCGCATCCGGCCGAGGCCCCAGTCGAACTCGTGATTCCCCAGCGTGGCCACGTCGTAGCCGGCCAGGTTCATCGCCTCGATCAGCGGATGAGGATCCTTCGGCTTGACCCGGGCGTAGTAGGTGGCGAATGCATCGCCCTGCAGGAAGTCGCCGGCATCCACCACCACGACCTCTCCCGGATAGAGCGCCTTGAGTGAGTCCACCACGGTGGCGACCCGCGCCACGCCGCCGGCGAACGGTCGTTCGCGCGCGTAATCCCAGTCGGTGGCGTGGCCGTGAAGGTCGGTGGTGGCCACGAGCACGACGTGCGCCGTGTCCTGGAGCGGAGGAGCGAAAGCGAGCGCAGTGAGGAGGAGGAGCATCGGGGCGTAATATCCTCAGGTCGGGAAGGGCGGGAAAGGCGGGAAGGACGGACGGCTCCCTTCCCCTACATCCACCTGCGGGTATATTCGTCGCGGCGAATATGATCACCTCATCTGCTACCGAGCTTCTGCTCACGGTTGCCGAACCGACCCGGCTTCGAATACTGAACTGCCTGGCCGCGGCGCCGCTGTTCGTGTCCGATCTCCAGGCCGTGCTCGGCCTGCCGCAGCCCACAGTTTCTCGCCACCTCCAGATCCTGCGCCGCGCCCAGCTGGTCCGGGATACCCCGATCGCGCAGTTCGTTCTCTACCGGCTCCAGCGCAACGGCACCGTTCACTGGCGGATGCTGTCCGCAATTCTCGATGCCGTGGTGCAGGACGACAAAGACATGCGAGACGAGCGGCACCGCGCGGTGGACCGGAGCCGCTCCCACACCCGCCTACGGGTGCAGGAGCCGACCAACGGCAAGCTGGCGCCCCGACCGAAGAGACCGTCATGACGCACCGCATTCTCGTGGTGGACGATGAACCCGACATCACCGCCCTGGTCGCGTATCACCTGGCCAAGGCGGGCTTCAGGGTATCCACCGCGGCCAACGGGCCCGACGCCCTGAAGGCGGCGCGAGAGGAGCGTCCCGACATCGTCATCCTGGATCTCATGCTCCCCGGCATCTCGGGTTATGACGTGCTCACCGAAATGCGGAAGCGGGAAGAGACCCGTGAGGTCGGGGTCATACTCCTGACCGCACGACGGGAGGAGACCGACCGAATCCGGGGACTGTCGCTCGGGGCCGACGACTATCTCACCAAGCCGTTCTCACCCCAGGAGCTCTCGCTCCGGGTCAGCGGCCTGCTCCGCCGGTTGGGCTCACCCGCGGTGAGCGCCGGCTCGACGCTGACGGCCGGCCCGGTCACCATCGATCGCTCGGCCCATCGCGCCACCATCGGGGGCGAGGAGCTCAACCTGACCGCGACCGAGTACAAGCTCTTGCTTACACTGGTCGAGCGGCGGGGCCGGGTGCAGACACGCCCGCAGCTGCTGGAGACGGTCTGGGAAGCGCAGCCTGACATCCAGACCCGGACCGTGGACATGCACGTCCAGCGGCTCAGAACCAAGATGGGCGACGTGGGAAGACTGATCGAGACCGTGCGCGGGTTCGGCTATCGCTTCAAGGGGAACGAGCGAGGGGCGCGTAGCCGGTGAGCTTCGCGACGCGGCTGGTGCTCGGAACGGTGCTCATCCTCGTGCTCACGGTGGGCATCCTCTTCTGGGTGGCCGAGCGGTCGTTACGGCGTGATCTCGAGGGCGAGATCGGGCGCACGCTCGAGAGCGAGGCCGCATTGGTGCGGGAAGCACTGCCGGCCGATTCCGGGGGCTGGCCCGCAGCAGTACGGCGCCTGTCGGCCCAGACCAACCACCGCATCACCCTGATCGATCGAGACGGCTGGGTCCGGGCCGACAGCGATTTCCCTCCGGGTCCCCTGCCGCCGATCCAGAATCACGGTGGGCGGCCCGAGGTCCGGGCCGCACTGACGGGAGGCCGCGGGCTGGCGCGACGCAAGAGTGAGACGGTTGGCCGACTTCTTCTCTACGTGGCGATTCCGGGTGGGCCGGGCGTCGTGCGGGTGGCGGCGGGGCTGGACCAGGTCGACGACGTTGTCCACCGGGCTCAGCGAGCCGTGGCCGGGGCGGCTCTGCTTGCCCTGATGATCGGGACCGTCCTCGCGGCCGCCGCCGGACGCTCGATTGCCCGGCCGCTCATCGAGATCGGAGCCGCTGCGCAGGCGATCGCGGCAGGGGCGCCGCCCCGCTTCCCCCGCTCCGGCATTCCCGACATCGACCGACTGGTCCAGGCGCTCCGTCAGATGCACCAGCAGTTGGGCGACCGGTTCGACGAGCTCCGGCGAGAGCAGGCCGAAACGGGGGCACTGGTCGAGTCGATGGTCGAGGGTGTGATCGCCGCGGACGAGCGGGGCCGGATTGTGACCGCCAACCCCGCCGCCCGCCGCCTGCTCGGTTATGAAGCCGGCGAGCCCTTGCCGGGGCTCCCCGAGCTCTTCCGGGTAAAGGCCGCGCGCGAGGTCGTGAATGCCGTGCTCCAGGGTCAGCCGGTGCAGGATCGCGAGCTCGAAATGGACGGTGGCGTGTTTCTGATGAACGCCCGGCCGTTGCCGTCGGGCGGCGCCGTCCTGGTGATCCACGATCTCACCGCGACGCGACGGCTGGAGGCGATGCGGAGAGACTTCGTCGCGAATGTCTCCCACGAGCTCAAGACCCCGCTCACCTCCATCTCAGGCTATGCCGAGACGCTGTTGGGCGACACCCCCGACGCCGGCATTACCCGGGGGTTCCTCACCACCATCCTCAATAACGCTCGCCGGATGCAGCGGCTGGTGGATAACCTGCTCGACCTGGCAAAGATCGAGGCCGGACATTGGCTGCCGGAGCGGGAGCCCGTGGACGTGGCTTCGGTCGCGCGGGAGACCTGGACCGAGCTGCGGGACCGCGATACGGCGCGGTCCATCGAGTTCGAGGTCGATGTCGCCGGCGACGCCGCGACGGTCCTCGCCGATGCCGACGCCGTGGGCCAGGTGCTCACTAACCTGCTCGACAACGCGGTGCGCTACACTTCCCCCGGCGGTCGCATCGTGTGCCGCAGCCGGCGGGATGACGGCGGGATTGCCATCAGCGTGAGCGACAACGGGACGGGCATCGTGCGCGAGCACCTGCCCCGGATCTTCGAGCGATTTTACCGCTCGGACCCGTCCCGTTCACGGGATGAGGGAGGCACCGGCCTGGGACTCGCGATCGTGAAGCACCTGGTGGAAGCTCACGGCGGCAGGGTGTCGGCGGAAAGCGAGCGCGGAGCTGGCACGACGGTTACCTGCTGGTTTCCGAACGGGGCGGCCTGAGCCGGTTCCGTGACCGAATTCTCGCACACCTCGCGATAGCTCCGGTCCAGTCGCTCCATCTCCTGTTCCCAGGTCAGTGCTTCCGCCGTGAGCCGCGCCCCCTGAGCCAGTCTCCGGGTCAGCTCAGGTTCGGTCGCGACCGCCACCATCGCGCGAGCCATGCTTTCAACATCTCCCTCGGGGAACGTCAGCCCGTTCTCCTGGTTTCTCAGATGGTCGCGCACCCCACCTGCCGGTGCGGCGACCACTGGGAGTCCACTCGCCATGGCCTCGAGCACCACCAGGCCCAGCGTCTCGGTGACCGATGCGAAGACGAACGCGTCGCAGCTGGCATAGAGATCGGGGAGGCGGGTTTGCCGATCGAGGAAGCCAAGAAAGGTGACCCCGTCCGGTGCCGCCGCCCGGAGCTCGGCTTCCCGCGGCCCGGTGCCGGCCATCACGAGGCGAACCCGCCCGGCAGGCAGGGCATCGGCTGCCAGTCGAAACGCCTCTAGGATGTGATCGGCCCGCTTTTCAGGAGCCAGCCGCCCCACGTACAGGAACACGAACCCATCGCCGACGCCCAGCTCCGCTCGTAGGACGGCACTCCGCCGACGCGGGTGAAAGAGCTCCGCGTCCACTCCCCGGCCCCACACCTCTACATCCTTCGCGCCCAGCGCCGCCACGTCTCCTCGCGAGATGCTCGAGGGGGTGTACACCCTGCGGCTGCGGCGGTGGAAGCGCCCCAGGTAGGCCGATACCATGCGCCGGAGCCAGGGCGCGCCGTACGCATCCGCGTATCGGGCAAAATCGGTGTGGTAAGACGAGACCATCGGCAGCCCGCTCCGGGCCGCCGCAGACTGCCCCATCCGGCCGATGGTGAACTCCGTGGCGCAATGAACCAGGTCCGGGCGGAAGCGTTCGACCAGCCGACGCACCGGACCCATCCAGGGCAACCCCAGCCTGACTTCGGGGTACCGAGGCATCGGCACGCTCGGAATGGTCACCAGCTCCGCCGGCCTCTCATTCGGGCCGGGCTGGCCACCCCATTGGGCGTGGGTGGCCGCGGGATACCGGGGCGCCACCACGGCGCATTGCCAACCCAGCCGGGACAGGCCGCTGACCATGAGCGCCGTGACGATCGAAACCCCATTGACCTGAGGGGGATAGGTGTCGGTACAGAAGAGAACGCGCATCGACGCTCCGGGCGGGCGGGGGGCACCGGAAACTCGGGGGCCGTGGTAACGGTTAGGTGAAGGCCGGCCTCGGTTGGTGGCCGCCCCGGCCAATCGTTACGCTGTCGTGACATGGAGGGCTAGCGCCGTACTAGCGCTATACACGAAGTAGGTGGAATCTACAGGCCAGCATATGACCACCCAGGAGCCTTCGGGGCACCCCCGCCTCGCCGCCATCGACGTAGGCAGCAATACAATTCGGCTCACTGTGGCCGAGGTCCAGGACGATGATACCTATCGTATCCTGGATGAAGAGCGCGAGATGGTCCGTCTCGCTGAAAAGCTGGATCGGACCGGCCGCTTATCCGACGCAGCGGTAGAACGGGCGCTCGCGGCCATCGGGAAGATGAAGGCGATCGCGGACGGCTTCAAAATCACCGAGTTGCGGGCAATCGCGACCAGCGCGGTGAGAGAGGCTGCCAACGGCCGTGGGTTCACCCGGGAAGTCATGCGGCAGCACAAGGTCCGCCTCGACGTGATCTCGGGCGAGGAAGAAGCCGAGTTGGCGTTCCGGAGCGCCGCCCGTCATTTCGATCTCCAGGGGCGCTCGACCGCAGTCGTCGATATCGGTGGGGGAAGTGTCGAGGTCATTCTCTCTGCCGGGACGGCGATCGATCAGGTCTACTCGCTCCCGCTGGGCGCGGTGCGAGTCACCGAGCGCCTCGTCCGATCGGACCCGCTGCGCAACAAGCATTGGAAGCGGATGAAGGAGGAGATCGATAGCGGCATCCGTGCCGCGATCCGGCAGCCGGCTCACCGGGCTGAGATCATGGTCGGCAGCGGCGGCAGCTTTACCGCGCTGGCCCATATGTCCAAATGGCAGCGTGAGGGCCGTCATGGGTCGGTCCAGGGCTACGTGCTCACCCCGGCTGAGATCATTCACCTGCTCGACCGGCTACGGGAAGCCCCGCTTGAGACCAGACGCCGAATACCGGGACTGAGCCCCGATCGGGCCGACATCATCCTGGCCGGCGCTACCGTCATCGCTCGGCTGGTACGGCGACTCGGCACCCAGCAGATATTAGTGAACGAGCGCGGGATCCGGGACGGTCTCCTGCTGCACATGATCTCGGAGCTACCAGGCCGCTCCTCGATCGCGCAGCTCCCGCAGTCGGGCAATCGGATGGAATGGGCCCGCCATTTCGCGCGGAAGGCCCGATCGAACGAGCGGCACTGTGAGCAAGTGGCCACGCTGGCCCTCCAGATCTTCGACGGCCTCAAGGCGCGCTTTGGATTGCCAGCCTCGAGCCGGGATCTGCTTCAGGCTGCGGCGCTGCTGCACGACATCGGTTATCTCATCAGTCACTCGAAACACCACAAGCACGCCTATCATTTGATCCTGCATGGGGATCTACCCGGTTTCTCCCCGCACGAGGTCGAGTTGATCGCCAACGTAGCCCGCTATCACCGGCGGGCGTTCCCGAAGAAGCGTCACGAGAACCTGGCCCGTCTGACCGTGGATGAGCGGCGGCTGATCGGCCGGTTGAGCGGAATTCTCCGCATCGCCGATGGCCTGGACCGGACCCATTCCCAGGCGGTAACCGGTGTTAAGGTCCGCGCCATCAGGAAGGGCCTCCGGCTCAACATCCAGGCGGCGGCACTACCAGAGGTCGAGTGCGCCGACGCCCAGCGCAAGTCGGATCTGTTCCGCAAGGCGTTCGATACGAAAGTGGACTTGGTGTGGCGTCGTTCGCGGGCCCGGAGGAAGGTGACCGGCGCCTCCCGCGGTCTGCAGTTGCATGTCGCCGCCGCCAGCTAGCGCTCGATTTATGCCCAAGAACGTGCCCGAGTATCCCCAGGAGCATTTCCTCAACCGCGAGTTGAGCTGGCTCGAGTTCAATTCGCGGGTCCTCGAGGAGGCCGCGGATCGGAGCAACCCCATCCTCGAGCGCATCAAATTCCTCTCGATCGTCAGCTCAAACCTTGACGAGTTCTTCGAGATCCGGGTGGCGGGGCTGCAGGAGCAGCTCTATGCCGGACTGGAGCCCCAGGATTTCCCGGCGGATGGGTTGGCACCAGCCGAGCAGCTGACCAAGATCGACCAGCGGGTGCACCAGCTGGTCGGGGAACAGTATAGGCTGCTTCATGAGGAGCTGATCGGCGACCTCCAGCAGAACGGCATTGAATGGGTGCGGCTGGGAGAGATCTCACCCGCGGAGCGAGCCTTCGTCGACGAGCTCTTCGCCAGCAGTATTTATCCCGTACTTACCCCCCTGGCGATAGATCCGGGACATCCGTTCCCGCACGTCCACAACAAGAGCCTCAACATTGCGCTTCTGGTCGAGCGAAAGCATGCCAACCAGCTCCAGGAGCTCTTTGCGGTGGTCCAGGTGCCCGCTGTACTCGATCGGGTCGTGCTGCTGCCGGGCACTCCCGACCGGGTTCGTTTCGTCCTCCTGGAGGACGTCATCGCCGCCCATCTAGGTACCCTGTTCGGTGGCTTTCGCGTGCTCGGTCATACGGTATTCCGGGTGACCCGCAACACCGATCTCGCGATCGATGAGGACGATGCTGAAGACCTGCTCCAGACCATCGAGGAAAACCTCCGCCAGCGCCTGCACGGCGACGCGGTGCGCCTCGAGATCTCGGACGCCGCCGACGAGCGGTTTGTGCAGATGCTGGTCGGGGCCCTCGATCTGCATGACCGGGACGTCTACCGGCTGCGCGGACCGGTAGATCTCACGGTATTTATGGCGCTGCATCGGCTGGAAGGGTTCCGCGCGCTCAAGGACGAACCATTGGTTCCCGGTGCGCCTCCCGCGTTCGCGTCTGGTGCGGATGTGTTCGACCTGATTCGCAGCCAGGATATCCTGGTGCACCATCCCTTCGAGTCATTTGGCAGCGTCGTGAACTTTATCGCGCGCGCCGCCGACGATCCGCAGGTCCTTGCGATCAAGCAGACCCTGTACCGGACCAGCGGTGCCAGTCCCATCATTCGTGCCCTGGAGCGGGCGGCCCAGAACGGCAAGCAGGTCACCGCCCTGGTCGAGCTCAAAGCCCGGTTCGACGAAGAGAACAACATCGTCTGGGCCCGGTCCCTCGAGCATGCCGGGGTGCACGTCGTCTACGGCGTCGTAGGACTCAAGACCCACTGCAAGGCTTCACTCGTGGTCCGGCGCGAGGCCGAGGGTATCCGGCGGTACGTGCACCTCTCGACCGGCAACTACAACCCCACGACCGCCAGGACCTATACCGACCTGGGGTTGTTCACTGCCAAGCCGGAGTTCGGAGAAGACACCAGTGAGCTCTTCAATCTGCTCACCGGGTACTCCCAGGGGCGCCGTTGGCGGAAATTCCTGGTGGCCCCGTTCGCCTTTCGGGAGCAGATCGTGGAGCTGATCGATCGCGAAGGCCGGAATGCGGGACTGGGCCGGCCGTCCCGCATCATCGTCAAGATGAACGCGCTGGTCGAGCCGACCGTCATCGACGCCCTGTACCGGGCCGCCCGGTCCGGCGTGCGCATCGATTTGGTCATCCGGGGGACCTGCTGCCTGAGGCCGGGAATCCCGGGCCTCTCCGAGAACATTCGGGTCATCAGCATCGTGGACCGGTTCCTGGAGCACAGCCGGATCTTCTATTTCGAGAATGCAGGCGAGCCGGAGGTCTTTCTGGGAAGCGCCGACTGGATGCCCCGCAATTTCTTTCGGCGCATCGAGGTGATGTTTCCGGTCGAGGATGCCCAGCTCAAGTCTCGCCTGACCCAGGAGCTCCTTCAGGTGGTGTTGAGCGACAACGTCAAGGCCCGGCAGCTACAGGCGGACGGCACGTACACGCGGGTGAAGCCTGGAGAAGGCCAGGAAGAAATTCGGTCGCAAGCGGTTTTTCAGACCCTGGCCCGAGAGTCCGCACGGGTAGCGGTGGACTCAGCCCTTCGATTCGTCCCTATCTTCGGCTCATCCGGTGCGCCACCACCCGACGAACCCGTCTCCAGCAACGGAGACCAACCTGGTCAACGGTCCACCCCCCCACGGGTGCGGTCTCCGCGGTCTCGAAAACGCCCAGAGCCTGCGTGAAGCGATGGCTGCACGGCTACCATCCGACCTGCTGGACCGATCGGCCCAGGAATCTTCCCGTCTGCTCGCCCTGAGTTACGTCGATCAAATAGAAGGCGCCCAGGCCCGGCTTGCGGACGCTCGAGATGCCGAGGCGCTGCACGATTTTCGCGTCGGCCTCCGGCGCCTTCGAAGCTGTACCCGTGCCTATCGCTCTCAGGTCGAGGGCAGTGTGACGAAGAAGATGCGTCAGCGCCTGCGAAAGCTGACCCTGGCAACCAACGCCGGGCGAGACACCGAGGTGCACCTCGACTGGCTGCGAATGCAACGCGATCGGGTTGGAACCGAGGATATGCAGGGTCTATTCTGGCTGATCGGTCGGCTGGAGGGCCGCAAAGAAGAGACCATCGGCCCGGCTACCGCCGAGGTCGGCCGTCGATTCGGGAAGATGGCTGTCAAATTTCGACGCCGGCTGGGCACTCTCCGCGTCGAGATCGGGACTGGCACCGGGAAGAAGCGGCTGACGTTTGGACAGGTGACCGGGGAACTGATTCAGCAGCAGGCTGCCCAATTGCACGATGCCCTCGAGCGGGTGCGCGAAGCGGCAAACTTCAAGGAAGGGCACACGGCCAGGATAAGCATCAAGCGGCTCCGCTACTTGGTCGAGCCGGTTGGGCGCCGTGCTTCTCGAGTCAGAGCCCTCCTCCCCCGGCTGAAGGAGGCCCAGGATCTTCTCGGCACCATGCACGACATGCACGTGCTTTCGGAGGAGATTTCGTCCTCACTCGCAACGCTGTCCGGATCCAACCCGGATCGGCTCTCGGGATCGGAGCGCGGTCTCCGGACGTTGGAGCGCCTGGCTGGTGAACAGGCAGGCGCCGCCTTTGAAAGCTTCGACGCCCTGTGGGGCGACGACCGGGCGAGCCGGTTCCTCCTGCGGGCTGATGAGATCGGCAGGTCACTGAGGAAGGGGCCCGCCGGGGCCCAAGAGGCGCCTCACGCTGCCCCGACCCCAGCGATCGACCAGGGGCTGGTTAAGCCGCGGAGCAGCCCAGGGACCGGGGTGCTCAGATCGTCCGGCAGAAATGGATCTGAACGGCAGTAAAGGCCCGCTCCGTCCCCACCGGCGGAGGACCGTTACCGACTTGTAGCCTGAACGCGGTGAAGCGGTTGCTCTGGATCGCCATTTTCATGGGCAATGACCGCACCGCTGCTCATGCGTCTCAGCGCCCACGACCGGGCGTTGCGGACGCGTTGCGCGATCAGTCCGGCCGCGCCGCGCGTTTCCCTGATCGCGTGGACCGCCGTCACCCATCTGGGTGGCACCGGGCCTTCCCTTCTGGCGGCGAGTCTTCCCCTGGTCGCCTGCTGCGTGCTCCACCAGGCATCGAGCCTTGCCCTGATGACGCTGGTGGTGTCCCACCTCCTCGTCCAGCTTGTCAAACGAACCGTCGTCCGTGACCGCCCCGCGAAAGTGGAGCGTTGCGTGAGCCTGGTGCGGGAGCCGGATCGTTTCTCGTTCCCGTCGGGACACGCGGCTGCTTCGATGTCGGTCGCGCTGGCCTACGGGACAACCTTTCCAGCCTGGGCGGCGCCGCTGCTGCTCG
>Ga0193723_1000234_pt1 | contig 20654 bp, 18 predicted proteins | sample H2m2metaG_FD_143042 | JGI IMG/M metagenome (GOLD analysis project Ga0193723, IMG submission 143042) | Soil microbial communities from a riparian zone of the East river system, Colorado, United States - H2m2 | ecosystem: Environmental > Terrestrial > Soil > Riparian zone | place: USA: East River...
CGCCACGTCGTCGGCCTCGATGCGGTTTTGGCCCGCAATGCTCGCGACGGCATTGATGCGCTCGCGCAGCCGCGCGAACGCCAGATTCTGCTCGCCCGCCGCGGCGGTGATGCGGCCCGCGTGCGCCGTCGCTTCCGCTGTGGCCGCCACGATCGCGTCGAGTGCCTCGAGCGCCGCCGCCGACAGCTCTTCGACGCCGCCGACGTTGACCTGGCCGCGGCGCATCTGCTCGACGACTTCACCGACCTGCGTGTGGATGTCCTGCACCAGATCGCCCGCTTCCGCTGCCGCATTCGCGCTCTGCTCGGCGAGGCGGCGCACTTCGTCGGCCACCACGCCGAAGCCCTTGCCGTGCTTGCCGGCACGCGCGGCCTCGATGGCGGCGTTGAGCGACAAGAGGTTCGTCATGTCGGCCAGCTCGCGGATCGACGCGATGAAGCCGGTGATGCGGCGGCTCATCTGACCGAGCTGTTGGACCTTGACCGAGCTTTCGCCCACGAATGTTTTGAGCGCGACGAGCCGCTCGATGGCTTCGCGGATTTGCGTACGATTGCGGCTGGCGACGTCGCTCGCCGCGGTCGACGCGCGGGCGGCGCCCGCGCCGTCGTCGGAGACGCGGCGTGAGACCTGGGCGAGACTCTCCGTGGCTTCGAGCCCACCGGAGACTTCGCTCTCCTCGCGCCGTACGCCTTCACGGATCACACCGGTGGACTGCGCGACCGCCGCCGCCGCGCCTTTCAGCGTTTCGGCCGTCTGCGCGATGCTCGCGAGCTGACGGGTCATGCGCTCCACGGTCTCGACCAGCGGACGCCGGAGATCGGTGATGTGCACCGCCGTCGCCAGCTGGCTGGCGAACGTCGTGATCGTGAGGATGTCCTGGCGCCGATAGCAATGCTTCTTGTGGTGCTCGAGCTCCAGCGTGCCGATTACCTGATCGCCGAACTTGAGCGGCACGATCACCAGGCTCTGCACCTCGAGCGGCGCGTCGGCGACCCGCCGGTCGCGCGTGACATCGTCGATCACGACGGTCTCGCCGTGCGTCGCGACCTCGTTGCGCAGGTGCTTCGTGTCCGACGACGGTTCCCCGCGCGCCTCTCGGCCACGCGCCGAGCGGTGCACGAGCGAGAGCTCACCCTCGTGCAGGCGGTAGATGCGGAAGTCGCCCCAATCCACGAGCCGGTTCGCCAGCCGTTCGATCCGCTGGAACGAATCCTCGAGGCTGATGTTGGCGGTGATCACCGCTTCCATCGCGTGGATCTTGTTGAGCTCTTCGGCCGAGATCGCCTCTTCGATCATCTGCTTCAGCAGCAGGCCGAGGAAGACGAGCACGAGTCCGACGAGCAGCCAGGCGACGAACGACCAGGCGACGACGGCGCCTACGAAGATCGTGGCGGCGAGCAAGGTCGACGCATACGAGATGACCTCGTAGCGCACGATCATCAGTCGTTCCGCCGGCTCGAGCTTGGCGCGAATGATGAGGCTCAGGTAGAACAGCAGGCGGCCGAACACGAAGTACGCGAGCGCGTAGCCCGCCAGGGCCGGCAGCAGCTCGATGCTCAAGGCGGGCGCACCGTTCGGCATGTCGAGCCAGTGCAGCGCCGCCGCGTAAACACCGTAGGCGGCGACCAGCGTGATGACTTCGCGCCCCAGATTGATCCACGCCACGCGCACCGGCTTGCGTTGCCACAGCCAGTCGGTCACGATCGTCGCGCCGCCGACCGCGACCGTGGTGGCCGGCACGCCCACCAGCAGACTGCCCGTGAGCCCGACGAGAGCGGTCTGCGTCAGATACGAGTACTTGCTCAGCGGAACAGAGAGCCCGCGCAGCGCCACCGCGGCGCCGAACAGGACGAAGATCTCGGGGATCTGCCCGAACCAGCGGCGATCGGCACCGAGCACCGCGATGAGCAAGGCGGTGCCGATCAACGCGAGCCCCTGACTGTAGAGCGTGACGAAGCGCGAGACTCTCATCCGTGCACCGCCGTGGCGAGCTCGCGCGTGAGCCGCTCTATCGCGGCGATGCCACCCTTGCCGAGCGCATCCATGAGCGCGCTGCCGACCACGACGCCGTCCGCCGACCGCGCGGCAGCCGCCGCCTGCGCCGGCGTGCCGATGCCAAAACCCACCGCCACAGGCAGGGGCGCCCGCGGCGGCGTGGCCGCGCGGATCCGCTGTACCTGGGCGTCGAGATCGGGCGGGACATCGGCGCGCGCTCCCGTGACGCCGAGCCGGGAGATCAGATAGACGAACCCGCTGGCACCGGTGAGTGCCATCTTGAGCCGGGCGTCGTCCGTCGTCGGCGCCACCAGCCGAATCAGCGCGAGCGAGCTGCTCGTCACGGTTTGCTCGACGGCGGGATCGGCGCCCGCCGGAAGATCGGTGAGCAACACCCCGGCCGCGCCCGCTTGATGCGCTTCCTTGGCGAAGCGCTCGACGCCGTAGGCGAGCACGGGATTGAGGTACGTCATGATGATCACGGGCACGGTGAGCGCGGCTTTGCTGATCAACTCCAGCACGCGCGGCACCGTGATGCCCTGCTCGAGGGCGGTCTGGGTCGTCCGCTGGACCGTCGGACCGTCGGCGAGCGGGTCCGAGAATGGGACACCCACCTCGACAAAGTCCGCGCCCGCGTCAGCGACGCGGCGCAGCGCGTCGAGCGAGACGGCGGGTGTCGGAAAGCCGGCGGTGAGGTACGGAATGAGCGCCCGGGACTTGCCGAGCGCCCGCCACCGCGCCGCGATGGCGTTCTCAGACAAAGTAGTCGCTGACGTTGATACCGTATTTGACCGGGTCAGTAACCTTGACGATAGTGCGCGGGAAATTGCCGCCCTCATTCTTCACCGAAAGATCGACCACGGTGCCGGGATTCAACAGCGCGCCATCGGGCGTCGTGACCAACCGGACCACCGGGCGGTGCACGTGCGCGACATCGGGATTCGCGCTGTGCACGAGCGCCACCTCGTACGTGTCGAGAATGACGCACGTACCGACCGGATAGATCCCGATCAGGTTGATGAACGCTTTCACGACGACCGGGTCGTAGCCGCGCCGCGGATTCTCCCACATCTCCTTGAGCACCTGGTCGGGCTGAATCGGCACCGTCTGGTAGACGCGCCGGCTGGTCGCCGCGTCAAACCCGTCGGCGACCGCGATGACCTTGGAGTAGATCGATAGCGTGCGGCCGCGGATCGACTTCGGATAGCCGGTCAGGTCGATCTTCATGTGGTGCTCGTAGGCCACCACCATGCCGCGGTACGGGATCTCGCCGTAGCCGCGCAGCCCGAACAGCGTGAGGACGCCCAGCCAGGGGTGCGCCTGCATGATGCGCCACTCCTCTTCGGTGAGTCCCCCTTCCTTATTCAGTACCTCCAGCGGCACGCGCGACTTGCCGACGTCGTGAAACAGCGCAGCCATGCCGAGGTCGTAGAGCTGGAGCTTGGTCAGTCCCAGCTTGCGTCCCAGGGCTACCGAGAAGATGCACACGTTGACCGAATGCGTGAACGTGTACTCGTCGTAGTCCCGCAACGTCGTCAAGCCGACCAGCGACGACTCATTGTTGAGCACCTGGTCCACGATCGCCTGCACCGCGCGCTTCACCTTCTTCACGTTGGCGGTACGGCCCATGCGAATGCTGTTGATCACTTCCTTGGTCACCGCCACTGAGCGCGCGTACGTGCGCTTGGCGGCTTCCTTCTGCCGCTCTTCCTCTTCGACGTCCTCTTCCGCCTCGAGCGGCGGCTCGACGCTCACGTGGGACACGCCGCCGTCGGTCAGCTTCTGCGACAGCTCGAACAGCTTGTTCGGGTTGGCTTCCTTAGCGGCATAGGCGAGCAGCAGCGACACGAAGACCTGCAGCTGGCGGCGGTCCACGCCCTCGTCGAGGCGCACGGCGCCGATGCCGCATTGCTGGAGCACGTTCAGGATGTGGGAGAACGACGCGTAGTTGTCGAGGTCGAGCCGCAGGCGCGTCGAGTTGACGAATATGAATTCGCCCTGGAGCCGGATCTCGAGCTCCTTCTCCACATCCAACAAGTGCTTGGTCGTCGCCGCGAGGTCGTCGAGTGCCTTCTGCACCTGCGTGTTCTCGATCGGGTACAGCTTGAGCGAGCGGAACGCGGTATAGAGCACGATGAGGAAGTCGCGCCCGGCGTGACGGAGGAAACCGTCCGTCGTCTGGGCGGTCTCCATCATCGAGGGACGCTTGCCGGCAGGCGTCGTCATGCTCCCCCGCCCCCGGCCCCGACGTCGCGGAGCGCCCGGTTGACCGCGTTCCGCACCAACGGCTCCTTGTCCTGCGAGACTTTCTGCAGCACGTCGCGCGCCTTTGGCGTGCGGATCTTCCCGAGTGCCATCGCCGCGCAGGCGCGCGTCTCGGGATCTTCTTTCCGCGCGAGGAGCCCGCCCTTTGGAACCAGCAGTTTCTCGAGCGTCGGGATCCCCGCCTCACCGGCCAGCGCGCCGTACGCTTCGAAGAACGACATCTTTTCCGTCAGGTCCGTGTCCTTGAGCTTGTTGCCCGTCACCGCGGCCTCGATGCGCGAAAACGCGTTGCGGTGGCCGCGCTGGCCGAGGAATTTGACGGCCGTGATGCGGACGTCGCGCTCGTCGTCGTCGATGGCCTTCTCGAGCAGGCGCGTCGCACCCGGGCTGCCGATCGTCGTCAGCGCCTCCACCACGGCGAGCTTGAGATGCCGTTCGCCACGTTCCAGCAGCGGGCCCATGCCCTCGGGCGCACCGGGGAGCTTGAGCCGGCCGGCGAGCCGGACCATCTCGAGCTGAACCGCGGGATCGGCGCTCGCGAGCGCCTTGAGCACTTCGGCGGCATGCGCCACCGCCAACCGCTCGGCCGCTGTCTGCACGAGAAACTTCACGCGCTCGTTGGAGAGCCGGGGGAGCCAGCCCATGAGCGTTCCCAGCGCCTCGGCGCGCAGCTCGCCGAACAGCTCGCTCAACTCGTCTTCTGTGGGATGGCTCGTCGCCTCATCCAGGGATTGCAGCAGCTGCGACAGCGCGTCGGCCTGCGACAATCGGGTCGGCAGCGCCTCGAGGACCTGGCGATGCTCGGGAATGAGCTCGCGGGCGCGCTGCAGAATGACCTTGCATTCGCGCAGAATGAACGCGACCGAGCGGAAGTCGCCGGCTCCCAGGAGATACGGGATGAAGTTTTCGACGATGGAGATCAGCTCGGCCCGAACCGTGCCGTAGGTCTGCAGCTCCAGCAAGTCGAACAGCATCGCGAGCACGTTGCCGCGCAGATCCTGGCTGTATTCGCGCTCGACCTCCTTGTGGAGATACTCGATCTCTTTGTCGTCCAGGAAGTAGAGCGTCGTGTCGAAGTCGTCGATCGACACCAGGCCTTCGCGCTTGGGCGGCGCTTCTTCTTCTACCTGGCGGCGGACGGTGGTCGGATCGGCGGTGCCGGCGTCACCGCCGGGCGTGCCGCCGCCACCGATCGACGGCGCGGTCTTCTCCGTGCGCTCGATCGGGACCGCGTTCTCGCTGGCGAGCTCGCGGAAGGTGTAGGCGACGAACTGGAAGTCTTCGGCCCACAGCAGCGTCAGGAGATCGTCGGGCGCGTCCGCCTGGAGATTCTTCGCCTGCTGCAGCACGCCGAGGAAGCGCACGATCTCTGCGTCCTCGACTCCCGGCTTGAACGAGAGCGAGCGGACGCCGTCCTTGTAGAGCGTCCAGGCGATGCTCTCGTTGCGCTGGTCCTGATTGTAGATGACGTGATCTTCCCACCGCATGTCGGTCTCGCCGATGTCGAAGATCAGATCGTCGGTGGCCTGCCAGATCTGGCGGAACGCGCTGCGGATGTTGTCGACGGCGCGCTGATACACCGGATTGTTCGGGAGGTAGAGCTGCGTGGCCCGCATCCCCTTGCTGACGACTTGCATCAGCTCCTCCACCTGTGACGGCGGGAGGGCCAGCTCGGGGATTTCGGCGGCCGGATTCGTCAGAGCGCGGCTCCCGTAAGCTCGGCGACCATAGCGACGTCCTTGTCGCCACGGCCACTGAGGTTGATCAGGATGAGTTCGTGGGAGGCTCGCTGCGTCTTCATCACCCAGGCGATGGCATGGGCGCTCTCGAGAGCCGGAAGAATGCCTTCCAGTCGCGACAGGGCGGCGAAGGCGTCCAGAGCCTCCTGGTCCGTCACGGCTTCATACAATACTCGGGCCCTGTCTTTCAGGTAAGCATGCTCGGGACCGACCCCCGGGTAGTCGAGACCAGCGGAAACACTATGCGCCGGCTGGACTTGACCGTCGGCGTCCTGCAGCAAGTAGCTCTTGCTGCCGTGGAAGACCCCCGGCCGGCCCGCGCCCAAAGTGGCCGCATGCTTCCCGCTCGAAATCCCCTCACCCGCGGCTTCGACGCCCACGAGCCGGACGTCCTTGTCGTCCAGAAACCCCGCGAAGATGCCCATGGCGTTCGAGCCCCCGCCGACACAGGCGACCACGATGCCCGGCAACCGACCGACTTGCTCCAGCATCTGCGCGCGCGCCTCCCGGCCGATGACCGACTGGAAATCCCGCACGAGCCGGGGAAATGGGTCCGGGCCGACGACCGAGCCGATGATGTAATGGGTCGTGGTGACGTTCGTGACCCAGTCGCGGAGCGCCTCGTTGGTCGCGTCCTTCAGCGTGCGCGTGCCGGATGTCACCGGCACGACCTTCGCGCCCATCAACTCCATGCGGTACACGTTCAGGCGCTGGCGCCGCATGTCCGCTTCACCCATGTAGACGACGCACTCGAGACCAAAACGCGCGCAGACCGTCGCGGTCGCGACGCCGTGCTGCCCGGCGCCCGTTTCCGCAATGATGCGCCGCTTGTTCATGCGCTGCGCCAGCAGGACCTGACCGAGCGTGTTGTTGATCTTGTGCGCGCCCGTGTGGTTCAAGTCCTCACGTTTGAGCAACACCTGGGCTCCGACCTGTGCGGAAAGGCGCGGCACGGCGCTGATGGGCGTCGGCCTGCCGACATAGTTCTTGAGTAACCCCTCGAGCTCTGCCCAGAAGCGCGGATCCTGGCGCGCGGCGTCGTACACAGCGGCAAGCTCGTCGAGCGCGTGCATCAGCGTCTCGGGGACGTAGCGACCCCCGTAGGGGCCGAATCTGCCGGTCTCGGTTGCGGTCATTGGCTTCTATTCTGTCGCTTGACCCCGGTCAGTGCTTTCACGGCCGACTCGGGATTCGCCTGCCGCGCGACGCTCGTGCCCACCAATACAAAGTCCGCGCCGGCTGCCGCCAGCCGTTCGACGTCGGCTCGCGTCTCCACCCCGCTCTCGGCGACGATCGCGACGTTCCCCGGCACGCGACCAATCAGCGACTCGGCGCTGCCCAGGTCCACGACGAACGTGTCGAGGTCACGCGCGTTCACACCGAGGACACTCGGCCCGGCGGCGAGTGCCGCATCGAGCTCCCGTGCGGCATGCACTTCGATCAGCGGCATCATATCCCAGTCACGCACCGTTTTCGCGAGCGCCTGCAGTTGTCGCACCGGCAGCACGCGCGCGATGAGCAGCACCGCACTCGCCCCGGCAGCGCGCGCCTCATGGATCTGGGACTCATGAATCACGAAGTCCTTCCGCAACACCGGTGCGGTAATGGCTGACGCGACGCTCCGGAGGTCGTCGATCGATCCTCCAAAGTGCGCTTCATCGGTGAGCACCGAAACCGCGACTGCCCCGCCGCGCACGTACGCGCGGGCGTGCTCGACGGGGTTGAGGTCTTCACGAATGGCGCCCTGCGATGGAGATCGCCGTTTCACTTCGGCAATGACTCCCACGGTCGGCCCGGGCGCACTGGGAAACGGGCGGATCGGCGGCCCCGCTCGGGCCGCGCGCTCCAGCTCGCCGGCTCTTTCCTTAAGAGCAGCAACGCGGCGCCGCGTTACGGCCAGAATAGCGTCCAGTGAGGTGCGGCGTGGGTTATCTGGCATCCTTGCGTTCGGTCGTTATTCGGGTAGATTAGTGTTTCGGTATATCTTCGGGGAGCGAATATGCCGGTCACGCGGCGCCAGCGCGAGATCTTGGACTACATCGGAAAGCACATCGAAGAGAAGGGGTACGCCCCCAGCTTCGAGGAAATTGCCCGCCAATTTGGCTTCCAATCGCTCGCGACGGTTCACGAGCACCTCACCAATCTCGAGCGCAAGGGCTACATCCGGCGCACGCACAACGAGAGCCGGGCGATCGAAATCGTCCCCCCCAAGGGCCAGACCGGTGCCACCGAGCTGCCATTGCTCGGGCTGGTCGCCGCGGGCGCACCCATCGAAGCGATCTCGGGTGATGAGACGATCGCGGTCCCGGACGAGCTCCTGCCGCGGCGCGGCCGCAGCTACGTCCTGAAGGTGCGCGGCGACTCGATGATCGACGAGCACATCAAGGACGGCGACTACGTCGTCGTTCAGGAACGCAACCAGGCCGACGCCGGCCAAACCGTGATCGCACTGGTCCATGGTGAAGGCGCCACGGTCAAGCGATTCTACCGCGAGCCCGGCGGGTGGATCAGGCTGCAGCCGGCAAACGACAAGATGCAGCCCCTGCGGCTCAATGAGCGCGACGTCATCGTCCAGGGCGTCGTGGTGGGCGTCATCAGGAAATACTAGCGGTCGCTTTGCGCAGCCGATCGAGCGCGGCCCGCGCCGCGCCCGACGCGACGACCTCGCGCGCGCGCCCGATGCCTTCGGCGAGCGAGCCCGCAATCCCCGCCACGTAGATCGCCGCACCGGCGTTGAGCAGCACCGCCGCCAACCCTGCGGGATCGGCCGGCGCTGAGCCGTTGCCCAGAATCCGCTGCACCCGCTCGGCGTTGGCGGCCGGGTCCCCGCCCTGCAGCTCACCGACATCCGCGATCGCGAGCCGGAAGCGCTGCGGATCGATCTCCCATTGCCGCACCGCCCCGTCCTTCACTTCCCATACATCGGTGATGCCCTGGGGAGAGATCTCATCCATCCCTACGCGCCCGTGCACGACCAGCGCGTGCTCGGTGCCGAGCCGCACCAGCGCCTCGGCGACGATGCCGGCGCGATCGGGATCGGCGACGCCGACGACCTGTCGGCGCACACTCGCGGGATTTGCGAGTGGCCCGATGAGATTCATCAGTGTCGGGGTCCCCAGCTCGCGCCGCACCGGCGCGACGTGCTTCATGGCGGGATGAAAGTTCGGCGCGAACAGGAAGACGACGCGTGCTTCGTTCAACACGCGACTCGCTGCCTTCGCATCCAGCATGATCCGCAGCCCGAGCGCTTCCAGCACATCGGCCGAGCCGCAGCGCGACGTGTAGGAGCGATTCCCGTGCTTCGGCACGACGGCCCCTGCCCCGGCCGCGACGAACGCCGCAATGGTCGAGATGTTGAACGTCGGCACCGTCCCGCCGCCCGTGCCGCACGTGTCGACGAGATACTGGGCGGACGCATCGACGCGGACCATCGCGGCGCGCAGCGCGCGTGTTGCGCCGGCGAGCTCGTCGGCGGTTTCGCCTTTCGTCCGCAGCCCCAGCAGCAGCCCGCCGATCTGCGCGGGTGTCGCCTCGCCGCTCATGACGACGCCGAACACCTCGGCGGTCTGATCCTCGGAGAGCGATTGGCGGTTGGCGAGCGCGGTCAGCGCGCGGCGGAGCTGCGAGTCCATGGAGGATTAAGCCTATCACCCTTGTCAAATAGTGACAACGAGTTGCATCTTTCTCCGCGTGACGAGCCGCCCCTTCCTCGCGGTGATTCAATACGACGGGGGCGGGTTCGCAGGGTGGCAGCGGCAGCCGGCCGACCGCACGGTCCAGGCCGAATTCGAGGCGGTTCTCGAGCGGCTGATGGAGCGCCGGACGCCGGCGACCGGAGCAGGACGCACCGACACGGGCGTCCATGCGCTCGGGCAGGGAGTCAGCTTTCTGGGCGGCGAGCGCTGGGCCGCCGATCCGGGCGAGTTGCAACGGGCACTCAACGCCCTGCTGCCGCGGGAGATTTGGGTTCAGCGCGTACATCTGATGCGGTCCGGATTCGACGCACGACGCTCCGCCACCGCGCGGCGGTACCGGTACCTGATCGGTACCGATGAAGGCGCGGCGTCGCCGTTCCGCAAGCCGTACGAATGGGCCCTGGGTCGAGCGCTCGACACCAGCGCGGTGGAAAGCGCGACCGCGGCCCTGATTGGCGAGCACGACTTTCGCGGCCTGGCTGCGGCCGGCGCGAACACTGCCCACTACCGATGCCGCGTGGCGCTTGCGCAATGGGCGCCGCGTGCGGACGGAGTGGGGATGGCGTTCACGGTCGAGGCCGATCGATTCCTGCATCACATGGTGCGCTTCATCGTCGGCACCATGGTTGATATCGCCCTTGGCCGGCGCCCGCCCGCAGATTTCCCCCGTTTGCTAGCAGCGACCGATAATCTGGCGGCCAGTCCGCCTGCTCCGCCCCAGGGCCTGTATCTGGAAGCGGTGCGTTATCCACCGGACCTCTACGCCGAGGAGTCTACGTCATGAAGTTTTTCCTCGACACGGCCAGTCTCAAAGACATCAGCTGGGCGTCGCAAGCCGGGCTGATCGACGGCATCACCACCAATCCCTCGCTGCTGTCCAAGCAGGCAGGCGATCTCGACCCACGCGACGTGCTGAAGGAGATCTGCTCGCTCGTGGATGGACCGGTCTCGGCCGAAGTGGTCGCGGTCGATACGGACGGGATGCTCAAGGAAGGTAAGGAACTCGCGAAAATTGCCGACAACATCGTCGTGAAGATTCCGATGATCGAGGCCGGCATGATCGCGGTGCGCAGGCTCACCGCCGAGGGAATCCGGACCAACGTCACGCTCTGCTTCTCGAGCATCCAATGCCTGATCGCGGCCAAAGCGGGCGCGTCGTACGTGAGTCCGTTCATCGGACGGCTAGATGACGTCGGACAGGAAGGGATGGAAGTCATCCGTGAAGCGCGGGTCATCTTCGACAACTACAACATCGAAACGGAGATCCTCGCCGCGTCGATGCGCCACCCTCGTCACGTGATTGACGCGGCGATGATCGGCGCGGACGTCGCGACGCTGCCGCCCGACGTCCTGAAAAAGCTCCTGCTGCATCCGCTGACCGACCGCGGCCTCGATCAGTTCCTCGCCGACTGGAACAAACTGGTCGCGCGGGCCAAGGCCGCGGTTTGAGCTGGACCTCGCCCCTCGGCACACGGTACGCCTCTCCCGCGATGCAGGCGCTCTGGGGCGACCGCCGCCGCATCGGTCTCTGGCGCCGCCTCTGGTTGGCGTTGATGGAGACCGAGAAAGAGCTGGGCCTCGCGATCCCCGACAGTGCGTTGGCGCAGCTGCGCGCCCATCTCGACGACGCCGATCTCGACAAGGCCGCCGAGTACGAGCGGCGCGTCCGTCATGACGTCATGGCCCACATCCACCACCTCGGCGATCAAGCTCCCGCGGCCAGGGCCTTCATCCACCTGGGTGCCACGAGCGCCTACGTCACCGACAACGCCGATCTCGTGCTGATGCGCGAAGCGATGCAGCTCCTCCTGGGACGCATCGGCGCGGTCCTCGTGGCGATGGGGAAAGTGGCGCGCCGGTATCGCGCGCTTCCCTGCCTCGCATACACACACTTTCAGCCCGCACAGCTGACGACCGTCGGCAAGCGGATGACGATGTGGATGCAGGATTTCGCGCTGGACGCCGAGGAGCTGCTGCATCGGACTCAGGCGCTGCCGTTCCGCGGCGTGAAAGGCACGACGGGGACGCAGGCAAGCTTCCTCGAGCTGTTCGACGGCGATCAGACGAAGGTCGCCGAGCTCGACACCCGCGTGTCCCGCGCGATGGGGTTCGAACGGGTCCTCCCCATCACCGGCCAGACCTACACGCGCAAGCTCGATGGCCAGGTTCTGGCTGTACTGTCGGGGATCGCGCAGTCGGCGGCCAAGTTTGCAACCGATCTGCGGCTGCTACAGCACGAGGGCGAGCTGCTCGAGCCGTTCGAGAGCGAGCAGGTTGGATCGTCCGCCATGCCGTACAAGCGCAACCCGATGCGCGCCGAGCGCATGACCAGTCTCGCGCGCTTTGTGATCGAGCTGGAGGGCAACGCCTGGCACACGGCCGCCGCGCAATGGCTGGAGCGGACGCTCGACGATAGCGCCAACCGACGGCTGGTGATCCCGGAGGCGTTTCTCGCGACCGACGCGATTCTCGTCCTGGCCACGAACGTCGCGGCGGGTCTCGAGGTCCGCGAAGACACGATCGCGCAGCACGTCGCTAGCGCGATGCCGTTCCTCGCGACCGAGCGGCTGCTGATGCGGGGCGTGAAAGCGGGCGGAGACCGGCAGCAGCTGCACGAAGTGATCCGGACTCACAGTCTCAAGGGGACGGACCAGTTGCTCGATCACCTCGCCCGCGCTCCCGAGTTCCAACGCCTCGGTGTGCGCGCGATGCCTGACGAGCTCGATGCCGCGGCGTACGTCGGCCGAGCGCCACAGCAAGTCGACGATTTCCTCGATCGTGTACTGCCCGATCTCATGCGTTCCATTCAAGCGGCCGCGCCGGCGACGGTTGCCGCGGAGGTTCAGGTATGACCGGGGTGCTGGTCCAGAGCAAGCTGCCACTCCCGCTGCTGCGCCGCGGGAAGGTCCGCGAGGTCTACGAGGTTGACGACCGCACGCTGCTGCTCGTGGCCAGCGACCGCGTCAGCGCGTTCGACGTCGTCATGCATGAGGCGGTGCCGTCCAAGGGCGCGGTGCTGACGCAAATGAGCGCGTTCTGGTTTGCGCGGCTGAAATCGGTGATGCCCCACCACCTCCTCACGGCCGACGTCGCGGAGATCGTGAAGCGCGTCCCCGTGCTCGCGGCGCACCGCGAGGAGCTGCACGGGCGAGCGATGCTAAGCCGCCGCGCCACCACCGTCCCGTTCGAGTGCGTGGTCCGCGGCTATATCTCCGGCTCCGCGTGGGCGGAATACAAGCAGTCCGGGACACTGGCCGGCGAACCGATGCCCAAAGGGCTCGTCGAAAGCGCGCAGCTCGATCCACCGATCTTTTCGCCCGCGACAAAAGCCGAACAGGGGCACGACGAGAACGTCACCTTTGACCACGTCGTGACTGGCCTCGGCCGGCTCACGGCGGAGCGGTTGCGCGGCGCCAGTCTGGCCCTGTATGAGGCCGGGCGTGACTACGCCGCGAAGCGCGGGATCATCATCGCCGACACGAAATTCGAATTTGGAACGACGCCCGATGGCGAATTGATCGTCATCGACGAGATTCTCACGCCCGACTCGTCGCGCTTCTGGCCGGCGGATCGCTATCAGCCGGGCCGCAGCCAGCCGAGCTTCGATAAGCAGCCGCTGCGCGATTACCTCGCCGATCTGAAGAAGCAGGGGAAGTGGAATGGCGACGCCCCGCCGCCGACACTGCCGCCTGAGGTGGTCAACGCGACGAGTGAACGCTATCGCGATGCCTACGCCCGAATCACCGGAACAGAGCTGGAGTGAGGATCGCGCGCGAAGGATGGCCCTTTATCGCGATCGCATGGGCTTTGGTGCTGGGTGCGGCCTTCCTGTGGTGGCCCCTCGCCGTCATCCTCGCCATTCTGGCGGTCTGGGTCGTCGCGTTCTTTCGCGATCCCATCCATTCCGGACCACGCGGTGAGCGCTACGTCGTGGCCGCCGCCCAGGGCCACGTGGTGCAGGTGACCGAGATCGACGAGCCCATGTACGTGAAGGAGCGGGCGGTCCGCATTTCCATCTTCCTGTCGGTGTTCGACGTGCACGTAAACCGGTATCCGGTGGACGGTACGGTCGAGCTCGTGCACTACAACAAGGGCAAGTTTCTGCACGCCGCCGACGAAAAGGCGAGCCTCGACAACGAGCAGTCGTCGATCGGCATCCGCGGGCCGCGCGGACGGGTGTTGGTGCGGCAGATCGCGGGCTTGATCGCGCGGCGCATCGTGACTGACGCGAAATCCGGCGACCGCGTGAAGCAGGGCGATCGGCTGGGCCTCATCCGGTTCGGATCGCGGACCGACGTTTTCCTTCCGCTTGCGGCGCGCCCGGTCCTGAAGGTCAAGCCGGGCGACAAGGTTGTGGTCGGCGGGACGGTGCTGGCGGAGTACCCATGAGACCACCGCCGCTGCCGCTTCGTCGCGTCGTCATCGTGGTGCCGAGCCTCTTCACGCTGTTCAACCTGTTCTTCGGCATCTGGGCGATGGTCCTCGCGACGCGCGGCGAATTCTACCGCGCCGGCTGGTTTATCGTCTTCGCCGGCATCCTCGACACGCTGGACGGGCGGGTCGCGCGCATCTCGGGTACCGGTACGCGCTTTGGCGCGGAGCTCGACAGCCTCGTCGACATCGTGAGCTTCGGGGTCGCCCCTGCTTTCCTTATGTATCAGGTGGAGTTCGCCGCCGGCTCCGCCGGTGGCGGGAGCGGCGGGGCGTCCTGGATCTTCTGCTACTTCTACGTCATGGCGGCGGCGATCCGCCTGGCGCGCTTCAACATCACCCAGGCGGGCCGGCCCAAAACCTATTTCATCGGGCTGCCGTCTCCGGCGGCCGGGATGACCCTCGCGACCTACTATCCGTTCACCACGACGAGCCTGTACGCGTCGGTGCACGGCGTGCCGTGGCACCTCACGCTCACGTTCCTGATGATTGCGCTGACGATTTTGATGGTCAGCAACGTCCATTACCCGACACTGCCCCGGGCCGGCTTCCGCACTGCCAGCGGACTATTGGGACTCGCGCTGATTGTTGTTATCCTGGTATTCGGCGTCTGGAAGCACGACGTGTTCCTGTTCCCCCTGGGGATCGCCTACATGCTCTACGGGGTGGGACGGGCAGTCCTGCTCGGCTTCTTCAAGGCGCCGGCCGAGGATGAGGAGGCAGAAATCGCAGGTCCGATCGTGATCGACGAAAGCGAGCAGAACTACCGGGGGGTGGGGGGGGGCCCGCGGCGTCCGGGCACCGGCGCCGGTGGTGCGGCATGAGCGCTTACACGGTCGAAATTCGCGTCATGCCCCGCGCCTCCCTGCTCGACCCGCAAGGCCAGGCGGTGCAGACTACGAAGGCAACGTGTCGCAGTAGTCGTCTTCCCCGGCTCGAATTGCGACGCGGACACGCTCGACGCGGCCAGCGCGGCGGGGTCGGACGCCTACTACGTCTGGCATCGCGACACCGACCTGAAACAGCCCGATGCGGTCATCCTGCCGGGCGGCTTCAGCTATGGTGATTACCTTCGTTCAGGCGCGATCGCGAGATTCTCACCGGTGATGCGCGCGGTGACCGCGCATGCAAGGGCGGGGGGCTCGGTGCTGGGGATTTGTAACGGCTTTCAAATTCTGTGCGAGGCGGGGCTCCTGCCCGGCGCGCTGATGCGGAATGCGCGGCTCAAGTTTTTGTCCCGGCCGGTACAGGTCCGTGTGGAGGCGACAGACACGCCGTTCACGCGGAGTTACGAGCGGGGTGAGGAGTTGACGTTGCCGATCGCGCACGGCGATGGCCGCTACGTCGCGGATGCGCAGACCGCGGCGGAGCTCGAGGCCAACGGCCAGGTAGTGCTGCGCTACGTCACAGAGAACCCGAACGGGTCGATGCACGATATCGCCGGCGTCTGTAATGCCGGCCGCAATGTGGTGGGGATCATGCCGCATCCGGAGCGCCGCAACGCGCAGCTGTTAGGCGGTCAGGACGGTGCCCGCGTCTTCCTTTCTCTGGAGGCTCGCAATGCGACGCAGCACGCTGGCGATATGCGCGCTGTTGATGGTCGCCACCTCAGGGTGTGACCAGGTTGACGCCGCAAAAGCCAAATTGAAGCTGGCGTGGGACAAGCTGCGGGGGCGCTCGACGACGCAATCCCCGCCGCCGGCGCCCGTGCGTCCCGCGACCGATACCGCGGCTACGCAAGTCGCCTCCCCACAGGAACAGGGGCGCACGCCGCGCACGCAGAATCCCCGTCCGCCGGCCGCACCTCCGGGCCAGGCGTTCTCCCGCGACGTGCCGTACCACTCCAATGACACCGGCACGGTGAATCCCGGCATGTCGGAGCGCGAGGTCTACGAGTTGTGGGCCGCACCCCTGGCCGTCCGGCGGGTCGGTCAGTACACCTATCTCTTCTTCCGCAATAGCTGCGAATACACCTGCGGAACGATGGACGTGGTCACACTCAAGGACGGCAAGGTCGTGGATGCGATCGTGCGCTGGGACGGCCACCGCTACTCCGGCGAGTCGTCGTCGCCGGAAGGACGCGTCCCTGTGGCGAACCCGGGCGATTCACTGCGCATTACGCCGCCCCCACCCAGCCCATGAGTCACGAGAAGCCGAGCAAGAACGAGGACGAATACTTCGCGCGACGGGACGCGGAGCTGCTCAAGCAGCAGCGCGCGGCCGCGCAGCAGGCTGCGGCGGACACCGAGCGCAAGAAGCATCACATGAAGTGCCCCAAGTGCGGCTATGACCTGATCACCCACGAGTGGGACGGGGTCCAGATCGACCAGTGCACGCATTGCCACGGCGTCTGGTTCGACGCCGGCGAGGCGGAGGCGCTCATGAAGACCTCCGCGCCCAATATCCTGGCGCGCGTATTCCGCGCGGTCGCGAAGGGTGTGACCCGGAAGTGACCGATCCGCAGATCACCCCGGAGCTGGTGCAGGACCACAACCTCACACAAGACGAATACGCGCGCATCGTCGCCATGCTCGGCCGGACGCCCACGTTTCCGGAGCTGGGCATCTTCTCCGCGCTGTGGAGCGAGCACTGCTCCTACAAGCATTCGCGGCCGATCCTCAAGACATTCCCGACCACGGGACCGCAGGTCGTGCAAGGCCCCGGCGAAAACGCCGGCGTGTTGCGCCTCCCCAACGGCTGGGCCGTCGCGTTCAAGATCGAGTCGCACAATCACCCGTCGGCGGTGGAGCCCTACCAGGGCGCCGCGACCGGCGCGGGCGGCATCCTGCGCGACGTCTTTACGATGGGGGCGCGGCCGGTCGCGCTGCTCAACAGTCTCCGGTTCGGGCCGACCGACGAGGCCCGGAACCGCTATCTGTTCGCGGGTGTCGTGCGCGGCATCGGCGACTACGGCAACTGTGTCGGCGTGCCGACGCTCGGCGGCGAAGTGGACTTCGCACCCGGATACTCCGGCAATCCGCTGGTCAACGCGATGTGTGTCGGCGTCCTGAAGGAGAAGGACCTCATCAAGTCGGCCGCGCATGGCGTTGGCAACATTCTCCTCGCGGTGGGATCGAGTACCGGTCGTGACGGGATCCACGGTGCATCGTTCGCGTCGGAGGAGCTGACCCACGAGAGCGAGCAGCGCCGTCCCCAGGTCCAGGTTGGTGATCCGTTCACGGAGAAGCTGTTGCTCGAAGCGAGCCTCGAGCTGATCGCCTCCGGGCACATCGTGGCGATTCAGGACATGGGTGCTGCCGGCCTCACGTCCTCGTCGGCTGAAATGGCCGCGCGTGGCGGCGTCGGCGTCGAGATCGATCTGTCCAAGGTCCCCACCCGCGAGCCGGGGATGACGCCGTACGAGATTCTGCTGTCGGAATCGCAGGAGCGAATGCTGGTCGTGGCGAAAACCGATCGGGTCAAAGAGGTCCAGGCGATCGCGGCGAAGTGGGAGCTCAGCGCGACACCGATCGGCCAGGTGACGGACGACGGGATGTATCGCTGCACCTGGCAGGGCAAAGTCGTCGTGGAGATACCCGGCCAGAAGCTGGTTGACGATGCCCCAGTCTATCATCCGGATGCCAAGGAAGACCCCCGCATCGCTGAGCTGCGGGCCGCATCTCCCACGCACCACGCACCACGCACGCCTTCAGACGCATTGCTCACGCTTTTGGACGCTCCATCAGTGGCCAGCAAGAAGTGGGTCTTCGAGCAATACGACTCGACGGTTCAGGCGAGCACCGTGATCGCTCCGGGCGGTGACGCCGGCGTGGTGCGCCTGCGCCATGAGGACTTCGGGATCGCGATGAAGACCGACTGCAACAGCCGCTACGTGCGGCTCGATCCGTACGAGGGTGGCAAGGCCGCCGTCGCGGAATCGGCTCGGAACGTCGCGTGCACGGGCGCCCGGCCGCTCGGCATCACCGATTGCCTGAACTTTGGCAGCCCCGAGCGTCCCGCTGTGTTCTTCCAGTTCCGCGAAGCGTGCCGGGGCATCGCCGATGCCTGCCGCGTGCTCGGCACGCCGGTGACGGGCGGCAACGTCTCCTTCTACAATGAGAGCCCGACCGGGGCGGTCGATCCCACGCCGGTGGTGGGGATGATCGGGCTGCTGGCGCGGGCCGACCGCGCAGTGCCGAGCCATGCGCGCGCCAGCGGGGACATCGTCTTTGTGCTGGGCGAGACTCGTGCCGAGCTGGGGGGCTCCGCGTACTGGGAGGTGTGCCAGGGTTTCAGCGGCGGCCAGCCGCCCCGCGTGGATCTGGAAGCCGAGAAACGTCTCATCGAGCTACTCGTCACGGGGGCCGATCGTGGCCTGTTTCGGTCCGCGCACGACTGCTCGCAAGGTGGTTTAGGCGTTGCGCTCGCCGAGGTGGCAATGGGTGGGCCGTACCAGGAGCACGGATTCGGGTTGAATGTTGATTTGACTACGCACCACGCACCACTCACCACGCACGAGCTTTTGTTCAGTGAGTCTCACGGTCGCGCTGTCATCACGTGCTCACCCGAGCGCGCCGGTGCGGTCCAGGCGCTCGCCGGCGAGCTGGGCGTGCCGCTGTTCCGCGCCGGTACCGTCGGTGAGGCGCAGGGCGCCTTCCGGATCGCGCTTCGAGACGGACAGATCGAGGAGCCTGTCGCGCGGCTCAGAGACGTATATTTCAGCGCGATTCCTCGACGCATGGGAGACTGATCGAAGATGTGCGGCATCATCGGCGTAGCGGGCGTCCCGGACGCATCGCGCGTCACCTATCTGGGGCTCTATAGCCTGCAGCACCGCGGTCAGGAGTCGGCCGGTATGGTAACGGTCGATGGGGCGGGCGTTGCGCGCTCGCACCGGAGCATGGGACTCGTGTCCGATGTCTTCGGTGAGACGATGCTCGCCGGGATGCCCGGGGACGTCGCGATCGGTCACACCCGCTACTCGACGGCCGGCTCGTCGGTGCTCGCCAACGCGCAGCCGATCCTGGCAGGCTACCGTGAGGGGCCGCTGGCGCTCGCGCACAACGGCAATCTCACCAACGCCGAGGCGCTGCGGTCGGACCTCGTCGCCAAGGGATCGATCTTCCAGACGTCGTCGGACAGCGAAGTCCTGATTCACCTGATCGCCCGCTCCGAGGCCCGCGAGCCCGAAGACCAGCTGCTCGACGCGTTGGAGCGCGTCGAAGGCGCGTACTCGCTGGTTGTCACGATCGGCCGGACGTTGTACGCCATCGTCGACCCGAGAGGCTTCCGGCCGCTGTGGCTTGGCAAGCTGGGCACCGGCTACGTCGTCGCCTCGGAGACGTGCGCGCTCGATCTGATCGGCGCCACGGCGGTGCGCGAGATTCAGCCCGGCGAATTCCTGCGCATTCAGGGGTCGCCGCCGGAGATCGATCGGCTGCCGGCGCTCCCTGCGAAGCCACATCGACGCTGCATCTTCGAGCTGGTGTACTTCTCGCGGCCCGACAGCACGATCTTCGGCCGATCGGTCGATCGCGTACGCCGCGCCCTGGGGCGTGAGCTTGCAAAGGAGCACCCGGCCTCGGGCGCAGACTGCGTCTTCTCGGTCCCCGACTCCTCGAACGCGATGGCGTTAGGCTTTGCGGAGCAGTCGGGCCTCAAGCTCGAGCACGCGCTGATCCGCAACCACTACGTCGGCCGCACGTTCATCAACCCGACGCAGGCCGCGCGGAACGCGAAGGTGAAGATCAAATTCAACCCCGTGCGCGAGGTTCTCGCGGGGAAGAAGGTTGTCGTCGTGGACGACTCCCTGGTCCGCGGCACGACGAGCCGGGAGCTGGTCTCGATGATCCGGCAGGCGGGCGCCCAGGAAGTGCATTTTCGCGTCGCCTCCGCACCGATTACGGGTCCTTGCTACTATGGCATCGACACGCCGACCAAGTCGGAGCTGATCGCGTCGAGCCATTCGCTAGAGGAGATTCGCCGGCACTTGGGCGTGGAGACCCTGGGATACCTGTCGCTCGAGGGCATGAAGCGCGCTGCCGGTGGCGATACGACCGAATTCTGCGACGCCTGTTTCTCGGGCGAATATCCCACTGAAATCCCCGATGACACGCAGAAGGCCAGAAATGCCACGCCGTTACAGGTGACGTTGGCGGTCTAGGGGCCCATCGCGTCCGTTCAGCGGTTGACGATCCGCGCGGGGATCGTGAGGACCAGCATGCTGCCGATGCCATGACGCCCGCGAGCGCGTAGACGCCGAAGTCGGTCGATCCGGTGCGATGACGAGCCAGCCGATCAGCCATGGGCCGACAAAGCCAGCGAGATTGCCGATCGAGTTGATGAGGGCAATTCCCGTCGCCGCGGCCGCCCCGGCGAGAATGGCCGGGCAGGCACAGAACTGTGCGAGCGAGGTCGTCACGCCGGCCATCGCGAGAGACATCCCGGACAGCGCGATGGCCGTATCCCAACCGTAGCGGACCGTCACGAGCCAGCCCGCGGCTCCAACCAATGCGGGAGTGACGACGTGCAGGAAGAGCCATTGCCAGCCCGCGAGCCCGTGCACTCCCGTCATCGCCTTCAGGATCCA
>Ga0193723_1000235_pt1 | contig 20613 bp, 15 predicted proteins | sample H2m2metaG_FD_143042 | JGI IMG/M metagenome (GOLD analysis project Ga0193723, IMG submission 143042) | Soil microbial communities from a riparian zone of the East river system, Colorado, United States - H2m2 | ecosystem: Environmental > Terrestrial > Soil > Riparian zone | place: USA: East River...
GTCGAGCCGCTCGTGATCATGCTCGCGCCGTACGCGCCGCACATCGCGGAGGAGTTGTGGGCCGTGTTGGGGAACGAGACTTCGGTCTTCGAGGCCCGCTGGCCGGCCTACGACGAGCGGCTCGCTTCAGCCGGTGACGTCGAGATCGCCGTCCAGGTAAACGGCAAGCTTCGGTCGCGTCTCACGGTGCCCCGCGGCATGGCGGAGCAAGACGTGCTCAACCGCGTGCTCGCGGATGAAGCGGTGCAGAAGTTTGTGGACGGGCAGAAAGTGAAAAAGGTGATCTACGTGCAGGACCGCCTCGTCAATCTGGTCGTCTAGAGGGCTTTGGCGACCAGATCACCGACCAGGTAGCCGACGGCCGCAACACCCATTCCAATCACAAACATGTCGACGCCGCTGCGGATCACGCTGCGGCCCGTGAAGAAGCTGCGGGCGGCCCCCACGGCGAAGTGCGACACCATCGCGATCGAGAATGCCAGCCAGATGGCGACGCGTCCCTGCAGAACGAGGAACGGAAACACGGGAATGAAGGCGCCCACCGCCGTGGACACGCCGGTGATCCACGCCTCGCGGAACGGCGTGGCGTGGGCTTCGCCGATCTTGAGTTCGTCGCGCACCTGTTCGCCCAACGCGCGCTCCGGATCGCGCATCACTTCCTCCGCCATGCGGCGCGCCGTACGTGGGTCCACCCCTTTCGCTTCGTACTGCAGTGCCATCTCTTCCATCTCGACTTCCGGCATCAGGCGAATCTCTTCCTTCTCCATCGCGATCTCGTGCTCCCACACCTCCTGCTCGCTCTTCGCGGCCAGATAGCCGGACGATCCCATCGACAGCGCGTCCGCGATCATGCCGGCCACGCCCGAGATCAGGATGACGTGCGGCTGCACCGCCGCGCCGATCACGCCGGCCACCAATCCGAAGTTCGCCGTGAGCCCGTCGTTGAAGCCGTAGACGACGTTGCGCAGGAAGCCGCCGGAGCCCGTCTTGTGCCACGGCTCGGCGCCCTTGCCGGAGAGGTCCGCAAGCGTCCCGGCGTGCGCGGCGGACTCCTTGGCGAGCTGCAACGAGACTTCCTGCGCGTCTGGAAGGGTCGATTGCTTGTGGAGGTTGAGATATCCCTTTACTTCTTCGCCCTCTTCGCGGAGCAGCATCGGCAGCAAGTACCGCGTCCCGAACCGCCGTCCGAACCACGCGCGGAGTTTCGCGTTCAGTGACGGCCGGGCGTGATCGACCTTATGGCCATGCTCGCCGAGCAGCTTGGTCCACATCTGCACGTGGCGCTCTTCGACGCCCGCAAGCTTGATGTAGACCTCTTTGCGGTGCGGATCGGATTCCTGTCCGGCGAGCGCGAGGTAGAGGTAGGCGGCGTCGGCTTCATCCTGCCAGTGATGGAGCCATTCCTGGACCTCGGACTTGGGCATGCGGCAAGCTACTACCCGGCAATACCTTAGGGGAGTGGGGAGTGGTTCGTGACGGCGCACCACAAAGTCCCACTCCCCACTCCCCACCATCCCGCGACGTTCCACGTAGTTATGGCATCATAATTCTCGGACAATGACCGTGTCTCTCGCCGTTCCGGATGTCCTCGTCGCCCGTGCGCAAGCCGGAGATGAAGCAGCCCTCGAAGCCCTGTTCCGGGCCTTCGAGACGCCTGTCTACAATCTCGTCCGGCGCATGCTGCGGCGGCCCGAGGATGCCGAGGACGTGTTGCAGGAGACGTTTCTCGAAGTGGTCCGCAACATCAAGCAGTACCGGGGTGAAGGACATCTCTGGGGTTGGATTCGGCGCATCGCTTCGACCAAGGCATTGATGCGGATTCGTCGCGATCACGTCCGGGAGACGGAGTCGCTGGACGTCGAGCCGGGCAAGCCGGGGATGCATATCGGCGCAAACCTCGATCTGGAGCGCGCGTTCGAGGTGCTGTCCGAGACCTCCCGCGCGGTGGTGTGGTTGCACGACGTGGAAGGCTACACGCACGAGGAAATTGCGGAGCAGATGGGCAAATCGGTGAGCTTTTCCAAATCGCAGTTGGCGCGCGCGCACGCGCGTCTGCGGCGAATGCTGGATGAAGGAGCACACGCATGATGCACTGTACGATGGAAGATCTGGGAGCCCTGCAGGCGGGTGAGGCGTCGGTCTGGGCACGCCGGCACATCACCACCTGCGCCGCCTGTCAGGCGGAGCTGGAAGGGCTCTACCAGCGGATCGCACAGCTCAAGGCGCTGCCGGCACTGCGCCCGCCGCGCGATCGTTGGCCAGCCGTGAAGTCGGCGCTGCACGCGCAGCGCTCTCGCCGCCGTCGCACATGGGGCGCGTGGACCGGCAGTCTCGCTCTCGCCGCCACGATCGCTGCCGTCCTGTTGATGCAGCCGGTGCAGAACACGGCGTACGCCGAGCTGAGTCAGGTGAAGCAGCAGTCGGCAACGCTGGAAGATTCGCTGCAGCGCTACGACACCGACGGCCGCGTGATGAGCGGTCATGCCGCCGCGGTCGTGGCCGACCTCGAAGACCGTATTTCCATTCTCGACGGCACCCTCGCGCAGCGCGAACAGAGCGCGCGGGACGCCGAACTCGTACAACTGTGGCAGGAGCGCGTTGGCTTGATGCGGGAGCTGATGAACGCCCGCGCGACGCGCGCGCGCTACGTCGGGCTCTGAGAGCCTGGGGGAGAACTAGATGGTTCGCACTTTGACTGTGGCAGTCCTCGCCGTCAGCCTGGCCCTGCCGGCCATATCGGCCGCGCAGGCATCGCCGCGGCGGCCGAGCACGCGCCCGCGCGTGCGGGTCGAGACGCAGGGTGGACCGTTCGGTGTGTACGCGTTCGGCGACAAGCGCGGCCGCATCGGCGTGATCGTGGATACCAAGGCCAACACCGCGGGCGACAAGGTCGGCGCCCGGATCGAAGGGATCACACCGGGCGGACCTGCCGAGAAGGCGGGCATCAAGGCCGGTGACGTCATCACGCGCTTCAACGGCACGGCGCTCGGTGGGTCGGAGTCGGAGGAAGACGAGCGGTCAGGGCCGGGCCTGAAGCTGATCGATCTCGCGCATGAGCTGGAGCCCGGCGATACGGTGCAGGTCGAGTACCGCCGCGGCAACGATGCGCGGAAGGCGACGCTCGTGGCTGAAGACTTGGGCGGTGGTGTCTGGACCGGATCGATGGACGTGATGCCCGAGATGCGCAATTTCGAGGAAATGATACCCCAGATGAAGATGGCACAGGGCGAGTTCATGTTTGGGGGCGTGTGGGGCGGGATCGAGCTCGTCAAGCTCAACCCCGATCTCGGCGAGTACTTCGGCACCCGCGAGGGCGTGCTGGTGGTCCGGGCGCCGGAAGATTCGTCTCTGACGTTGAAGGGCGGCGACGTCATCATCTCGATTGGCGACCGCAAGCCGACATCACCCGAGCAGGCGATGCGGATCCTCCGGTCGTATGATGAGGGGGAGACGGTCACGCTCGACGTGCTGCGCAAGCAGAGACACGTTTCCGTGACGTGGAAGGTGCCGGACCGCGAGCGGACGATCTTCCGCCGGACACCGCGGATGCATGAAGAGCCGAGCCGGTTCCGCGTCGCGCCGAAGATGAAGATTCGGGATGTGATTCGGACGAGCCGGGTGATCTAAAGGCGGCGGCGGGACGGGCGTACTAGGTAGGGGCGCAGCATGCTGCGCCCCTACATCGTTTCCATGACCTACCGATTCGGCCCGATCAAAATCGCATTCGTCAGCATCTTCGCAGGCCCTCGCCAAAAAGCCCGGAACAGCGGATCGCTGAGAAACAGCACGACCCGCCCACTCCCCTGGTTCTCGACCACCGCCCAGGTGCTGCCCTTGAGGAGGCGGGCGGTGTTGTCGGGCCAGGTGAACCCCGAGAGCACCAACGAGTCCACCGGATCGGTGAACGTGGCGACGTTCGCGCCTCCCTTGGAGGGCTTCCAGAATGTGTCGCCGTCGATGAATACCGGGATCCGGTTCCGGTCGTATCCCACCGTCAGCCAGTGTGTGGTATCCAGCGTTGCGCGGAAGATGGCGCCCGGGATCCACTCGGGCCGATCGCGCGGCGCTGCGGTGCTCGCAATCAAGGCAGGATCGCTGCCCGGCGCGGTCGTGTCTGCCTTCGCGCCGCTGTCCGGTGCGACGCCGGCGATGCTCGAGAGCCCCACGTCCTTGTTCGCCGCAAGGTCACCCGCGCCGCCGTACCCGATAAGGACGCCGCCTGAGCGCACCCACGTCTTCAACTTCTCGACGCCGTTATCGCCCAGCTCGCGCTTCATCCGGCTGCCACTGCCATCGGGAATGATGATCACGTTGAACGACTGGAGATCGTCCACCCGACCGATGGAGCGCAGCGGGACGGGAGTGAACGGCACGTTGAGCTCTTTCGCGAGATAGTGCCACAGCCAGCCGTAGCTCGTTTCGGAAATTCCATCTCCCGCGGCCACCAGGATCTTGGGGGCGTGCAGCCCCGAGACATCTTCGGAGCCGATGCCGGCGTCGCCGGTGTCGGGAAACGCCGTCTGGAGTGAGAAAACAGGCACGCCCAGGGCGGGGCCCAGCGCGACAATGCGGTCGTGCAGGCTGGCCGGATTCCGCTGCACGCGCGCGACGAATGTCCCCCGCGGATAGGTCCGGCCGCCGATGAGAATTGGTTGCCTGGTCACCGCCAGCTTGAAGTCTTCAGCCTCGAGCGCGAGTGCCAACCGTGCCGCTCCCGGCCTGTCGTTCAGAAAGGCATAGCCGCTGACGGCGCGCGTGGCCGCTGGTGGTGGGGGCACGATCGAATCGGTGACCGCGTCACCGGCAACCCCCGCATCTTCCGTCCAGTAGGCGTCGAGATTGAACGACAGCGGCAACGACCAGGCGGTGATGTCGTAGAACCCGTAGTCCTCTTTGTCCGCGTCCTCGCCGCGCCGCCGGTTGCGCTGAAATTTCCCGACTTCCCGCTGCACGAACGATCGGTCCATGCTGGCCTGCGGCTCCAGCATGCCCTTCGCCAGCCGCCGCTGCGGCTGGTTCAGGTCGATCACATAGCTGCCGGCGGGGAACGTCCGCGCGATGGCAGTCGTGCCCGGGCTGATGTAGGAGTGCGCGACACGCGACGCGACGGGCTGACGCAGGCGCGTCACCTCGATCCCGTTCCGGAGCAGCAACCCGACCACATGCGCGGCCGACTGGGGGTCGTTGCCCGGGACGATCACGACGCGCTTCATCCGATCGGTTGCCGCCTCGGCCATCGCCGAGCGACGGAAATCGTAATAATCGAGTAGACGGCTCTGACGGTTCTTGGCCGTGGTCTCCAGGGTGGCCAGCGACGCGACAAAGTGGTGCGCGATACCATCGCGCAGCGTCGTGATCGTGCCATCATCGCGACGCTTCCGGAATTCCGGCCCGCCGTCGGTCTCGTAGGTCATCCCGGTGGCGCCCTGAAACGTGGTCCATTCGTCCCAGTAGCCAACGTAGAAGAAGTCGAACACGCCGCCCACGTAATACTGCCAGCCGTAGTGGTCGAACGCCGCCGCGTTGCCACGGCCGTACGTCGCGAACCACTTCGTCGTCTGCGGTGGCAGGTTCATGTTTACCGCCTGCGCCACCGGCGGGAAGAAAAAGGTCGACGTCGTGGAGTGATGGTCGACGAACACCTGCGGGCGCCAGCGCAGGATGCCGTCCATCATTGCCCGGACCTCGGGCTGGCTCTGCGCGAGCAGGTCGCGGTTCATGTCGAACCGGTAATGACTGTAGCGTCCGGTAATGCTCCAGGGCTCGCCCTGCTCAAAGGCCCAGGGGTGGTCGGCACCGACGCCGACGGAGTTGTACCAGGCGGCAAAGCGCTCATGCCCATCGGGATTGGCCGAGGGATTGAGCACGAGGACCACGGACTTCAGGATCTCGAGGGTCTGCGGCTCGTCCGATGCGGCGAGCTGATAGGCGACCTGCATCGCGGCTTCGAAGCCCGCCGGTTCGTCGCCGTGGACCGAGTACTGGAAGACCGCCACGGCAGGGCTTTGCGCCGCAATCGCCGCCGCCCGCGCCGCGGATGTCTTCCGGGGATCCGCCAGCTCGGCGAGTCCACCTCGGATCTGGTCGAGCTTGGCGAGGTTCGCGGGATCGGAAATGATCAGCGCCCGGATGGGCCGGTACTCCGTCGTGCGACCCCAGGTCTCGATGCGCACGCGGTCGCTCGCGGTTGCGACCAAGGTGTCGAGATAGTGCTGCATCACTGCGTACATGGTGTGTTGGTCGCCGGCGGCGTAGCCGGTGATCGCTTCGGGGCGTGGCACGGCGGGTCGATACGGGCCGCGCGAGTAGAAGTCGAACGGCTCTTGAGCGGCCAGCGGGGACACCAAGACGATCAGAAGGCATAGAACGGGGCGCATGGTATTCCGGATTTGAGGTTGTGCGAGATATCGGTAGGGGCGCAGCATGCTGCGCCCCTACAAAAACCAACCCAGCATTTTCGACGTTTTACGCGCGGCGTCGTGCCGCGGGCAATGCCTGATCGAAAGAAGCGAACTCGAATGGCTTGGGGACGCAAGGCCGCCCGGTACCGTCGAGGAAGCGGCGCATTTGCTCGTTCACCAGATCCCCAGTCGTAAAGATCACGCGCTCGGCGTGGGCAGGGTCGTTACTGCGGAGGCGCTCGAAGAGCTGCTCGCCGGAGAGGTCCGGCATGCGCATGTCGACGATGACGGCGTCGTACTTGGACGCCTTGAGGCGAACGAGGGCGTCCTCGCCGCTGGCCGTCGTCTCGACATCATGGCCCTTGCCGGCCAGGTAGCGCTGCAGCGACACGCGGACCGACGCTTCATCATCCACCACGAGCACGCGCAGGCGGTCGCTGCCCGTGGGCTGGACCTGCGCGACGGCGGTGTGTTCCCCAGAGGTTCGTGGCTCGGTGACCGGGATCTCGACCACGAACCGGGCACCGCCTTGAGGCGCGTTTTCGGCCCAGATCCGGCCCTCGTGCTCGCGCACGATCCCGAGCGAGATCGAAAGCCCGAGGCCCGTTCCCGAACCCGTCGGCTTGGTGGTGAAGAAGGGGTTGAAGATCCGCTCGATCAGGTTGGGCGGAATGCCCGCGCCTGTGTCTTCGATCTCGATCCGGATCGCGTCGGCGTTCCGGCGGGTGCGCACCGTCAGGCGGTGATGGTGGCCGTCCCGCTGCTCCATCGCCTGCTCGGCGTTCGTGATGAGGTTCAGGAACACCTGCTGGAGCTGGTGCGCGTCGGCCATGGTGTCCGGGAGCGATTCGTCGTATTCGCGCCGGACGTCGATGCCGCGGACGCGCAGCTCGTAGCCCCGGAGCTCGAGGGTGTCGTCGAGCACCTGGTTGATCGCGGTTTGGACTTTTTCGGCTTTATGCTGGCGCGCGAACGTCAGCAGGTTCTGCACGATGCGGCTGGCGCGGCGCGCCTCGCTGTAGATCGTCTCCGCCGCCGTGCGCTGATCGGGCGGGAAGCGCTTCTCGGCGAGGAGTAGCTGGGCGAATGCGGAGATACCGGCGAGCGGGTTGTTGAGCTCGTGCGCCACGCCGGAGACGAGCTGCCCGATCGCCGACATTTTTTCCGACTGGATGAGCTGCTCCTGCAGCATCTTCTGGTCGGTGACGTCGCGGATGAGACATAGCACTTCCTCATCCTTCTGCGGCGTCGAGTAGGTGATCGCGATCGTGCGGACCTCGCCGTCCTTGCGGTAAAACTGCGACTCGAACAGGCCCGTTTCGCCGGCGAGCGCCTGCTGGAAGTGGGCCAGCGCCTTGGGCAGGTCGTCGTCGGGGAGCATGGGTGCGAACCACTGGCCGACCAGCTCTTCGCGCTTGTACCCGGAGATGTTTTCCGCGGCGTGGTTGACCGTGGTGAAGCGGCCGTTCGCGTCCAGGGTCACGATCGCGTCGGACGCCGATTCGACCAGGTGCCGGTAGCGGGCTTCGGAGCGCGCCAGCGTCTCCTGGGCGCGCTTGGGCTCTGTGATATCGCGAAGGGTGGCGACGGTGCCGATGATCTCACCGTGCATGCGAAACGGACCGCTCGAAACGGCCACGTCACGCTCTTCCCCGGTGGTGTGATTGACGATCCGGGTCTCGTACCGCTGCGTCTCCCCGCCGAGCACGCGGTCCTCGCGCGTGGCGACGTGGTTTCGCTCGTTCGGCGACACGCTGTCAGCGATCGCCTGCCCGACGATGTCGGACACCTGCCAGCCGAGCATTTCCCCGCCGGCCTGGTTCGCCGCGAGCACGCGCCGATCACGCCCGGTGACGACGACGGCATCCGGCAACGCTGCGACGATGTCGGTTGCCGCCTGCAGCAGGTCGAACAGCGGACCTTTGCCTGCCGCAGTGCTTGCCCCAGTTCCTCGGGTCGGCGAGACGCGACGAACTTTACTCACGCGTGATAAGACGCCTCCATCGAGAAGCGCATCAGCTCGAGGCTTTCGAGGGCCGACTGGGTGATCTTGTCGGGGTCATCGCTGCCTCGTTTGACGCAGTCCTTGATGATTTCGAGCGCATGGATCGGGTGCTCATCGTCGTACTTGGCGTGCTCCTCGAGCCACCAGCGGCCGCGCGGACCGATCTTCTCGTTCTTGGCGAGGCCCCGGAGGGCTTTTTCGGAGATCTTCTGCGCCACGCCCTCGACCGCGTAGTTCGTGGCCGAGACCGCCTGACCAAACTCGGCATTGCGGCACATGTCGGTCAGGTAGGCGTGGAACTTCTTGGTCTCAGGCAGCATCGGCTCCGGCTCCTGGAACCGTTTCTTGTGCACGTTGAAGCCGTCCCCCATGGCCCGCCACATCGCGTCGTGCCGGCGCTCGACCCGAATATTGTCCGTGAAGAACTCCCGGCCCATCGGGGGGGAGCGGTCCAGCAGCACCTGCAGCCACTGGGGAAAGTCGCGGATAATAGGATAGAACGCCACGAGAAAATTCTGGATCTGACCGTCCACCAGCTGGTTCTCCGACGCGTCGATGATGACTGGCGTGTCGAGAATGGCCTGGCGGCGGGGCTCCAGCGTCGAATCCAGGTCCGCGACCCACGAGGGGTTCGGCGTGACTTGCACTGACATTGCGGCTCCTCTCCCGGGCGCGGGCGTGGATACCTAGGGGTTTAGCGTGGCTGCAATGTACGAGTGGCCTTCGAACATGCAAGCATAAGTCAAATAGTGACTTGGCGCACACTTAGCAAAAACCAAGCCTTGACAAGATATATCGTGTAAGAATATCGTGACGTAACATCTCACAAGAGGCCAAGATGGGCGGGAAGTCCGGATGGGAGGGGTTCGGTTTTGCGTTTGGTCCCCGGGCATGGGGCTTTCGCGGACGCGGACCCCGGAGCTGGCGCCGGCAGTGGTTCGGCGCGGGCGATATGAAGTACGTCATTCTGAAGCTCCTGCGCGATAAGCCACGTCATGGATACGAAGTCATGAAGGAGCTGGAAGAGCGGATGCACGGCTGTTACTCGCCGTCACCGGGCACCGTCTACCCGACGCTGCAGTGGCTCGAGGACGGAGGACTGGTCGTCGCGCGCGAAGTCGAAGGCAAGAAGGTCTACGAAATCACCGACACAGGACGGGCATTTCTGGACGAACACAAGGACATCGTCGAAGACATCTTCGATCGCGTGACCGAGACGGTCGAGCGCACGGTGGGTGGCTCGATGGCTGAGGTCAATCGGGCGTTAGGGCATCTCGTGAAGGCAGTTTACCGGACCGGCTGGAAAGCCGAAAACGATGCCGCGCGCAAGAGCGTCGCTGAGATTCTGGCGAAGGCCGCGACGGAGATCGAGGGGCTAGCAACCGCTCCGGCGGGGAAAGCCTAACGCAGCCACACCCAGATCGTCCCTGCGGGGCAGGTCGACCCCATCCCGAACGACGGCGATGACGGCGTCATGCTCCAGGGGACGATGCTGGTGGGGACGATGCTGGTGGGGACGATGCTGGTGGGTGAGCGCTGGCGCCCACCACGGTAGATCTCCACCGCCTCGACTTGATCCGCCGCAATCGCCGACAGCGGCCAGCCTTCCCCGTTTTGCCCGTCGATAAAGATCGCGTACCGGCGCAGCTCAGCCGGTCCGAAGCCTTTTGCCATAGCCGATGTTGCGCGCGGTAATGCGAGATCGAGCCGCAACTCCCGGAGCTCTGCGAGCTCTTCCCGGGGGATAAAGACGGAGTTTCCGCCGCTGCACCGCACCCGCCGTGACGCATGAGCGTCCCACGCCGCATCGAGCGTACCGCCAAAACCCGCCAGCCGGCTGATCCGCCGATTGCTCAAGCCATCAGGCACTGGGCCGAGCAGTAGCGAGACATCGAGCGCCTCACCCACGGGCAACGTCACCGCGTGCCGCAACGCGAAGTAGCCGCGCTTCCGGACCATCAGCATGAACGTTCCGGCCGTGACGGTCGGCAGGCTGAAGCGACCGAGGCTATCGGTCGTCGTCGCGACCGCACCGCCGAGCACCACCACGTCCGCACCCGCGATCGGGCGATCGTAGACGTCCGAAACCGTGCCAACCACGCCGCTGCGGCGGCCGCGGATCACGATCGGTTTCAGCTCCTGTGCCACGGGCGTCAAGCGCGCGGTGATTTCCGCTCCGGCGCTGTCGATGACAACGGTGACTTCGACGGGATTGAAGCCAAGCCGGCGGAAGAGAAACCGTTCCTCTCCCTGCTCCAAGCTGTCGATCTGGAACCGGCCGTCCGCGCCGGTCAGGGTCTTTCGCCCGGCCGTCATGGCGAGAACCTGAACCTGGTCGACCGGTTGCCCGGCGATGTCGCGCACCGTACCGCTGACGGTGCGCAGGTTGATTTGCGCCGGGAGAGCGCGAGCTGAGAAGAGGGCGGCGACGGCCGCAAACGCGAGCGCGTAACGCGACATACCAACCATTCCTACCCCCGTCTCGCGATCATGCTCCCGCGCGATCTCGCAGCTCCTGGAGCGCGCGGGCCACATAGACGCGGGTCATCTGCTTGCGCCAGGACAGATCGAAGTCTGTGTTGTCCATCGGCTTGGACGGTCGGTAGGCCGCCTCCGCAGCCGCCGCGATAGCTTCATCTGTTAGCGGTGCACCCTCGAGGGCCGCAGCCGCCTCCGCGACCTCCTGCGGGTAACTCGCCACGCCCCCCAGGACAATGCGCGCAGCGGCGACATTCTTTCCCTTCCACTGTATCCAGGCAGCGACGCCGAGCACTGGAAAATCAAACGCGCCACGCCGCCGCAGCTTGTGGTAAACGGCGTCCCAGCCGTTGGGCGCGGGCAGACGCACGTCGACAAGGATTTCGTCGGGCTGCTTGGTGAGATAGTTGATCCCGTCGTTCTGATAGAACCGGCCAGCGGGGACCACACGCTCACCCTGGGGTCCCACGAGCCGGTATTCAGCGCCGATCGCGACCATCACCGGGGCGACGTCCGACGAGCTGACGGCCCAGCAGCGCGGCGACGACGGCGCGACCCAGCAGATGTGGCCGTCCTTCTTCATGCAAAAGTCGATCGACTTCCGCCACTCGTAGCTCTGATTGTAGTAGTTGCAGCGCGTGTCGAGACACAGGTTGCCGCCGAGGGTGCCCATGTTGCGGAGCAGCGGGGTCGAGACGAGACGGGCGGCGGTACTGATGACGGTCGGACGGCCTGACGGCCGGACGGCCACGTCGGTCAAGGTGAGTGCCGCACCGACCACCCTGTCGTCCGAGCGTCGCAGTTCGGGAATCGCCATCAGCGAGATGACGGTCTTCGGCTCCTGATGGCGCCGCTTCATGTTGGGGTAAAGGTCGGTCCCGCCCGCCACGAACATGCCGGCCGGACCGGCGTCGCGTTTCATGGCGAGCGCGCCGGGTAGGGTCTTGGGTTGCAGGTAGGCAAAGAGCGGGAGCCGCAGCATAGAGTGACCTTAAGCTGCGGCTCCCGCCCCGTCCAGGCACAATGCTACTTGTCTCTTCGCGCCAGACCGATGCCGCGCACCGTCTCAGCCAACCTTACGAACTCGGCCCGATATCCGTCCGGGTCCTGCCCCCGCGCCTCGCGCGCGGCGAGAATCACGTGGCCGAGATCGGCCTTCCCACGGAAGTCGGAATTCCGCAGCAAGAGGCCAAACTCAGCGACCGCGGCCTGGAACTGAAAATCCACTGAGGGCTTCGGACCGGCTTCCGCCAGCACGGGCTGCGACAGCAAGCGGCTCTCGTCCCCGTCTGGCCGCTTGTAGCGCACCTTTACGAACAACAACTCGGGGCCGGCGGCACTGGTCGATTGCACATTGCGCCGCTGATACCGGAGCGAATCCGGCATCCGAATCGTCACATCCGTGTTGACGCCGACCGGCACCACTTCGTAGAGCGCCGTGACGGAATGGCCGGAGCCGACTTCACCGGCGTCTTTCTTGTCGTCGGCGAAATCCTCGTTGCGCAGCAGCCGGTTCTCGTAACCGATGAGCCGGTACGCGCGCACTCGCGTGGGATTCCACTCCACCTGGATCTTCACGTCCTTGGCGACGGTGTAGAGCGTGCCGCCGAGCTCGTGGACCAGGACTTTCTGGGCCTCGCCGAGGTTGTCGAGATAGGCGTAGTTGCCATTTCCTTTGTCGGCGAGCTTCTCCATCTTGGCGGCCTGCAGGTTGCCCTCGCCCACGCCGAGGACCGTGAGGAAGACGCCAGTCTTCCGCTTTTCCTCGATCAACTGCACCATCTCGGCGTCGCTCGAGGCGCCGACGTTGAAGTCGCCGTCGGTCGCGAGAATGACGCGGTTGTTGCCACCGCGGATGAAGTTGGCGACCGCTTCGTCATAGGCGCGGCGAATCCCCTCGCCGCCTGCTGTGCTCCCACCAGCCTCCAACCGCTCGATGGCGTCGAGGATCGTGCTCTTCTGGTCTCCGGGCGTGGACGGGAGGACCAGACCGGCCGAACCGGCGTACACGACCATCGCGACGCGGTCTTTGGCACGGAGCTGATTGACGAGCAACCGCATCGCCGATTTCACGAGCGGCAGCTTGTTCTCGGGCATCATAGAGCCCGAGACGTCGAGCAGGAACACAAAGTTCGACGGGGGCAGGTTCTCGACATTGATCCGCCGGGCCTGCAGACCGATGCGCACCAGCTGATGCTGCGGCTTCCAGGGCGCCGGTGCGACCTCGGTATGGATCGCCAGTGGATCGTCGCCATCGGGCTCGGCGTAGTCGTAGGGGAAATAGTTCACGAGCTCTTCGATGCGGACTGCGTCGCGCGGCGGCAGCTGGCCGTCTTGGAGGATGAAGCGCCGCATGTTGCTGTACGAGGCGCGATCGACGTCGATCGAGAACGTCGAAAGCGGATCGGCCGCGACGGCGATGAACTGATTCTCGACGATCTCGTCGTACTGCTCCCGGTTCCCGCGCTGATGCGGGAAGCGCCAGGCCTCGGTGCTGTCGTAAACGCGTGCGACGCCGTCGACGGCATAGAGTGCATCGGCGCGTGAGGCCGCGGCGTTTCCGCGCAGGATGACGAAGCCGTTGGCCGCCTTCGCCCCATACAATCCCGTCACGACCACCGCTTCCAAGGCGACCGGGCCCGGCGCGAGTCGCAGGTCAACCGTGACTGTTGCGTTTGCAGTAACTCGAACGCCTTTTGTCTCTGCGGCATTGTAACCAATCCTCTTTGCACGCACCGTACGCGTCCCTGTAGGGACGTTCGCGAGCAAGTAGTAGCCGCTGTCATTCGTGATCGTGCTGAGCGAGGTCCCCACAACGTCGACCATCGCGCTCTTGATGGGCTTGCCCTGCGGATCGCGCACGTGCCCGGCGATACTACCGGTTTCGACGATCGTGAGCGTTGTTGGTGCCGCGAGCATGGCGACGAGGAGGATGACGAAGCGAAGAGAAAGAACCGGCACGGTCCCTCCAGGGTGAGAGTGTCCTAGAGAGACGCCTAGACTCTGGCGGGCTGCACAGCCTTTCCGTCCCCTCCTTCCCAGGGTGTGGGGACGCGCGTAGCCTCGGGCCAGGGGATATCAGGGAAGCTCTTCGGGCCGACCCGTCCCTCTTCCCCCTTCCCCTTTCCCCGCAGTGCTTTAAGCACCTTCTCCGGCGTGACCGGCACCTCGTCGACCCGAACCCCGACGGCGTCGTACACGGCGTTCGCCACGGCCGGCATCACCGGGAGCAGCGGGCCCTGGCCGACTTCCTTGGCGCCGAAGGGGCCGTTCGGGTCGGGATCCTCGATCAGGTATGTGACGACGTCACACATCTCGAGCGTCGTGGGACTCTTGTACTCGAGCAGCGACGGAATCTTGTGGACCACCTTGAGATCGCCGCGGTAGGTCATCTCCTCCATCAGCGCTTCGCCCAGGCCCATGTAGATCGAGCCCTCGACCTGTCCGATCACAGACGCAGAATTGATCGATCGACCGACATCGTGCGCAATCCAGATCGTGGGCACGCGGACGATGCCCGTTTCGGGATCGACGTCCACTTCGGCCACGCAGGCGCTGTACGAATACGCCGGCGAAGGTCCGACGCCGGCGCCGCGATATTTCCCGGCGCTCATCGGCGGCGTGTAGGAACCGACCGTCCCAATCGTCCCTTCTGCGGCTTCTGCCAGCTGGACCGCCTCGGCGAACGCGATCCCACGCTTTGGATCGTTGGAGTCGAACACCCGGCCGTCGGCGAACGTCAGCCGCGCGAGCGGGACCTCGAGCTTCTTACCTGCGTGGAGCGCGAGGATCTGACGCGCGCGCTCGGCGGCTTGGAGCGCGGCATTCCCGGTCATCAGGGTGACGCGGCTCGAATAGCTGCCGAGGTCCACCGGCGTCAGGTCGGTGTCGGCGGTGACGACCGCGATGTCGAACGGATCGATGCCGAGCACTTCGGCGACGATGTAGGCGAGGATCGAGTCCGATCCCTGCCCGATCTCGGTCGAACCGCAGAACACCGTGACGCCGCCGCCGCGATCGCATTTCAGCTGCACGCCCGAGTGCGGCATGTTGTTCCAGTAGATCGGCAGGCCGGCGCCCGAGATGTAGCTCGAGCACGCGAGTCCCACGCCGCGGCCTTCGGGCAGCTTGCGGAACTTCTTCTTCCACTCCGACCCCTCGACTACTTTCTCGATGCATTTGCCGAGACCCATGGAGCCCACCCGCAGGTAATTCGCCGTGAGCGAGTGCGGCGGCACGAGTGTTTTGAGCCGCAGCTCCGCCGGATCGATTTTCAGCTGCTCGGCGATTTTGTCGAGATGCACCTCGAGCGCGAACCGTGGCTGCGGCGTCCCGTGGCCGCGCTTCGGGCCGCACGGCGCCTTGTTGGTGAAGGCGCGGGCGCCCTGGAAGTGGTAGCGCGGGACATTGTAGGTGACGGTCTGGAGCGCGCCCGTGTAATACGTGCTCGCGACGCCGTAGGAGCCGTACGCGCCGCCATCGAGCAGCGATTTGAAATGCATTCCGGTAATCGATCCATCGCGCTTCACACCAGTGCGCACCCACATGAGCGTCGGGTGGCGGCCGCGATGACAGTAGAACACCTCTTCGCGGGTGAGCGTGACCTTCACGGGCCGGCCGGTGATCATCGCGAGCTTGGCAACGGCAATCTCGTGATTGAACGGATCGCTCTTGCCACCGAAACCGCCGCCGTTCGGCGTAGCGATCACACGAATGCGCGCAGCCGGCAGCTCCAGGACCTTGGCGAGGGCGCGATGGACGTAATGGGGCGTCTGCGTCGAGGTCCACAGCGTGAGCTTGCCATCCGGAGACCAGATCGACACGGCGGCGTGCTGCTCCATCGGCAGGTGCGTGCTGCCTTCGAAGAAGAATAGATCTTCCCGCACGAGATCCGCTTCGCCAATGGCTGCCTCGACGTCGCCGAACTCGAGATTGATCAGCTTGTGGAGATTGCCGCTGTCGGCGTAGTCATGGATTTGCGGCTCGGGATGCGCGACGGCGGCTTCGGCGGAGTCGAAGGATTTGAGCGGCTCGTAGCCGACTTTGATGAGATCGAGCGCAGCGGTCGCGGTTTCTTCGGTTGTGGCCGCCACTGCCGCAACGGGGTCGCCGATGAAGCGGACTTTGTCCACGCACAGCGCGTGCTCGTCCTGCGAGACTGGCAGAATCCCAAACGGAATCGGGAGATCGCGGCCTGTGAGGACGGCCTGCACCCCGTTCAGCTGTTTCGCGGCGGTCACGTCGATCGAGGCGATCCGCGCGTGCGGTTGGGTGCTGCGCAGCAGCTTGCAGTACAGCATGCGGGGGAAGGCGAGATCGTCGGCGAACTTTGTCGCGCCGGTAACCTTGGCGACCGCATCAACCTTACGGAGCGCTTTGCCGATAATGCGATGGGCTGATGGGCCGACGGGCGGATGGGCCGATTTAGCGGCCATAGAGTGACTCGCGCTTGGGCTCGGCCTTTTCCCCCCGCATGCGCGCCGCGGCCAGCTCCACGGCCTCATAGATCTTGATGTAGCCCGTACAGCGGCACAGGTTGCCGGCGAGCGCGTCCTTGATTTCGTCGCGCGTTGGCTTGGGATTGGATTGGAGGAGTGCTTCGGAGGCCAGCAAGAACGCGGGGGTGCAATAGCCGCACTGCGCGGCGCCGAGGTCGGCGAAGGTCTCCTGCAGGGGATGGAGCTTGCCGCCCTGCGCCATCGCTTCGACGGTGCGCACCGTGTGACCGGCGGACGCGAGTCCCAGCACCAGACACGACAACACGGGCGTTCCATCCAGCAGCACGGTGCAGGTGCCGCACTCACCCAGCTCGCAGCCGTGCTTCGTTCCCGTGAGTCCCAGATCCTCGCGCAGCACCTCGAGCAGCGTCTTGTGAGGCGCGAACGCGACTTCCGTCGCTTCGCCGTTTACGGTGAGCGCGATTTTGACTTTCGATTCGTTGCCCATAGGCACGAGGTAATCTAGCTTTTGGGCCGGAAAGCGAGGGAACGATGGAAAGTTGGAAGGTTGGAAGGTACGGGAAGTGGGGAACGTGTGCGTTGGTAATGGCTCTTGTCATCATTCCAACATTCCAGCTTTCCGCACAAGATTACCGGGCCGAAGCTATCCGCGTCCTGCGTACAGTCCCCCTCATCGACGGCCACAACGACATCCCCGACGCGATCCACGAACGGGGCGGCCTCGATTCGGTCAATTTCGGGGTCTCCCAACCGCGGCTGATGACGGACGTGCCGCGGCTGCGCGCCGGACATGTCGGTGGCCAGTTCTGGGCCGCGTATGTCCCGGTGACGACCATGGATTCCGGAACCCACGCCGCGACGTACGCGCTCGAGCAAATCGATCTCACCTACCGGCTCTGCAGCAAGAACCCCCGCAGCCTGGCGATGGCGTACACGGCCGCCGACATCGAGCGCAACTTTGCCGCCGGGAAGGTCTCGTGCCTGATCGGCATCGAAGGGGGCCACGCGATCGAGAACTCGCTCGGCGCGCTGCGCATGTTCTACAAGCTCGGCACGCGCTACATGACGCTGACGCACTGGCGCAGCCTCGATTGGGCGACGGCGTCCACCGATACCGCCCGGCGCGGCCTGTCGCCCTTCGGCAAGCAGGTCGTGCTCGAGATGAACCGCCTCGGCATGCTGGTCGATTTGTCGCACGTGAACGACCAGACGATGTCCGACGCGCTGCATACCTCGCGCGCGCCGGTCATCTTTTCGCACTCCTCGGCACGCGCGCTCGCGAATCACGCGCGCAACGTGCCCGACTCGATTCTCAAGCTCGTCGCCGCGAACCACGGCGTCGTGATGGTCAACTTCAATCCAGGTTTCATTTCGGAAGCGGCGCGCGTCTGGGGCGACACGGTGAACGCGCGGCTCGACAGACTACGCGCGGCCGGCGCGGACTCGGCGACGCGCGCCGATTCCATGAAGGCATGGGACGCCGTGGCCCCACATGCCACGCTCGCGCAGGTCGCCGATCACATCGAGCACATCCGCCAGGTGTGCGGGATCGACTGTGTGGGTCTGGGTTCGGACTTCGACGGCATCACCGAAGTGCCGGTCGGCCTCGAGGACGTGTCGAAGTTCCCCGATCTGATTGCCGAGCTGTTGCGGCGCGGCTGGACCGAAGCTGATGTGAAGAAGGTTGCCGGTCTGAACACGCTGCGGGTGATGCGCGATGCGGAACGCGTTGCCAGACAGATGCGATCCAGCAGATAAGAAGTAGGGGCGCAGCATGCTGCGCCCCTACTGTTGTTCCATTTCGTGGACTAGTTGACCTGAACGATCTTCAGGCCGCCGAGCCCGGCCGCGACGATCAGCATGCCCGGATTGCCGGGACCGCCCGCAGAGTAGGCGACGTGGTTCACCGACTGAAGATTTCCGAAGCGGAGCTTGCCGCGCATGGTGATCGTCTGAGCTCCTGTGCCACTCGTCGAGAACGCCTGGCTGCCCTGCGCGAGATAGACGCCAGCTTCACCGTTCGAGATGAACATCAGGTCCTGATCGATGGCGACGGCGTTGGTCACCACGACCGAAGCGCTCAAGCCCAGCGAGTCAGGATTGGGTCTCGGCACCTGGCCGAGGAATGCGCCCGTCGCTGGATTCAGGACTTGCACGCCGCTGTCACCTGCCGCGATGAACGCTTTATCACCAACCAGCTCGGCCTGTGACTTTGATTGCGCGATGTCGGCACCCTTGAACGGCCACGAGCCAACCACGCTCATGTTGCTCTCGTTGTAGACGGCCAGTGTGCCCGGCACGCCCCGCACCACCGCGACCAGTCCCCCGCCGACGGCTACCCAGCGCGCATCAGTGAGCGGTATCGAGCTGGTCACGGCGAATGTCGCGGGATTGAGCATGAACAGGCTGCCGGCATCCCCTGAGGTCGCGTAGACGCGCGTACTGCCCGACGCAACACTGGTCGCGGCGAAGCTGCTGAGGCCGGTGCGCGTGTTGCCAGTGAGCACGAGCTGGTTGCCGACGAGTTTCACGACTTCGAATACCGCGGGAGACGCAAACCCTGTATCGTCCGTGGCCTCGGCGAGATAGACGTTAGTTCCGAACATCGTCACGGCGCTGACGTCCGTGTTCTGAAACAGCGCTTCGGATCTGAGCACCGGTTGGTTCTTATTGGTGATGTCGATGACGTCAACGCCACCCAGGTAGGGATTGCCCACCATGTTGTAGCTCACGACGGCGAGATTACCGACGATCGAAACCGACGTCGCCTGCAGTGTCTGGCCGCCGATGGACGGCGGGGCGACTTCGGCCTTGAGGCTCAGGTTGAAACCACCCGCCTGGCTCGCGGTGCTGCTGCGACCGACCGAAGCCGACGCCAGCGGCGCGGGAGACGACGGGTAGCCAACGCCCGCCGAGTCGATCGGGATCGAGTCGTTCATGTACGTAACTCGCGATGCCAACACGCCCGCATCGTTGGTTATGGTAATCCGATCGTTCGCCTGATTCCCCGGTCCCGATGCATCAGAGCAGGACAGGTGGACCAGAGCGACGACGCAGATCAGTGCCACCGCGAGCTTACGCATGCACCAATACCTTGGAATCGAGGTTGGAATGCAAGAGCCGCAGTCACCTTGTGATCACGATCACGCGGCACTCGTATCACAGCCCGCGTTCCACGCCTACAGACAACCCGCTGCGCGACAACACCGGCCGTGAGTGAATGACGCTCACGTCGAATCGCAGCGTCGTGCCACTGCCGGCGTTGTACCGGATTCCGGCAACGCCGGTGACGGTCTCGAGCGAGCGAATCGCGCCGGTGACGAGATAGCTCTCGCGTCCCGCCGCGCCGAGCAGCGATGCGGTCGTGCGGCGCGTCAGGGCGCGGGTCGCCCGCAGGTATACGGCGGTGTCCGTGCGGCGCGACGGGTTGCGCGAGACGAATACACGCATGGTCCACGACATCCGATTCGTTTCCAGCGTGACGTGCGGCATCAAAACGTCCACCGGTCCGGCGCCATAATTCCAGCGACGGTAGCCGAGGCCGAGCGAGGCGCGCCGCGCGACAAGTGCACTCGCGTCGGCCTCCCACGTGTTCTTTGGCATGAACATCGGCTGCCGGGCGGTTCCGGCCTCGGCGGTGAGCCAGAGCCGCGGCGTCGGATGGACGACGGCGCCCACGCGTTCGGTGACGTCGGTCTCGCCAAACCGCCCCAACACTTCCGCCGCAATCCAGCCGCTATGCCCGCGCGCGCCCGTGGCCGTGAGCTGAGCACCGAGCGTGGTCCAATCCTGACTGCCGGTAACGGATTCGTACGAGCTCCACGCGGAAACCCGGAGCGTCTGCGCGAGACACGGCGTCGCGAGACACAGAGCCAGCAACGCGGCAACGCTCGGTTTGCCGAAGCCTTTGCGCGCCATGTCGCCCCAGACGTGGACGCCTTTCGCGACGTTGACGAACGCCTTGAGCCGCCACCACACCGTCATCTGGCGGTAGCCGAAGTTTTCCAGCGACGCGAACAGCAGCAGCCGGACCAGATCGACGAAGCGTCGATATTTGCGGAAGCTCACTTCCTCCAGCACCACAGCCCAAATCGAGAGCAGCATGCCGTATCCCCACGCGACGAGGACGAACAGCAGCGCGAACGACACGTTGACGAGACCAAAAGCGAGCCCGACGCCGGTGATGATGTAGCCCAGCAGCTCGATGACCGGGGCGAGCATTTCGCCGAATGCGAAGAACGGCATGGCGAGTAGTCCGACCCGGCCGTAG
>Ga0193723_1000237_pt1 | contig 20508 bp, 19 predicted proteins | sample H2m2metaG_FD_143042 | JGI IMG/M metagenome (GOLD analysis project Ga0193723, IMG submission 143042) | Soil microbial communities from a riparian zone of the East river system, Colorado, United States - H2m2 | ecosystem: Environmental > Terrestrial > Soil > Riparian zone | place: USA: East River...
GTGCTGGGATCCTTTCCTGCCGCAATGGCACGCACCGCGAGATCACGGTCAGTCACGATGCCCACGACTTTCCCGGCATCGTCTATTATCGGAACGCACCCGCAGTCGCGATCACGCATCACCTGCGCGGCACGCCGCGCGGTATCGTCGCCGCGAAGACAATCGGGATCCCTCGTCATGATTTCCTTTGCTCTCATCGGTCAGCTCCTTCGTAGGTGATTTGATCGTTTCCATTAGGCCCAGATGGATGCCTTCTTGGCCCAGCTCGAGTCGTTGTATCTCTGCGCGAAGGATTTCGCGGTCTCCTTCAGTGCCGTTGCGTCGTTCGTAGCTTTGTAGCGCGAGACCCCTGCCCAGTACATCGCCTCCGGTGCCGCCTCCGATTTCGGCAGCGTCTCCACGATCTCGCGAAATCCCTTCTCCGCGTCCGCCCACTTCCCTTTCTTGAAGTCCATGTGCGCGCGGCCGAGCATCAGCTGCGCCAGGAAATCATCGTTTGGTAGAAACCCTTCGATTCGATAGAACTCCTCTCCATTCGGGTCCAGCTCGAGGATCGTCGGCGTCCAGTGCGCGTTGTACTGCTCGCCATACTTCTTGAAAGCCGCTGCATCGTCCTTCACGTGCACCCGCGCCGGAATGAAGTCTTCGCTGACGAATCTCGCCACCCGTTCATCCGGCCACACCTCGGCATCCAGCCGAGCACAGCCACTTCACATGGGGGCGGCGCTGAAGTCTAGAATAACCGGTTTGTTTTGCTCCCCTGCTTCCTTGAGAACGTTTTCCACGTCATGGCGGAATTTTATTTCCATGGATTGCTCCCATCCTAATTTTTTACTGAAGACTACCGGGTGAGGGCTATCGGCTGACCCGCGGGTGGCTTCGGGCTGCATCTAGATGCGTTCTTAGCTGGCCCGCAGCCATCAGCGGGCCCGCCGACTGCCGTCACCCGGTAGTCATCATTTAGCAGTTCTCCTCACCCGGTCGTCTTCAGTTCGCAGTTGTAATTCTATTCATGCGCCGTGCCGCAGATGGCGGCGGGGTCCAACCTGGCGGCCGCTCGAGCGCCTTCCGATCCCATTTCGCCAGATCCGCGGCCGTTTCGTAGGTGCTCTGAAGAAAATCGAGCACAGCCTGCTCCGGATCGGCCGACGTTCGGACCGCCTCGTACGGCAGGACCCACTCCCGCATCACCTGATGATAGTACGCGCCCTCGGGCCGCATCGGTGCCAGGTTGTATCCCGCCGGCTCCGGATAGGAGTAGGCGTAGAAAGCCGGTTCGGTGACCGCCCCACCGACGTTGCCCGGCCAAAAGCCCGCGCTGACGCATTCGTGCGAGTAGCCCTCTACCATGACCCAATCCGGACAGTTTGGAATTCCGCCCGGATGCAGGGGAGCGGGACGGCCGGAGAATCGGGTGCACGCGAGATCGAACCCGCCCCACCAGAAGTGCGACGGGCTCGACTTGCCAAGGAACTGGGCTCGAAACTCTTTCAGCACTCGATCGCCGTGCACGAGAACCTGCCAAAAACGGTGGACCGCGTCGGGATCATACGATGCGTGCGTGCGATCCTCCGTGAACCGCAGTGCATCGGACATCTCCATGGGCACCGGCAGGATCTTCACCTCGATGCCAAGCGAGCGCAGCATCGATATGTACTCATTGTAAAAATCAGCGACGGGCTGCGGCGCCAGTGGGAGGAGCCGCTCATCCCCATCGCTCGTCTGTGTGATCAGCTTGTGATCGATGAAGTCGAAGTTGACCTCGAACGTCCGGCCATCCTCATATGGTATAGGCGACGTGGTGAGACCGCGGTCGGTGACGTAGAGCACGACCTGCCACCAGTGGTTCTGCATCGGTGCAAAGGCGAGTCTGGTCTTGCCGACGATCTGCGTCCAGCGCTGTAGGGTCGTCTGCGTGTCCGCCCAGTCATCGTCTCGATCATATCCAGTATTCTAAGTGGGGATGCGGGAAGGGGGACGAGGGAAGGGGGAAGAGGGTTGCGGAAACGGGAAATGGTTAGTGCGGCCTCTGTCCCCTTCCCTCTTCCCGCTTCCCCCTTCCCGCTTTCCCGGCACAAGTATGGCAGACTAATATCGCTTTTTGCGATCAAGCCCTTCCGCTTCAGGAGTAGTAGCCATGGCCACCAGGCTTCCCACCCGTCAGCTCGGCACCACCGACATGAACATCACCCGCGTCGGATTCGGCGCGTGGGCGACCGGCGGGGGTGGATGGTCTTTCGGCTGGGGTCCCCAGGACGACAACGAGTCGATAGCCGCAATGACTCGCGCCGTGGAGCTCGGCGTCAACTGGATCGATACGGCCGCGATCTACGGACTCGGTCACTCCGAAGAGGTGGTGGGTCGCGCCCTGAAGAAGTTTCCTCCGGGCGACCGGCCGCTGGTGTTCACCAAGTGCGGACTGGTATGGGACCCGGCCGATCGCATGAAGGAGCCCGTGCGCTCCCTGAATCCGGATTCCATTCGCAAGGAGTGCGAGGCATCGCTCCGACGGCTCGGCGTCGAACGGATCGATCTTTATCAGTTCCACTGGTCCGACGAGACCGGCGTTCCGATCGAGTCGTCGTGGAGAACGATGGTCCAGCTCATGGCGGAGGGGAAAGTCCGTGCGATCGGAGTGTCCAACTTCGACGCTTCGCTTCTGCGGAAATGCGAAACGATCCGACACGTCGATTCGCTCCAGCCACCCTTCTCCCTGATCAGACGCGAGGCCGCCGCGACAGAGATCCCTTGGTGCAGGGCGAACGGGACCGGAGTGATCTGCTACAGCCCCATGCAGTCCGGCATTCTCACCGAGTCGTTTTCCCTCGAGCGCGTAAGGAAGATGGCCCCCGACGACTGGCGTCAGAGGTCGGCCAATTTCCAGACGCCCAACCTCGAGCGAAACATTGCCTTGCGCGATGCGCTGATCCCGATCGCGAGGCGCCACAACACGACGGTGTCCGCGGTCGCGATTGCCTGGACGCTGATGTGGCCGGGAGTGACGGGTGCGATCGTCGGAGCGAGATCATCAGACCAGGTCGACGGCTGGATCGGCGCCGCGGCCCTGACGTTGACCGCGAAAGATCTCGACGAGATCGCGCTGGCGATCGAGCGTACTGGAGCCGGCACGGGACCCCGGAGGCCCGCGGCGTTGCCTGACGCTCGCAAGGCTTCTGAGTATGACGCAACCGCTGAATCGAGAATCTAGCCGGCCGTGACTCATCGAAGCTTCAAGGACAGACAGGGAAAGCGTTGGGATGTCTGGCAGGTGCATCCGTCTCAGGCGGAGCGGCGTTTCTCGCAGCGCCGGGTGAACAAGAGCGATCTCACCGACACCGCTCAGCGACGGAGCGGTGTGGAGCGCCGGGAGAGCGAAACACCACCACACAAGAGGAGCGATCCCGCGCACCACCGCCCGCTGGTGGCCGCCGAGTTCGCATACGGCTGGCTCTGCTTCGAGACTGAAGGAGAAAAACGGCGGCTCGCCCCGGTTCCGGAAGGATGGGAGCGAGCCGACGACGAGACGATCGAGCAGTGGTGCTGCGTGGCGAAACCCGTCACGCGCCGGCCTTCCGGCTCGATACGCGGGACGGGTGGCGCCGAGAAGCTGGGCTAGCCCACTGTGACGCCGAGGTTGATCACGCCGGCGTAGCCGTCGCTGGTTTTCGACGTCTGGAGCGTCAGGCCCGCCTTGTCCGTCGACGAGAGGCTGTTGTAGATCCCGTCGTTCGCGTTGCGGGTGTTTCTGGTGCCGCGCGTGTTGTACGGGCTCAGGGTGTACACAGTGTCCGAGAGCGTGTCGTCCATGAAGAACTGCGAGGTGAACTCGTAAGTCCTGGTCGACCCGGCGAACAATCGCAGCTTGAAATGGATGTGAACGGCGCGTCCACTGTACCAACCCGGGTAGATCGTCGTGAACGCTGCGACGCCGTTCGCATCCGTTATTTGATAGCCGCGCAGGAATTTTCTCGACGAGCCCGAGACGTCCGAGTAGACGCCACCGGCATCGCAGTGCCAGACGTCGAGATACGCGCCGGTCAATGGCGTGCAGGCGCTGTTCGCAACGCGCGAAACGTTGAAGGCCAGCGTCAACGGAATTCCGGACGAGACAGCGCCCGTTACGGGATCGGCCCTGATGTCGGACCGGTTCAGCATCTCGTCGACGAAGTACGGACCTTCGGTGAGAGCGGCGGTCAGCACGCACGTCGCGTTGCCGGTCGTGGGCGTCGTTGTCGTTCCACCGGAAGTCCCCGATGTGTCGGTGGCGCCGACAGCACCTGAAGCGCAGCTCAGGAGCAGAGACTGCGATACGACGACGCTCGCCGCTCCCTTGGCGGCAAAGCCGAGCAGATCACGCCGGCTCAGGCGCGTCGGCATCGGAGTCGACTTTTCAAGTTTGTTCGACATGGTCCTTTCTCGGTCGAGGTAGTCGCGATGGAATGTCTATACGCTCTCGATCAGAATACCTCTCGTCTGCGCAAAGGAGGCGAGTGCTGTTTTGAAATGCACTGTCGAGTCACGAACGGCATCGATCCTGTCACGAATGCGCTGGTGAACCGAAACGCCGCTCGGGCAGGCCACAATGACGGAGGGTTGAACGCGGACCACGCGGATGAGGCGGAAAGTGCGCGGATTTTTTCTTTTTATAGTTACGTAGGAGAGTTCTGTCCGCAACGGAGCATCCAGAGGGCAGTTCCCAAGAAACAAAGAACCAACACTCGCCTAACCGAGCCATATCGCCATTTGGAACATTCCGCGTCACTCCGCGTCATCCGCGTGGTCCGCGTCCAACCCGTGTGTCAGTGTAGCCAGTCGTCGAGGGTCTTCTGCAAGGCTAGATAGTCATCCCCATCTGCTGCTCGAGCTTCTCGAACCTGCTCCGGCTGACTTTAAGCTTGACTCCGCCCTTGAGCTGCACGGCGTAGTCGCCGCCTGGATTCCGGATCAGGGTCTCTATGAGATCGAGCCGCACGATCGCCGAGCGGTGGATGCGAAAGAAGCGAGAGGGATCCAACCGCTCTTCGAGAGTCTGCATCCTCTCCCGAATGAGGTATCGCTTGTCGCCGACGTAGAGCTCGGCGTAGGGGCCGCTCGCGATCAGGTAGTCTATCTGCTTCACTGGAACCACGCGCACCTGGCCGCGCATCTCGACTGCGATTCGCTCGAGGTACTGGCCCTTGTCCGCCGCGGCTCCGGACTGCGGACCACTCAGTAAGGCGCGCAATTCCTCCGATAGTTTGGACACCTGATTCAGCTCGATCATCTTCCGCGCTCGGCGGAACGCCTTCTCGAATCGCTCGTCGTCGAACGGTTTGATCAGATAGTCGATGGCCGCGAGGTCGAAGGCGGCAACGGCGTGATCGTAGGCCGTGGTGAAGATCACAGGGGGCATTTCGTCGGCGCCGATCTCGCGCACCACCTCGAGACCCGTTTTGCCGGGCATCTGGATGTCGAGGAAGACGAGATCCGGTTCCAGCTCCCGAATGGCCGCGATCGTCGTGAGTCCGTTGTCCGCCTGGCCCACGATCTCGACGCTGGCTTCGTGCACCAGCAGGTCCTCGAGCCGCTGGCGGGCGAGGCGCTCGTCGTCGGCGATCAGGACGCGGAGCGGCCGGGCGGGAGTCAAGGCTTTGCTCCGTTGGTCACCAGCGTCGTCCGCAGCTCGGTGCGGGATCGAAATGGCATCACTATCTGCGCGGCGGTTCCACCGCCCGACGCCTCGGACAGAGTCAGGCTCTGTGCGCTTCCATATAGTTGTTCCAGCCGCTGCCGAATGTTCTCGAGGCCGACGCCGGTCTCACCGTCGCGCTCACCGTTCAACTGCAACCCCGTGGGCGAAGGCCCCGGGCCGTTGTCGGACACCGTGAGCACCAGCCTCTCGACCTCTCTCCGCGCCTGGATTCGAATCTTCCCCCTGCCCGAGATCTTGTCGACACCGTGCTTCACCGCATTCTCCACCAGCGGCTGGAGGATGAGACTGGGCACGAGAGCCTCGCGTGCGTCGTCGCCAACCTGGATCTCGATCTCCAGCTGATCCTGAAATCGTATCTGCATGATCTCGAGGTATCGCTCGAGGAACGCAATCTCCTGCGCCAGGACGACCTCGTTCTCGCTACCGCCATCCAGTGTGTAGCGCAGTAGCTCGCTGAGCCTCGCGATCATCCGGCGCACGCCGCGCGGGTCGCGCTCGACGAGGGACGAAACAGCGTTCAGCGTGTTAAAGAGAAAATGCGGGTTGAGCTGCGCATTGAGGGCACTGAGCCGTGCTTCGGCGAGCTGCGCCACAAGATGCGCCGTCTCGCTCTGGAGGCGAGCGGTCTCGCGTTCGCGCGCGCGGTAGCGAAGGAAGTAATCCCGCGCGAAACCCGCCGACAGCACGCCGATGTAAATGATGAAGTGATTGAGAATCATCGGCCCGCGCAGGATGCTGAAGAAACCACCTGAACCGAATCGATTCGGTCCACCCAGCATTGGGGTTCCGGACCGAGCGTGAGCGATCGCGACGAGCGACGAATTCAACCGATCGACGCTGAAGGCGAGGACGACGCCAATTCCGAGCAGCAGCGCGATTCGAGGCACCACGTTCGACATGTCGATGCTGAATCGTCCGGCCAGCCAGAAGACGAGAGGCGTGAGCAGCGCCCAGGTGTACATCTGCTGAAAGGCAAGCGCGATTGGAACGGTGCGCGAGACGACGCTCAACCCGAGCTCGCGCTGATCCGCGAGCCGGTTAGCAGCGGTCAGGAGCGCAAGCATTGTCCAAAACGCGAACACGCCGAGCAGCTCCGCTCGGGTCATCCTGGTGCTGGGTTCCGTGAGTTCGATCTCGTCGCTCATGCTCTGATCATACCCCGCCACGGACGGCCTCTGCAATCGGAAGTGCTCCAGTTGCACCGGGGAGTACACGAACCGCACCTACGGCAAACATTTGGAGGAACAAACTCACTTGTTGCACCTTCGCTCCACTCCGTGACAGCGGAGTGCAACTGGTGACAACTGTTGGAAAGCCGGACAACTCGACGCGTATGACGGGGGACGAAGAGAACAGCGCCACAACGGCGAATCCATTCAACCCCCAGGACCATGTCGCTACCACTCGAAACTCCCTACGCAGTACTCACACCCACTCAACAGTCGTTCAGGCTGACCGCAAGAGAGCTGAGGCTCCGCTACTACTTTCTCGCTTCGTTCAACGATGCCGAGAAGCCCGACTGGGCGCTGCAGCTTGCCGTCCGCGAAGTCACCGACGAGATGAAGAACGCCGGAGCCCCGGTCGAAGCCGTGATCAAGCGACTCAAGTACATCGCCGCGATTCCAATTGCATTCCACTATCGGTTCGGCTACGACGACGCTCAATCCCGGCTGCTGCACGCCGTGTCGAAGGCGACGTCGGAATGCATCGAGCGCTATTACGAAGACACGAACGAGCTCAGCGGTTAGGCACCGCGCCGTGTGTCTTGGGCAACGCTTCGAACTGCCGCATTTTCGGCGAACCAAAACCGCCGACCTTCATCACCGTGTCGCGGACGGCGTCGCGGATGCGGTCCCAGTCTTTCGCCACGATCCAATCCTGGGGCGCCATCCACGATCCACCGCACGCAACGACGTTCTTGAGGGCGAGATAACTCTCGAAGGTTGCGGCCGTAATTCCGCCGCTGGGGTTGAACTCCACTCCACCGAACGGTCCTGACAACAACTTCAGGTATTCGACGCCGCCCAGCGTCACGATCGGCCAGAGCTTCACAAGGGTGAGTCCCATTTCCAGCGCGGCTTCGATTTCACTCGCCGTGGCAACACCGGGATAGACAGGAACGTCGTGCTCGAGGCAGTAGTCGACGACGGCGCGGTTGAGTCCCGGCGACACCACAAAGTGCGCTCCGGCCCTCCGCGCCTGCTCGGCCTGCCTGACGTTGAGGACCGTCCCAGCGCCCGCGAACATCTCGGGGTGCTCACGAGTAATCCGTCGCAGCGCGTCGGCTGCACCAGAGGTCCGAAGCGTGATCTCGGCGATCGGGATGCCGCCGCTCAGGAGAGCTGTTGCGAGCGGAATCGCATCCTTTGGCTCATCGATCACGATCACTGGAATGATGCGCCAGCGCCTCAGCGCTTCGGTCATCATCGACTGCTGGACGTTCATTTTATCCTGGCTTTGGCGTTGCATCTAAAGTACTGCGGACCCGGGGGATATGGGTACTGCAAGTCTTGAGGGGTACTGCAAGTCTTGAGGGTTACTGCAATTCCTGAGCATCCACAAAACCGAAGCAGGGAGCTGCAAGCTTTGCAGCTTCTTAGCTAGTCAGCTTTCATACTGGCGGTCTGAGTAAGAGATATAAGTCGCCGATCCGACTCCCGAATGTGCTACGCCTGTATGAAAGCTCCCAGCGAAACCGCTGCAAAGCTTACATCTCCCTGCTTCAGTATTCGATGGGCCTAGGCAACGCGTCAGAATCAGCCCGGCCAGCCTTCCCTGCTTCTGTATTCGATGGGTTTAGGAAACGCCACAATAATTAGGATGGCCGTGTCTCAACGGACATCATATGCAGTGGTTGCGGTGTGCTGAAGGTACTTGTCGAACCAGCCAACGATGTGCCGGAGTCGCTCCACGCGGTGCCACGGTTTCCCCGAGCGCGATAGCTCGTGCGTTTCATCCGGGAACCGCACCATCACCGTCGGCTTGCGCAGATACTTTAGCGCCCGGAACATCTGCTCGCCGCCGAGGGCAGGCGGGGTTCGCATGTCCGCTTCGCCTTCGATCAGCATCAGCGGAGTCGTCACGTTGGCGACGTAGGTGATCGGCGACACCTCGGCAAATCCTTTCGGATCTTCCCACGGCGCGGCGCGGAACCAGGTGGGATCGAACAGCGTGAAGTCGGCCGAGTACCAGAAGCCCGACCAATCGGCGATGGAGCGCTGTGAGACCGCGGCGGCGAAGCGGTGGGTTTGCGTGATTGTCCAGTTCGTCAGCACTCCGCCGCCACTGCCGCCGGTGACTCCCATGCGCGTCGAATCAACGTACCCGCGTTTCAGCACTTCGTCGACGCCGGCCATCAGATCCTTGTAGTCGTCGCCCGGATAATGGAACTGGATGATGTTGCCGAAGTCCTGCCCGTACGACGTGCTGCCGCGCGGGTTGGTGTAGAGCACGACGTAGCCCTTGGCCGCGATCCAATCGAACTCGTGTGTGAAAGTGTAGCCGTACGCGGCGTTCGGCCCGCCGTGAATCTCCAGGATCAGCGGATATTTCTTCGACGCGTCGAAGTGCGGCGGCTTGAGAATCCACCCCTGGATGCGCCGGCCGTCGAAGCTCTTGTACCAGAGCTCATCGGGTGCGCTTAGATCGAGCGCGTTGAATAGCTCGTCATTCACGCGCGTAATCCGCTTCGCGGCTGTCCGCGGAGCACTGGCATCGACGACAAACAAGTCTCCTATATTCACCGCAGTCGAGATGAGAGCGACCACCTTCGATCCATCGGCGCTCGCGGAGTAGGCAACTACGTCCTGATCGCCGGTTGTAACGGAGTCGACCCTCCCGTCTGTCGTCGAGAAGCGCTTGAGATTCGCGCGGCCGTTCTCCGTCGTCACCACGACCACGCTCCTCCCATCTCGGCTCCAAACGATCCCGCCACCGGCGCCTGCGCGCGGCGGATGCTGGTCCCCGCTAAGGCCGCCCTCGACATCGAAGTCGTAGCCTGCGGTCAGATTTCGCGGTTGCGAGCCTGGAGCAGCGTCCATGAGGAAGAGGTCGGCTTGATCGTAGAACCGAAGCGGCTTTGCGTTCGCCACTCCAGTGAATGCGATCCGCTTGCCGTCGGGTGATGGAGCAATTGCACCGATTTGTCCTTCGATGCCGGCGACCTTCACAATCGCGCCACCCGTCGCCGGAACCGAGTAAAGCTCCGCGCCCTTTGAATCGTAGTACGGCTCGAGACGCCGATTCGAGGTGAAGTAGAGACGCGAGCCATCGGGCGACCAGACAAGATCACCTTCATCGAATTCTCCGAAGGTGATCTGCTTGACGGCCGGAAGTCCTCCGCTCGCAGTAAAGGACGCCGGCACAGTCCAGATGTGCGAGTGCGCCGTCGGGTCTGTGTAGCCGCCGCCGTTCCAGCGATACTGCGCACGCGTGATTATGCGAACATCGCTGACGTGCTTTTTCGACGCCGAGTCGCTCGCAACCTTCTTCGCTGAATCCGACTTCGCCTGCGTTGTATCGGGCGTCGAGAGAAACGCGATCGTACGCCCGTCGGGCGACCACGCTGGGGAACCTGCTCCCTTCGGAGCGTCGGTGAGCGCGCGCGCTTCGCCGCCGTCCATCGAGATGAGATAGATCTGTGCGGGCTTGGATTTTCCATCGACCGGCTCGGGCGTGCGCACGAACGCGATCTCGCGTCCGTTGGGCGACCACTGCGGCGCCCTGTCGTTGCGCCCCGATGTCAGAGGACGAGGAGCGGCACTACCGTCCGAGGGAACCACGAAGATCTGCGTCTCGTAGCGGTCCTTGTCTTCATTCACATTCACCAGCACGAACGCCACTTGCGATCCGTTCGGAGAGATCTGCGGATCCGCCGCCCACTTGAACTTGAAGAGATCCAGCTCAGTGATCGGCCGTCGCTGCGCCCCCAAGTAGGGGGCGGCGACGATGAAAAGAAGAGTCAGTGCGAGCGAAAAGCGCGGACGGGTCATTCGGGTAGCCTCGACGGGGGGCACGGACGGTAAGTCGGCTCACCGGAGAAACTACCAGATTCTTACTCTGACAGAATCCGCCCGCCACATGGTCTGGCCCGGCTTGACCCCGAAGGCTTCGTAAAACTCCGGGATGTTCGCCAGCGGGCCCAGCACCCGCCACTTGGCCGGCGCGTGCACATCACTCAACAATCCGCGCCGTAGGTTCTCGTCACGCTGCTGCGACATCCATCCCAAAGCGTACCCGAGGAAGTACCGCTGGAGCGGAGTGAGACCGCCGATCTTCTTGCCCTCCTTGTACTGCGCTGTCTTCTTGAACGCGTCGAGGCCGAGCAGGACTCCCCCGTAGTCGGCGATGTTCTCGCCGAGGCTCGCCTTGCCGTTGATGTGGAGTCCGGGCATTGGCTCGTAGGCGTCGAACTGTTGCTGCATCAGCGCGGCGCGCTGCTGGAACTTGGTAGCGTCAGTGCTCGTCCACCAATCGGTGAGATTCCCCGCCGCGTCGAACTGGCGCCCTTCGTCGTCGAAGCCGTGTGTGATCTCGTGACCGATGGTGCCGGCCGCGGCGTAACCGTACGCGACCGCGTCGTCGACGCCGGCGTCACTCACTCCCGGAACTGTGAAAATCGCGGCGGGCAGAACAATCTCGTTGTTGGAAGGATTGTAGTACGCGTTGTACGTCTGCGGTGTCATCCCCCACTCGGTTCGGTCGACTGGCTTCCCGAATTTGGAGATCATGTCGTTGAAGCCCCACCGCGCGGCGTTCATCATGTTCTCCGCGTATGAATTGCGGCCGACGACCAGCGCGGAGTAGTCCTTCCACTTGTCGGGGTAGCCGACCTTTGGATAGACGGAGCCGAGCTTCTGGAGCGCGCGCGCCTTGGTGGAGTCGCTCATCCAGTCGAGACGGTTGATGCGCTCGCGATAGGCAGTGCGAATTGCCTCGACCATATCCGCATAGCGCTTCTTGGCGACCGGCCCGAAATATTCCTGGACGAAGATGCGACCGAGGACCATTCCCATCGCATCACCTTCGGCGTCGAGCACCCGCTTCCACCGCAGCCGCGGCTCCTTCTGGCCGGAAAGCACCCGGTTGTAAAAGCTGAACCGCTCGTTGTAGAGCGCGCTGCTCAAGTAGGGAGAGTACGCCGACACCAGCTGGAAGCGCAGGTAATCCTGGAGCACCGGCACGGGCGTCGATTGAATCAGCCCCTGCAACGCCGTGAAGAACTCCGGCTGCCCCACAACTACCGAGTCAGGACGCAGATTCCACACTGCGAGTCGATCGGCCCAGTTGATCGACGGCGTGTACTTCGACGTCAGCAGGGCCGGTGTCATCTTGTTGTAGTTCGCCACGGGATCGCGGAGGTCCTCGAGCTTCCGCGACGCCTTGGCAAGCGCCGTCTCGAACGCCATCACACCCGCGGCCGCTGTCTTCGCGGAGGCATCATCGCGCCCGAGCATCTTGAGGGTGCGCGCGAGGTGCGCGACATACTCGTCGCGAATTCGCGCGACGCCGGTGTCAGGATTGACGTAGAAGTCGCGATCGGGCAGGCCCAGCCCTCCCTGCGACAGGTGCACCGACATCATGTCGCTCTTTCTCTCGTCCTGGTAGACGTAGAAGCTGAAGAACGGCCCGACCTGAAGCGGATTCAGAGCGAACGCAACATCCAGCGCATCGTTGGCGTTCCGGATCGCGTCGATGCGAGCCAGCTCCGCGTCGAGCGGGTGAATGCCGAGCCTTTCCGCCTTGGCGGTGTCCATCGCGGTCGCCCAGAAGTCGCCGATCTTCTGCTGATCGGTGCCGGCAGTCAGGGAAGTAGCTGCCGCCTGCTCGTTGATGCGCCGGAGATTGAGGTACAGCTGCTCGCGCACGACGTTGCCGATTCCCCACCCCGACTCGGTGTTGGGAATGGGATTCCGCTTCAACCAGCCGCCGTTCGCGTACTGAAAGAAGTCATCGCCGGGATTCACCGTAGTGTCGATGTTCGCCCGGAGAAAGTCGGGCTGCGCTGGCGCGCTAGATGTGGTCACAGACGGGCTGCACGCCGCGATGAATGCAATCGCGGCGCACGCGAATGGTCGGGTGGAACTCATTGGTCTCGATAGGAAGGAGAAAGTGGCTCGGCGTGCTAACGGCTTATGACAGTACCCAAAGAAATATCGTTTGTTGCTGTCAGCGACCGACTGCCATCGGATGAATACATTGTGTCCGTTTCGTATGCATCTACGACGGAGGGTTATACGGATGCTCCGGAGTGGACGGATGCTCCGGATTTGATCGACGCGAATGATAGTACTATAGCCGCGAAGGTTTGATGATTTGGTGGGGGTTCGTCGCGCAATTCTAACATCATGGCGCCGGACAAACTCCTAGAAGGAACGCTAACTCGCTCGGTGATCGGGGCTTTCTACGAGGTTTACAATCATCTCGGATTCGGGTTTCTCGAGTCACTATATGCCTCGGCACTCGAGCAAGAGCTGCTGGCCCGTGAACATAACGTGGTGAGAGAGTTCTATGTTCGCGTCAAGTACAAAGGCCAGGAGCTCGGCGTTCAGAGGCTCGACATGATCGTCGACCATAAACTCGTCGTTGAGACCAAGTCGACTCTCGAGCTACACAAATCGGCAACGCGCCAACTATACAATTACCTCCACGCCACCAATCTCGAAGTAGGTCTGCTCTTACATTTTGGACCGCGGCCCACCTTCCATCGTGTTATCTGCACACACAGCAAATACAATCCGGAGCATCCGTCCATTCCGGAGCATCCGTATAACCCTCCGTCGTAGATGCCCGGATAACCCTCCGTCGTAGATGCCGGAATGCGGGCCAGCTACTTGGTCAACTCCGCCGTCGCAATCGCCCCGTTCATCTGCGGCAGCACCGTCACGATCTTGACCGCCCGACGGCTCGCCTTGTCCACCCAGATGGTTACGGATTCGCCCGTGCCTTCGGCGGGTGTCACCTCGACTCTGTAGGCGTCAAAGGTGCCAGCAGGAACAGTGACCTTCTCGCTGCCCGTCACCTTGAGCTGCCGCGGCCTCACCTGTTGCGACATGATGTCGAAGTTGCGGAAGGTCGTGGTGTAACCCTCGGCCAACGGCAGCGCCCCGATTACAGACGACGCGCCCGGACCGTCGGCGAAGAGCGCGCCGCCCAGGTCGGCGGCGATCGGCCGCTCCTGCCCGTTCATCGTCATCTTGCCGGACGCCTTGTTATCGGCGAACTGGACTTCGACGACAGCCGGCCCCTGATGAATCACACGCTTCCGCAGGAGGAGCGTTCCCTTGTCGATGGTCGCTTCATCCGTGATGGTCCCCATTGGCATTACGGATGTCTCGTTTACCGCCCACGAGCCGCTCTGATCCGTCACGGTGCTCGTGATATCCATCGGCATTGTCTGCCCGCCAAACTCGATACGTCCCTTGTACGTGTTTGTCCCAACCTTGAGGTCGATCGCCGGCTTGGGCCCGGTCGACGCGACTTCCACTTTCTTTGCCAGTACCACCGTCTTCGGATCGACCGTCAGCACGGCCATCCGCGCGGAGATTGCCGGCGTCATCTCCGACTGATAGCGGCCGCCCAGGTGCTTCGCCAGAAATTTCTCGGCTGCCGTGAATAGCACGAGATTGTTGATGGGCCGAGCGAAGCCGTGGCCCTCGTCGGGTGCGAGGATATACTCCACCGGGAATCCGCGATCACGCAGCGCAATAACGATCTGTTCGCTCTCCGCCTTGTTCACCCTTGGATCGTTGGCGCCTTGAATGACGAGCAGTGGCGCCTTGATCTTGTTGGCCGAATTGAGCGGCGACTGCCTCTGGAGCTGCGCGAGGCCAGCCGGAGTTTTCGGGTTCCCCATCCGTTCATGGAAGATCGTTCTGATCGATTCCCAGTAAGGCGGAATCGAATTGAGCAGCGTGACGAGGTTCGACGGACCCACGATCGATACCCCGGCCGCGTACACATCGGGAGTGAACGCGAGACCGGCGAGCACAGCGTACCCGCCGTACGAGCCGCCCATGATGCCGACGCGCTTTGGATCGACGATCCCCTGCGACGCTAGATAGCGGACGCCGGCGGTGAGATCCTCCTGCATCTTCTGTCCCCACTCGTTGTTGCCGGCGTTGAGGAATTTCTTGCCGTAGCCGGTCGAGGCCCGGAAGTTCGGCTGCAGCACAGCGTAGCCGCGGTTGGCGAGGAACTGCGGGATTGCCTGGTAGCCCCAACTGTCGCGGGCCCACGGGCCACCGTGAGGGTAGACGACGAGCGGCAGATTCTTCGCCTCCACGCCAACGGGAAGCGTAAGGTACGCGGGCACGGTGAGCCCATCCGCCGACGTGTAGGAGATGGATTTCACCGGCGCGAGGGACTCGCGCGGAAGCTTGTCGAAGACGCTGTACTGGAGCGTGAGCTCCTTGGTGTCCCGATTGAAGAGATACCGTTGCCCTGGCTCTCGATCGCTCGCGGCGACGATCATCCACAGCTTTTCATCCTTGGTCGACGACGTCGGCACGATGTCTTTGCCGGGCAGCTTGCTCTGCAGAAGCTTGTAGTCCGCTTCCCACGCCTTGTCCTTCCAGTAGATGCGGGTGCGCTCGTCCTGGTATGAGGTCGCGACCAATTCGTCGGTGACATCGGAATAGGTCGCATCGCCGAAGTCGACGCGACCGAGTGGATCCGACTCGACGAGCTGCTCAGTCTTGGTAACCGGATCAAAGAGAACGAGGCGGGTGAGATCTGGATCCCCCTTGTTCGTCTGCATGTAGACCTTGGTGTTGCCCTTGTTGAAGCGATCCGTGCCACAGGACTCGAACACAGTGCAGGAATAGACGAGCGTGAAGGCATTGGGATCGACGCGCAGGATTTCGGTATCGCCCTTGTCATTGGTCCGTATCGCGAGACGCAGGGTGCCGGAGTTGTCGAAAACCCAGGAAGCGATGCGCTCGGTGTTCTGGCGAAGCAGCGTCTTGTCGCCGGTCGAGATGCGGACCTTGTAGAGATCGTGCCAGGATTTGTCGCGATCGTTGATGCCGACGTACATGATGTCGGGATCGTTCTTCGGCACCGAGTAGATGACGGCGCGGACGCCCTTGACCGCGGTGAGATTACGCGCCGCTGGAACTTCCTGGCCGGCGGCCGGAGAAGACGCCGGATCTACAGCGTAGACGTTGAAGTTCTCGTCGCCGAGCTGGTCCTGGCCGAAGAGGATGTACTTCCCATCTCGGCTCCAGAAATAATTGGTGACGGGACGCTTAGTGTCATTGGTGATGAGCTTGGCAGCAGAGTAAGGATCACTTATGCGCTTGACCCAGATGTTGCGCGTGTCCTTGTAGGGCTTGAGGAAGGAGACGTAGCGCCCGTCGGGCGAGATCTGCGCGCCGGAGATTTCGGGATTGCCGAAGAAGAGCTCGCGATCGATGAGCGGCGGGAGCTTGCCCTGCTGCGCCGAAGCTGCGATCGGAGCCGAGAATATGACAAGGAGCGCAACGAGGATGCGCACGTGGGGTTTGACGCGGAAGCTCATGAATGCCTCTGAGGGGCTGGATTGGCTGGCGTGGGGCCAGAAACATAGGGGCGGGGGGAAACCTACACCAGCGTGATTTATTGGACTCCCGAAGCATCCACAAAACCCGTCACCCGTTACCTGTTATCTGTTGCGCGTTGCCGGTTGCCCGTTGCCGGTTGCCGGTTGCCCGAAACGGACAATCGGGTAACGGGTAACGGGCAACAGACAACGGGAGACTGGTTTACGGTTCAAGCAGAGCTCTGTCCCCGCAGAGGTGGGACCAATGGCTCCATTCTCGCGAACGGGTGTATATGTCGGTATCGACCCACCTGACCCGCTGGCTGAACAGTTCGACGAGCGATGCCAATGCAGCACTCACCCATGAATCTGGAATCCATTCGACGCGACATCGCCGAGCGGCTGCGCCCATCCTGCCGGAACATGTCCGAAGAGGAATTCGAGAAGATGGTAGCGCGCATGGCGCTGATCGAGTGGAAGCATCTGAACGACGCGACTCCTACCAGCCAGATGCGCTCCCACTAGTCGCCCTCCGCCGCCGGGAGGTCTTGCTGCGCGCTCCCGGGAGTCCGTAGCATTATCCGGAACCGAAGGGGGAGGATCGATCGTAGAAAAGACTCGCGATGTTGATGCGGCGCCCGAGTGGTCGAAGCGCCGAATATTTGGCCCGGGGCTGCTGCTCGTCGCGGCTGCCCTCATCATCCTCATCGCTTTCGCGTACTGCGCCACTCGCATGGTGCCGGGCGCGCTGTTCGGGCGCAACGAGACGAACATCACCCACGATGTCGTCGTCGACCAGATCAAAGCAGTAGCGAAGCTCGTCTCGAGCGAGGCGACCGTTCGCGATGTCATCATCTACGAGAATACGTGGTACGGCTCGACCAAGCGCTCGCTCGTCGTGGTCACCGGACGACTTCTCGCCGGCATCGACCTGCGCGACAACCCCGACGTCATCATCGATCACGAGAGACGGCGCATCACCATCCGCATTCCCCCAGCCAAGCTGATTGCAGTGGAGATTCGCGACATGCGGACGTACGACGAGCGCGGTGGGCTGTGGAATCCGTTCACGCGTGAGGATCGAGACGCCATTCAGCGCCAGGCGAGGGCGCAGCTCATGGCAGCCGGTGGAGAGCTGGCGTTGCTTCGTCACGCCAACGAGAGCGCGGTAGAACTTTTGCGTCTGTTGCTGGCGAAGGACGGGTACACCGTTGATGTGGGTATTCGCGGGGCGTAGGATACTGGTCAACTTCAAACTGCAACTGAACAAGATGTCAGGTAACTGAGATGCGCAGCTGCCAGGAGGCAGGTGCAAGACGTCGGCAGTAAACCTGCCTCCTGAAAGCTGCACTTCTGGCCCCTGACCTCTTGTTCAGTTGCAGTTTCTAAAAGGGGGGATGAATGAGCGACAAGGTTCCAGCTGGGATTGCCGCGGTGTCATCGATCCTGATTCTCGCCTACGCATGCGCCACCGCGCCGACGACCAATCCCGCGCCGAACACGCAGCCCGTCGCCCAAGTGCAGACCGGTGGCCTCGGCGGCCCGCGCGTCCCCCTCACCGATTCCGCGCGCCGGGTGCGCGACAGCACGACTGCGGCCCGGCGTGACAGCGGCGCGGCGTCGGTGCTCCGCTCGATCGCCGGCCGCGAGACTCAGCCGGCCGAGAGCGTGTTCAAGAACATCAAGATCCTCAAGGGAATTCCGGCCGGCCGGCTCGTCAACATCATGAACATGGGCTTCGGCCGCTCACTCGGCGTCAGCTGCGGGTTCTGTCACGTGCCGGGAAAGTGGGACCTCGACGACAAGGAGGAGAAGAACACGGCGCGACTGATGTTCGCGATGGTGCAGACGATCAATCGCGATTTCATCTCGAAGGTGCCGGTCGATAGCGGCGCTCCGCGACCGGTTGTGAATTGCATGACCTGCCACCGCGGGATGCCGCGCCCGATGGGGCCCGACGGACCGCCCCCGGGGAACAGGCGGCCTGGAGCACCCACAAATCCAGGTGGATAACAACTACAACTGTAGACTACCGGCGGAGCGCTATCGGCGAACCCGCAGATCGCTGCGGGCTAGTCTTCAGTTCGTCGTTATCTCTTCTCGTTAGCAGTAGGATACGGAAGTGCCGGATACGGTCCGATCTTTTCGACAGTGTACTCGCTCGCCCAGAAATCGGGCGGACCCTCGCTGTCCTCGACCTTGTGATTCACCGGCTTGAGGCTCTTTAGATAAGCGGCGATCGCCCGCAGGTCCGCGTCCGGCATGTGACGCCACGACGGCCAGGGCATCGGGATCGCCAGATAATGGGGATGCGCTGGAAAATTGCCCTGTCCAGGAACGGTTGACGTTATCTCGACATCCGGCGTTTCCTCGGGCCTCAAGCCGTACCGCAGCGCGTTGAAGAGCTGTCGCTCGGTGAAGCGACCGGTGCCGGTGGTGTTGTCAGGGGTCAGATTCTTTGAACGGGTTGTGAACGGGCCGATCTTGAAGAACTGAACGTCGAGGACCTCGCTCCGAGCGCCATCGAGCCATCCGAATGAAGCCGGATTCGAGCCCCCGCCATGGCAGTCCCCGCAGGCGTGATTCACCACCAACGCTCGTCCGCGGAGTATCTGATCCTGCCTTGCCTGGTCTGTCTGCATATTGCTGCCGCCGGATGCACTGGCGAACGAGCGGGACGACGGCTGCGCCGTGCACGCGGCAAGGAACACTGACAGGAGAAAAGAGCTTAGATACTGTGCTGACTCCGTCGACCGTCGCGTCACGTTTTTCTCCTTGCCCGGGTTTCTATTTGACTTCGAGAACTCCCATCATGCCATGGTCTTCGTGATCGAGGATGTGGCAGTGGAACATCCACTTCCCGGGGTAATCGTCGTAGCGGACGATGATGCGCGCCGTGGAGTGTTTCGGGATGTTGAGCATGTCCTTCCACGCGCGGTACGGCTCGGGCACGCCGTCGCGATCGAGCACCTGAAATTGGAAACCGTGCAGATGGAACGGGTGATCCATTCCGACAATGTTCTCGATCTCCCAGATCTCGGTGGCGCCAACCTTTGTACTGACATCCACGCGCGCCATATCCATCAGCTTGCCGTTGATCATGCCCTGCCCGAAAACGACTGTGCGCACCGCCGTGGATTTGGTCGGATCGAGCGGAATGATTTTGCGCAGTACCGCGGGAATCGCGACGGGAGTTGCTACCGGCTCGCTCGTGGTCTGCAGGGTTAGCAGGTCCCGCGTCGTCTGCCAGTCGGCCGGTCTGGTCTGTGGGGCGTAGCGATCGTAAGGAAGGTTTTGGAGGACGCTCTTCGTCCCCGGCGCGTCGGTGCCGCGGACGAGAAGCTCGACTCGCTCGCCGGTGGTGAGCAGAATGTCCTTCAGCTCAACGGGCTTCTCGAACAAACCTCCATCGCTCCCCACCTGCAGGAACGTGTGTCCCGTCAGCGCGAGGCGATAAAGCCTGCCAGCCGATGCGTTGACCACGCGCCAGCGCTGTACTTCCCCGCTCCGAATGGTGAGCGTCGGCATCACGTGACCGTTGACGAAGAGCACCGGACCTTCGCGTCCATTCTCTTCATCGATCCCCCCATGGTGTGAGGCTGGATCCGCGAAGTCGATGGTGCCGTCGTGCAGGAATCGATTGTCGGACAGAATCAGCAGCCTCTCCTGCATCGCCGGCAGCGGATCGTCAGCAGCATGGACGACGATCGCGCCGAATAGTCCCTTCCCGATCGCGAACCCCGTGCGGTGATCGGGATGCGGGTGATACCAGTAGGTGCCCGCTGTTCCGGGGCGAACGGTGAAGTCGTAGTCGTGGGTCTCGCCCGGCTTGATCGGATGGAACGGACTGCCGTCTGACTCGAACGGCAAATGGATGCCGTGCCAGTGGACGGTGGTGGGCTCCGGGAGTTCGTTCCTAAAGTGGACGATGACGTGATCGCCTTCGCGCACGTCGAGGGTCGGCCCGGGAACTTGCCCGTTGTAGGCGAAGGCTTCGGTCATTACACCTGCCTGCATGGACAGCGAGGTGACGGCGGCGGTGATGTTCACCTCCACGGTCTTCGGCAGCTTCGAGATGTTTACGAGAACGCCCGGGTTCGATTCGTCATCGTTCAGACGGGCGCGCGCAAGGGATGCGCTGTAGGTCTCGTGCGGACTAGAGAGCGCGACGAGAGAGCCGGACAGCGTCAGCAGCGTGAGGAGCGTAAGTCGGTGGGCCATGCTTCTCCTCAGGGTTTTTGACGCGCGCCAATATCGGGGGACCCGGAAGCTCAGGCAATAGATAGTTTTCGGGACT
>Ga0193723_1000239_pt1 | contig 20452 bp, 21 predicted proteins | sample H2m2metaG_FD_143042 | JGI IMG/M metagenome (GOLD analysis project Ga0193723, IMG submission 143042) | Soil microbial communities from a riparian zone of the East river system, Colorado, United States - H2m2 | ecosystem: Environmental > Terrestrial > Soil > Riparian zone | place: USA: East River...
GTTCTGGTACGTCACGGCGAGCTGCCGGAATTCCGGGGCGCTCGAGATCGAGCCGTCCGCGAGCACGGTGTACGCGCGCTGCGGGCCCCACAACGTCCCGGTCGGCAGATTCGGATTGCCGGCCGACACCGCGGCCGTCACCTCATCCAGCCCGATGCCGCGCGCCTGCAGCGCCTTTGGATCTACCTGAATGCGCACCGCGTACTTCGCCGACCCGAACACCTGCACCTGCGCGACCCCGTCCACGGTGGACAGCCGCTGCGCGAGAAACGTTTCGGCATACTCGTCGAGCGCCGACAGCGGCATCGTCGTGGACGTCAGCGCGAGATAGAGGATCGGCGAATCGGCCGGGTTCGACTTGTTGTACGAGGGCGGCTGAATGCCGGGCGGGAGCTGTCGCAACGTCTTGGAGATCGCGGCCTGCACGTCCTGCGCGGCCCCATCGATCTCGCGCGACAGCGAAAACTGGAGCGTGATGTTGGTGCTGCCCATGGTGCTGCTCGACGTCATCGCGTCGATCCCGGCGATCGTCGAGAACTGTTTCTCGAGCGGCGTCGCGACCGCCGCGGCCATCGTCTGCGGGCTCGCGCCCGGCAAGCCTGCGGAGACGGTGATCGTGGGGAAGTCGACGTTCGGGAGGTCGCTCACGGGCAGCAGGCGGTACGCCATCAACCCGAACATGAGAATCCCGAACATCACGAGCGTTGTGGCGACGGGACGCCGGATGAACAGGCCCGAAATGTTCATTTCGGGTTCCCGGTATCCGCGCTGCCGCCGCTCCCGCCCGCGCCGCCCGCCCCGCCCGCTGTTTCGGTCGTCGGACCGCCGCGGATGTCTACTTTGGAGTTCGGCGTGAGACGCAGCTGGCCATCGATCACCACCAGCGTGCCCGCCGGCACGCCCGCAATCACGCTGAGACTGTCGAGCGTCCGTTCCACGGTGATGGGCTGCGTCGTCGCCGTGCCGTCGCTGTTGACGACGAACACATACGTGCCCTGCTGGCCCTGCATGACCGCCTGACTTGGCACCACGATCGCGTCATTCTGCAGGCCCAGCACCAGCGTCACGGTGAGATACTCGCCGGGCCACAGCGCGCCGTCGTGGTTGGTAAAGCGGGCCTTCAGTAACACGGTGCCCGTCGTCGTATCGACCTGGTTGTCGACGAAAGAAAGCACGCCTCGCACCGCCAACGCTGAGTCCCGCGACGGCAGGGCGATCACCGTGAGCTGTTGACCGGCGCGCTGGCGCAGCGCAGGCAGGTTGGTCGCCGGCACGGGAAACCGCACCAGGATGGGACGCATCTGCACGATCGAGACGAGCGCGTCGCTGCCCGCACGCACGACATTGCCTTCATGCAGCAGGAGTCGTCCGGTGCGGCCGCCGATCGGTGCGCGGACCGTCGCATACTCCAAATTGAGGCGCGCAATCGCCGCAGTCGCCGAGTCGGAGCGAACCGCGGCGTAGGCCGCGTCCGCCGTCGACTGCTTGGTTTCGTAGTCTTCCTGCGTCACCGTGTTCGTTGCCGCGAGCGTTTTGTAGCGCGCGGCTTCGCGTGCGGCGCTGACGGCCTGGGTGAGATCGCGGAGCAGCGCGCCCTCGGCCTGCTGCAACGCGGCGCGGTAGGGACGCGGATCGATCTCGAACAGGATTTGGCCGGCGGTGACTTCGTCGCCTTCGGCGAAGTTCACATGGAGGATCGTGCCGCCGACTTGCGGCAAGACATCGACCGACCGGATCGCCTCGACGGTGCCGGTCGCATCCAGCTCATAGGGGAGGGCACGGCGCTCGACGCGAGCGACGCTGACGGGGACCTTGGCCTGCGCCGCGCTGGTGCGTGGGCCACACCCCGTGGTCCCCGCGAGCGCGACGCCAGCGAGCCCGGCAAGCAATAAGGTTCGGAATGGCACGACTTCTATACGCATATCCTCCCCACGGCGTCATTTAGACCCGGGGGGCGGCGTTTTGGCTACCCCGCCGGACGCTGCTAAACCTAGCGTCATCCATGCTCGCGCGCGTCCGATCCGCCGCCGTCCTCGGGATAGATGCCTATCTGGTAGAAGTGGAGACCGACATTGCGAACGGTCTCCCCACGTTCGTGACGGTCGGTCTGCCGCAGGGCGCGGTGAAGGAAGGTCGCGACCGGGTCTCCGCCGCCATGGCCAATACTGGCTACACGTTCCCCCTCAAGCGCGTGACGATCAATCTGGCACCGGCAGACATCAAGAAAGAGGGATCGGCTTTCGATTTGCCGATCGCGCTCGGAATTCTTGCGGCAACCGAACAAGTGAATGGAGAACGGTTGGGAAAGATCGCGGTGCTCGGCGAGCTCGGTCTGGAAGGTGCGATTCGCCCGGTCAGGGGAGCCCTGCCCGTCGCGTTGGCTGCGCGGGCGGCCGGCGTCGAGGCATTGATCCTGCCGCGCGAAAACCTTGCCGAAGCCGGTGTCGTGGACGGACTCCAGGTTCTTGGCGCAGGATGCCTGGCGGAAGTCGCGGATTTCCTCGATGGCGGGACCGAGCTGCCGGCTGCGGCCGTCGATGTCGCCGCGCTGTTTGCGGAGCGCGCCAAGGACGACGTGGACTTCGCCGAGGTGAAAGGGCAGCCGCACGCGAAGCGTGCGCTAGAGGTCGCCGCCGCCGGCGGACACAACATCCTCATGGTTGGGCCTCCCGGGAGCGGGAAGACGATGCTCGCCCGGCGGCTGCCGACGATCCTCCCCAAGATGAGTCTCGATGAGGCGCTCGAGACCACCAAGATCCATTCGGTGGCAGGGACGCTGCCGCTCGGCGAGTCGCTCGTGGCGCGGCGGCCGTTTCGGGCCCCGCATCACACGATCTCCGACGCCGGATTGATCGGTGGCGGGTCGTATCCGCGGCCGGGCGAGGTGAGTCTCGCGCACGGCGGCGTGCTGTTTCTCGACGAGTTGCCCGAGTTCCGCAAGAACGTGCTCGAGGTGTTGCGGCAGCCGATGGAGGACGGTGTCGTAACGATCGCGCGCGCGGCGATGAGTCTCTCGTATCCCGCACGCTTCATGTTGGCGGCGGCGATGAATCCCTGTCCGTGCGGCTGGTTCGGCGATCCGCACCACAGCTGCGCGTGCGGATCACTCGTCGTGCAGCGCTACCTGGCGCGCGTCTCGGGTCCGCTGCTCGACCGAATCGACATCCACCTCGAAGTGCCCGCCGTGAAGTACAAGGCGCTGACCGGCGAAACGGGCGGCGAGCCGAGTGAAGCGATGCGGGAGCGTGTGGACCGGGCGCGCGTGGTGCAACGCGAGCGCTTCGCCAACCGGCCGGGGATCTACGCGAATGCGCACATGGCGCCGCGCGACATTCGCGCGCACTGCAAGGTCTCGGACGGCGCCGACGCGCTGCTCAAGACGGCGATCACGCGCCTTGGCCTATCGGCGCGCGCGTATCATCGGATTCTCAAGATCGCGCGGACGGTGGCCGATCTCGACGAGGCCCCGTCGCTCGAGCCGAAACATGTGAGTGAGGCGATTCAGTATCGCAGCCTCGACCGTAGGGGAGTGGCCTAGCCCCCCCTGGGGAATGTCCGCGTTGCGGTGCTGCGTCGACAGTCGAGCCCTGTCCACGGCCGACTGTGTGGCGGCGACACAACCCTAAAAAGGCAGACGTCCCCCACAGGCTCCGGGGCACACGAATTGCCGCACGTCAAGGCCAGGAGGGGGTTCTTGTGAGGCGCAGGTCGTTTGCATGGTGGGAAGATGCGATGCTCGCCCTCGGGTTGTGGCTGGCGGCGGTGCTCGCGTTGAGCGCACGTCGTCGCGGTTGACGGCAGACTCTTCGGAGGCGCAAGCATGCCCGAGGAATCGCAATGGGCCCGTGTACGCGGCGACCTGAACTGCCACGTGCGGCGGGGTGCGTGGTACGAAGTGCTTCGCGTCGCCCCAGATGAAGCCATCCTCGATGTACACAATCGCCCCTTCAGTGTGCCCAGATCCTCGCTGCAGATCGTGCCCCTGCGGCCCCACCAATGGTCCGTCGTTGCTCGCCCGTCGGACGCAGTGATGGTTCCGCTGAGCTGGGGCTCCCGTTACGCCGTTTGCCCGGGCTGTCGCGGTCGAGCACCGCTGAAGGGACACCCGACCGAGATCCGGTGCTCACGGTGCGATGGCGCGTTTGCGGTGGCGTGGGAGGATGCTTAACCGCTCACCGTTCGAGCCGCGGCTCTCCGATCATCCCCATCGGCTCACCCTGCGACATGGCAGGGGTCGCGACGACATACAGCATGATGCCGCCGAAGGGTGCACGGATCTCAGCTTGTGTGTTGCCGAAGAAGTCGGTCAGCACGCCGATGATGCTTCCCTTCTGCACGCTTTGCCCGCGTTCGACGCGCGCATGCCACACGCCGGTCGCCGGGCTGCGGAGCACTTCGGTGCGCTCGAAGAAGAGCGGCTGGCGGACGAGCTCGACGTCACCCGGCACCATATGGAAATACCGTAGTAGCCGAAAGACGCCGTCCACGTTCCGCTCCACCATCTCTTCGGCGGGAATGCCGAGGTAGCCGGTCTCAGTCGTTATGGAAGGTTTGCCCCGTAGTTGCGCCGTATTCTGCGTGTAGACGGATGCGCGGACGTCGCGTGGCCGCGCCGTGTCAACGACGATATGATCGCTCCCAAAGGCCAGCGCCATCTCCCGCGCAATCGAATCAGCCCGCGCATTGAGGCCGAGCGGGCTCCAATAGCTGTAGGGCCGGAGCGACTCGTTCCCGTCGCCTGCATGCATATCGACGAGATAGTCCGCGCGCTCGATGATTTGATTCGTGATCGCGAACGCGATCCGCTCCGACACGGTGCCGTCGATCTTTCCGGGATAGACGCGGTTCAGGTTCTTGCCGTCGATCGGGCTGTAGTAGATGGTGCGGCCGAGGTACGACGGCATATTCGCGACGTGGACGATGATCACGGTGCCGCGCAGCCCCGCCGGATCGATCAAGGCCCGGACGCGCTGCAGCGCGACAATGGGCGAGACCTCGGAGCCATGGGTGCCGGCGATCAGCGCCAGCGTCGGCCCGGATTGCGCTCCGCGAACGAGCGTGATGGGAATTCGGGTCGCGGCGTCCACGCCGGCCGGCACTTCGATGAAACCTGATACGGACTGGCCAGGCCGCGCCGTAATCGATCCGATGGTGAGCGGGTTAGGCTGCTGCGTGGCGAGCAAGAGTGCACCGAGCAGGGCGAGCATTCATGTCCTCGGGATGTGAGACTGGTGGATTCTAGCCCGTGATCACCCTGTCCGCTTCCACTTGTGCAGGCTATCCTGACGATCATGCCGGACATGCACGAATTCCTGCGATCGCTGACCGTCGTGCTCGCCGTCGCGGCGGTCACGACCGTCGTCTTCCAGCGCCTGCGCCAGCCGGTGGTGCTCGGTTATATCATCGCGGGCCTGATCGTCGGGCCGCACGTCCCGATCCCGATCGTCGCGGATCCCGGTATTATCCGAACGCTGTCCGAGCTCGGCGTCATCCTGCTGATGTTCTAGGGAGGGGCTGCGCCCGTCAGCAACCGGTACGCGCTCCTGAGCTGCTGCGGCTGGCCCACGACCACGAGTGCATCGCCCGCCGCAAGCTGGAAGTCCGGCCCAGGCGTGGCGAGATCGCTCTCCCCGCGCCGCACCGCGAGAATCAGGGCCCCGGTCCTCGAGCGGAGCGCGGTGTCGGCGATGGTCTGCCCCACCGCCGGCGCCGTTGGGCCCAGGATGATCCGCTCGACGTGCATCTGCGGCATGGCGCCGAGCGCCCCGCTGAGTGTGAGCCGGGGTCGGGCGCCGGGGCGCAACGCCTGGTAGTGCGACGCCCGGATCTCGCCCACGAGCCGCTCGATCTCGTCGCGCGGGACGTTGTAGTGCGCCAGCACCCGGGAGAAGATCTCGATCGATGTCTCGAACTCTTCCGGGATCACGACGTTTGCGCCAAGGCGCGTGAGCTCGGGAATTTCGACGACGTATCGCGTGCGCGCGATGATGTGCACCTTGGGGTGGAGCTCGCGCGCGACGCGCACCATCCGTCGCGTCGCGGCCGGATCCGAAATCGCGATCACGAACAGCCGCGCCCGCTCGATGCCGAGCGCGCGGAGAATCTCTTCGCGCGTCGCGTCGCCGTAGAACGCCGGCTCCCCCTCGGCGCGCGCTTTGCGCACGGTCTGCGCGTTCAGCTCGACGATGAGATAGGGCGCACTGATCGAGCGCAGCGCGGTGGTGAGGTTGCGGCCGTTGAGACCGTACCCCGCGACAATGACGTGGTCCTTGATTTGCTCGTGGACCGGAGCGAGGCCGCGCGGCCGGAAACCCGGCAACAGCTTGTCGAGCGGGACGACCTTCTCGAGCGCGTCGAGGATCGCCGGACCGCCCTGCAGGAGGAACGGGGTCACCAACATCGTGATCACCGCGACGCCGAGGAACTGCTGATACAGGAGGTTCGGCAGCAGCCCAGCGACTCGCCCCTCTTTCGCGAGCACGAACGAGAACTCGCCGATCTGCGACACCGCGACGCCCGCGAGTAACGCGACGCGGCCGGAATACCCCAGCAACGCGGGGCCCCCCGCCGCGGCGAGCGTCTTGCCGACCATGATGACCACGACGGCGACGAGCGTGATGACGATGTGGTCGCGGATGACATCGAGCTGGACGAGCATGCCGACCGCGACGAAGAACAGCGAGATGAAGATGTCGCGGAACGGCATCAGCTCGGCGAGCGCCTGGTGGCCGTAATCGGATTCCGAGATGATGAGACCGGCCAGAAAGGCGCCGAGCGCGAGCGACGCTCCGGCCGCCGCGGTGCCGAGCGCGGTGAGCGTGCCGATGAGGATCACCGCGATGAGAAACAGCTCGCGGCTCCGCGTCTTGAGAATCTCCGACAACGCGCGCGGCACGATGGTCCGTGCCGCGATGATCACCCCGACCACGACGAGCGCGGCCTTGCCGAGCGCGATCAGGAGCCCGGTAGCGCCGCCCTCCGCCTTCCCGGCGAGGAACGGCAGCACGAGCATGATCGGCACCACGCACAGGTCCTGGAAGATCAGGACCGCCGTCGCCAGGCGGCCGTGCGGCGTGTCGATCTCGCCCTTGTCGGTCATCACTTTGAGCACGATGGCGGTGCTCGATAGCGCGATCAGGAACCCGAGGAACAACGCGACACGCCAGCCGCCCAGGAACGCGAGTCCTACCGCCAGCGTGGCGAGGATCGTGAAGCCCATCTGGGAGAACCCGCCCACCAGGATCTGGCGGCCCATTTCCTTGAGCCGGCTCAGCGAGAATTCGATACCGATCGTGAACAGGAGGAGGATGACGCCGACTTCGGCGAGTCCTTCGACGTCCTTCACATCGGACACGAATCCGAGCGCGTTCGGGCCGAGCAGAATGCCCGCGACGATGAAGCCGGGCAGCGCGGGCAGCTTGAGCCGGTAGAAAATGAGAATGACCAGCAGCGAGCCGGCAAAGATGACCGCGAGGTCGCGCAGGATATGGAGCTGTTCCACGGTGGCCTAAAATGAGACGGGCCCATAGTTTTGGCCACCGTGCGCGACTGGTTCCAAAATCGTCTGGGTCTGAGTCCAGCGGTGCAGATGCACCTGCTGGTCACCATCATCGCCATCGCAGGGTTGTGGGTCCTGGAGCGGCTGGTGCTCGCGGTGGTGTACCGCCGGTTCAGCGACCCGTGGACCCGCTATCGGTGGCGGAAGAGCGTCACGTATCTCTTCCTGGCGATCGCCGTGCTGGTCATCGGCCGCGAGTGGCTCGAAGGCTTCAAGTCACTCGCCACGTTCCTCGGTATCGTGTCCGCCGGCATCGCGATCGCGCTCAAAGACCCGCTCGCGAATCTCGCCGGGTGGGCGTTCATTGTGTGGAGCCGCCCCTTTGAAGTGGGCGACCGCATCGAGATCGCCAAGCACAAGGGCGACGTCATCGACGTCCACCTGTTTCAATTCACGCTGAACGAGATCGGTGGTTGGGTGGATGCGGACCAGAGCACGGGACGCATCGTGCACCTTCCCAATCAACTGGTGTTTACCGAGGCGGTGGCGAATTACGATAAGGGCTTCAAGTACGTGTGGAATGAAGTGCCGGTGCTGGTGACGTACGAGAGCAACTGGAAGAAGGCGAAGGAGATTCTGACGGGCATTGCCTTCAAGCACGCCGAGCATCTCACGGCCGAGGCCGAGCGGGACCTGCTGGCGGCGTCGCAACAGTACCTGATCAACTATAGGAAGCTGACGCCCATCGTGTACACGAACGTCACGGCGTCGGGCATTCTGCTGACCATCCGCTATCTGATCGAACCGCGGCGCCGCCGTGGGACAGTCTCCGCGATCTGGGACGACATCCTCACCGAGTTCGGCAACACGAAGGACATCGAGCTCGCGTATTACACCGTCCGGTCGTTCAGCAATCCCATCGAAGGAAAGATCGTCGGCTCACCCGACGCGCAGGGCTGAGCCGGTCTCCACGACCGCGCGCACCAACTGATCGAAATCGTCGCGGCGGCTGCGATGGTTCGTGATGGCGACGCGAATCGCGAACTTGCCGTTGAGCATGGTTTGCGAGGGAATCGCGAGCCCGCTTTCCTGGATGCGCAGCAGAATCTCCTTGTTCAACGCGTTCAATGCGGCATCGTCGGCGCCCGGCACGACAAACCGGAAGCACACCACGTTGAGTGGCGCCGGCGCGAGCAGCTCGAGCCGCGGGTGCTTCGTCACGAGTCCCGCCAGGTAGTGCGCCTGGCGCACGTTCTGGTGGATCAGCTGGCTGAACGCGTCCAGTCCGTGGGCCTTGAATGACATCCACACCTTGAGGGCTCGGAACCCGCGCGAGAGCTGGACTCCACGCTCGGCGAAGGGGAATCCGCCCGCTGCAATGCCGCGATCGAACGACGCGAGGTAGGCAGGCGTCACGTTGAAGGTGGCGCGATGCGCCTGCTGATCGCGCACGAGCGTGCATCCCACTTCGTACGGCATGTAGAGCCATTTGTGCAGATCGAAGGCGAGCGAATCGGCCTGCTCGAGCCCCGCGACCAGCGGGCGCAGCTCCGGCACGAGCGCCGCGAGCGCGCCAAACGCGCCATCGACATGGAACCAAAGATTTTCCGCCCGGCTCACGGCGGCCAGGGCGCGAAGATCGTCGGTCGCGCCGGTGTTCACCGTTCCCGCGTTGCCGACGATGCAGATCGGTCGCAGGCCCTTGGCTTTGTCGGCGGCGAGAGTGGCGCGCAGTGCGTTGAGGTCGATCGTGTAGTCGGGAGTAACCGGAATGGAGCGCAGCGCGTCGTGACCGAGCCCCAGCAGCTCGACGGCTTTTCGCACGGATGAGTGCGTCTCGGTCGAGGCGTACACCGTGAGCTTCGGTCCGGCATGCATGCCGCCTTCGCGAATATCGAATCCGGCGCGCGCGTTGCGCGCGACGGCGAGCCCCACGAAGTTCGCCATCGAGCCGCCCGAGACGAGCAGCCCATGCGTCTCGGCGGGAAGCCCCAAGAGCTCGACCAGCCAGCCGATCACTTGATTCTCGACGACCGCCGGCGCGTCGTCGAACTCGGCGACCTGCGGGTTCATTCCGGAAGCCAGCATGTCCGCCAGCATCGCGAACGGCGTCCCGGTCCCGATCACCCAGCCCCAGAACCGGGGATGGATGTTACCGGTCGGGTAGGGGAGCACGTCGCGCTTGAATTCTTCGTAGACGTCCGCGGGATCAGCCGGTCTGCGCGGGGCCGGACCGCCGGAGAGTCGTTGGCGTACGTCGGCGGGCACGGGACGCCACACCGGGCGCTCGCGCACGGTACGCAGATAGTCGAGCATCTCGTCCACCATGCGGTGGCCGAGCCGGCGCAGCGCCTCCCACTCCCCCGCGCCCTGGGGGTCGAGGCTAATCTCCGGTGAGGACCTCGTAGTGGTCGACGAAGGGCTCGAGCTCGACGAGGAAGTCGCGGTCTTCCGGGTAGTAGTGGGCTTTCTCATAGTCCTCTCCGGCAAAGCGCCGGATTGCGTCGAATGAATCCCACAACGAAATGAACGTGAACTCGGCGCGGTCCTGCGTGATGCGCCGCAATACATAGACGCCGCGATTGCCGGCGGTCGCGCGGCACTCTCGCGCACCGGTGCGCTCGAGATAGTCCGCGTACTCGTCGGCTCGTGCGGCCGGGGTCACGCCATGCCAGATGCGGGCGATCAGTCTAGAGCCGGTCGAGCTTGGGGACGGTGCGGTCATTGCAGACGTTTCCCGTGTTCAAGGTCGAATTGGGCTCGAACAGGAGGACGTGCGTCTCTTCGTCGGCCACCGGCAGATGCTCCACACCGTGCGGGATGATCACGAACTCGCCCGGCTCGATCACGAGCTCTTTGTCTCTGAGCTTCATCCGCAGCCGGCCCTTCACGACGAGGAACAGCTCGTCTTCTTGTTCGTGATGGTGCCAGACGAACTCACCTTTGAGCTTCGTGAGCTTCACGTGAGCGTCATTCACTTCGCCCACGATCTTGGGACTCCACTGATCCTGAAACCGGCCGAACATCTCGGTGAGATTGACTTTGCGGACGTTCATGAAGCGCGCTCCAGGACGGTCTGTGTATCGACGACGGTAGAGAATTCGCCGTTCAGATCCGCCAGGGCCACGTCGTGCACCAGCTCGGATCCATAGCGTTTGCCGTTCGGCCCGATGTTGTCGAATGTCGCGGTCGCGTCGGACACGACGTAGGTGTCAAACCCGAGGTTGCCCGCCATCCGGGCGGTCGTCGAGACGCACATGTTCGTCTGCATGCCGACCACCACGAGCGTCTTGAGGCCACGGCGCCGCAGATCCGCTTCGAGGCTCGTGCCGATGAAGGCGCTGCTGACCGATTTCTGCACCACCGGCTCACCGGCCAGGGGACGGACTTCGTCTTTGATCTCGACGCCCGGCTGGCCCGGTCGCAGTGGCGACTTGGGCTCCGTGGAGAGGTGCTGCACGTGGATGATCGGTCGGCCCGACTGACGCCACGCCGCCTGCAGCCGCGCGATGTTCTTCTCGAGATCCGGATTGTTGCGGTTGTACTCGGCGGCGTAGACGTCCATGCCTTTCTGGACGTCTACGACCAAAAGCACCGCGTCCCTGGGGAGTGCGGTCACGTGGAAGCCTCCGGCTCGGGATCGACGGGCGGTCGGGCGGATGGGCTGATGGGCCGAGCTGCCTCAGCCGATCCGCCGATCCGTCCATCAGCCCGTCGCTGTTTAAGCGAGAACTGAATCCAGACAACAGCGACCAGAATCATCCCCATGGCGATAAATGTGCGCGGGCCGACGGGCTCGTGCAGCAGCAGCCAACCGAGCAGCACCGCGATCACGGGATTCACGTATGCGTACGTCCCGACAATCGTGGCTGAGGCATGACGCAACGCGTAAGAATACGCGCTATACCCGACGATCGACCCAAACACCACGAGGTACGCAATCGCTCCAATGCCGCGGCTACTCAGATGCCACGACGCCCATTCGCCGAGGATAGTCCCCCCGAGCGCGACCGCGCCACCACCCACGATCATCTGGAAGGCGGCGCCCATGTATGGACTCGCCTGGGTAGGATGCCGCTTGGCGTAGACCGTTCCGAGCGACCAGGACGCACTCGCGAATGTCAGGGCGATCGGTCCGCGTTTGTCGGCCGCGAGGATCTCGGCCGGCGTCGCTCCGATCAACAGGAGCGTACCGAGGAATCCGAGCAGCAGCCCCGCCATGATTCGCCAGTTCAATTCGTTGGACCCCCCCGGGATGATCGCGTCGAACAGCGCGGTCCAGATCGCCACAGTGACGACGAAGATGCTCGCGATGCCGGACGCGACGTACTGTTCCGACCAGACGACGAAGGCGTTGCCGCCTCCGAGCAACAGCAGCCCGACAATTGCCAACGTCTTCCAGTCGCTGCGCCTGGGCAATGGATCGCCGAGTGCGCGAGCGATCGCGAGGAGAATCAGGCCGGCGACCGCGAAGCGGAGGCCGGCGAACAAAAATGGCGGCAGCTCCGTCACGCCGACTTTGATCGCGAGATAGGTCGAGCCCCAAAACACGCAGACGAGCAGGTAGGCGATGAGCGCCTTGCCTTTGAGGGCGGCCATCAGTCGGGCTCCGTGGGAATGAAGCCCGGCTTTTCGAACAGGGTGGACAGCACGATCGTCGTGCGCGTGTTCATCTGGGCGTTGGGCCCGCGCAGGTCACGCAGGATTTCCTGGACGCCCTCGAGATCGGGCGCGACGACCTTGAGGATGTAGCAGTCGTCGCCGGCAATGTGATGGCACTCGAGCACGCCGGGATGTTTTTCCATCTCGCGCATGCGCGGCTCGTCGCCGACGTAGTCGCTCGAGCCGTATCGGACCGCCACGAACGCCGTCACCGGCAGGCCGACTTTGGCGCGGTCGAGCTGCACGCGATAGCCGCGGATGAATCCCGCCTCTTCGAGTCGCTTGACGCGCTCCATGATGGCGGGTCGGGAGAGGCCGACTTCATCAGCAACCGCCTGGTAGCTGGCGCGGCCATCCTGGCTGAGAATGCGCAGAATCCTTCGGTCGGTGGCGTCGAGCTCAGTCTTTGCGGTCATTTGGGAGGCCGTTGAGTTTGTTTGTGAACGGTTCGTAAGTCTAATAGGTTTCTCCCCTACGGAATATCCGTTTTAGACCTTCAAACTGTCCTTTGATTAGGACAAGGCCGGGCGTACTATTCCAGCGATGCAGTCTCTCCGCGCCCTCGTTCAACAGTTTCCCTCGGTGCTGCTTGGCTATTCGGGGGGCGTCGATTCAGCGCTCCTTGCGGTGGTGCTCCGCCAGGAGCTCGGCAGGGATCGGATGCTCGCCGCCATCGGTCGCAGCGCCTCGTACCCGGACGCCCAGTGGCAGGTCGCTCGCGATGTCGCGGCCCGGTTCGACATCCCGCTGGTCGAAATCGAGACGCACGAGCTCGAGGACGAGAATTATCTCGCCAACCCCACGAACCGCTGCTTCTATTGCAAGACCGAGCTCTGGCACCAGCTCGTGCCGCTCGCGCGCGAGCGCGGCCTCGCAGTCGTGTGCGACGGGACGAACGCCGACGATCTGCGGGAACACCGGCCGGGCAAGGCAGCCGGGATCGCGGCCGGTGTGCGCTCTCCGCTCGCGGAAGCAGGACTCACGAAAGCGGCGATCCGCGCCGCCTCGCGCGAGCTCGGGTTGCCGACGTGGGATGCCCCCGCGGCGCCCTGCCTGTCGAGCCGCGTTCAGTACGGACTCTCGATTACGCCGTCGCGGTTGAAACAGGTGGAACAAGGCGAGGCATATCTCCGTCGGTTGGGGATCAGTGGAGATTTGCGGGTTCGTCATCTTGGTGGTGCCGCGCGGATTGAAGTCGAGCCGACCTGGATACCGTGGCTCGAAGCCCGCCGCGAAGCGGTCAGCGCCCATCTGTCGGGTTTGGGATTCGCGCAGGTCGAGATCGACCCGCGCGGCTATCGACGGGGGAGCCTGTTAGAGCGTTCGTCGCCCTGAATTTTCCCGAGGCGCTCCGCTCGCGCCTCTGGGAGGCGCTCCAACACTTACGGGACAGGTTCGCGTTCAAGTGGGTGCGGCCGGAGAACATTCATCTGAGTCTAAAATTCCTGGGCGACGTCGAGGACACGCGCGAGCCGGAGCTTCGTGAGGCCCTCAAGCGCGCGGCGGAGGCGAGCAGCGAGCCTCGGCCGCTGACGCTGCAGATCACTGGTTTCGGCGTATTTCCGGATTATCATCGACCCAACGTCTTGTGGGCGGGCGTGACGCCCGAACCCGGACTCGAGCTGCTGCAACATGCCGTCGAGCAGGCGTTCGCGCCGCTCGGCTTTCCAACGGAGGCGCGGGCGTTTCGGCCGCATGTAACGCTGGGCCGAGCCGCGCGCGATGCGCGGTCGCGCGATTTCAAGGGACTCGAAGAGATTCTCGCGGGCACGGATTTCGATGCAACGGTCACCGTATCGGAGGTCGACCTGATGCAGAGTACGCTCCAACCCCATGGCCCGGTGTATCAGGTCAGATCGCATGGACGGCTGTCTTAAGGGTGTCTTCAAGCTCGGGTGCGCGATCCTTGTGATCGGCGCGCTCGCGCTTGTGTGGTGGTTTCGCGCGCCGATCATGTCCACGTTCGCGCACTGGTTTGGGCGCTCGACGGCGTTGCCGCCGGTGGCCGACACCGCAGTGGGCGCGCCAACGCCGAAGGCGACCGCGTCCGGCCAGGCCAAGGTCGGGAATCTTCGGACCAGCAGTGGTCCCGACTCGGTCGTGCTCAACCCCAACGAGGTCGCGTCGCTGATCGGTGCGGGAATCGATTGGAGATTCCGCAAGACGTACGACTCGTTGCGGGTCGAGCTCCAGGAAGGGAAGCTGATTCTGCACGCGCGTCTCGATACGCGGGCGCTGCCGCCCGGATCGATGGGACCGTTTGCCGGAATGTTCGGCGATCGTGCGCCGTTGCGGATGGCCGGGACATTGTCCGTCGGCAAGCCCGGGACGGCCCTCTACGACATCACCGAGCTCAGCCTCCGCGGCATCGAGATTCCAGGTCCGTTCGTCAAGCAGATCACGAAGCAAATGGCAGGAGCGTCGCCCAGCGGGGCGGTGCCGCTGAAGGTGGATCCGGCGGTTTGGGATGTGAAGGTGCACCCGACGGGCGTGGTGCTCTACAGGCGCCGGGGCGGAACCACTCCATGAGCCCGCGCCGCGTGATGATCGTGGACGACGAAAAGGGGATTCGGGAGGCGCTGAAACAGGTCCTCGAATACGAAGAAATCGAAGTGCAGGCGTGCGCCTCGGGGCACGAAGGCATCCGCGTCTACCCCGACTTCAAGCCGCACCTCGTGTTCCTGGACGTAAAGATGGAAGGGATGGACGGGCTGGAGACGCTGAAGCGTATCCGGGAGCTGGATCCGCAGGCGCAGGTCGTGATGATCTCGGGCCACGGCACGATCCAGACCGCCGTCGAAGCCACCCAGCTCGGCGCCTACGATTTCCTCGAAAAGCCGCTCGACACCGATCGCATCCTCCTCACCCTTCGCAATGCGCTACAGCACGTCGTCCTCGTCAACGAGAACGTGCGGCTCAAGCAGGAAGTCCGGGCGCAGTACGAGATCGTCGGCTCGAGCAAGGCGATTCGCGCGGTGATCGGCCTGATCGAAAAGGTTGCGCCCACGCCCGCCCGGGTCCTGATCACCGGCGACAACGGCACCGGGAAGGAGCTCGTCGCCCGCGCGATTCACGCGTTGAGCCCGCGCGCCGCCGGTCCCTTCGTCGAGGTCAACTGTGCCGCGATTCCCACCGAGCTGATCGAAAGCGAGCTGTTCGGCCACATGAAGGGGAGCTTCACCGGCGCATTCGCCGATCGCGCCGGCAAGTTCGAGCTGGCGGACGGCGGTACGTTGTTTCTCGACGAAATCGGCGATATGAGCCTGTCGGCGCAGGCGAAAGTGCTGCGCGCCCTGCAGGAAGGCGTGATCTCCCGCGTCGGGTCCGGCAAGGCAGTGCCGGTGGACGTGCGCGTCATCGCGGCCACGAACAAGAACCTCGGCGCGGAAATCGAAGAGGGCCGGTTTCGTGAGGACCTGCTCTACCGGCTCAACGTCGTACCGATCCACGTGCCGCCGCTCCGGGAGCGCCGCGGCGACATCGCGCAATTGATCGCGCATTTCTCCGGTGAGTTGACGCAGCGCGGCGGGCTTCCCCCCAAGGAGTTCGAGGGCGCTGCCGTGGAGCGGCTCACAGCGCACGACTGGCCCGGCAACATTCGGGAGCTCAAGAACGCGGTCGAGCGGCTGCTGATCCTTGCGTCCGGCGCGACGGTAACTCAAGGCGATGTCGAACGGATTATGGGGAAGGGGGACGGGGGACGAGGGAAGAGTACCAGCGTCGGCGGCGGCGACGCGGCGTGGCTGCGGGTCGCGACCTTCGAGGAATTCAAGCAGGCGGCGGAGCGGGCGTTCCTGCTCGGGAAGCTTCAGGAGCACGACTGGAACGTGTCGGAGACCGCCCGCACGTTGCAGATGCCCCGCAGTAACCTGTACAAGAAGATCGAGCGCTACGGATTGGCGCGTGGTGGCGAAGGAGCAGTCCCGTGAAAGAAAAAGAAAAGGACCCAAAAGAGCGCGATTGGGATCGCGAGATGCGCGAAGTGGACAAGCTGCTCGCGAAGCTGCCGGAGGCTGATCCGACGCTCGGCCGCGGCGTGCCGACCGTGCCGGTCACGCCTCGTGCATCGGTCGGCGGCCCCGCAGTCTCCGGAGGCTTCCAGCCCACCGGCCCGGCCCGAGGACGCGCCTGGCTCACCACGTGGATGCGTGTCGGTCTCGGTCTCGCGTTGGGTATCGGGATGCTCGTGTGGCCGTACACGCACGCGTGCGGTCTCAAGCTCGTGTTCTATCTTATCGGAGCGACGGCGGTGACGGTCGCCGGAGTCTGGAGCGCGCTGACGTCGTGGAAACGGCGGCTCGGCATTGCACACACGTTGTCGATCATCCTGATCATCTGGGGTCTCGGACTGGCCGGCCGCCAACTCTTGCCGCGCCTGTACGGAAAGACTCCGGTTCCATTCTTCTGCCCTGATGCGTGAAACCCATGGCTCCTCCCGAATTCAAGAATTTCATCGCCGGTGATTGGGTCAGTCCCGCGACGGGTGAGTACTTCGAGAATCGCAACCCCGCCGACTGGAACGACGTGATCGGTCGGTTCCCGCGCTCCGGCCCTGACGACTTGAAGCGCGCGATTGCGTCGGCCAAGCGCGGCTTTGCCCAGTGGTCCAAGACGCCGGCGCCGATTCGCGGGCAAGTGTTGCAACGCGTCGGCCAGCTCCTCGTCGAGCGCAAGGATGCGATTGCCCGCGCGATGACGCGCGAAATGGGCAAAGTGGTCGCCGAGACGGGCGGCGACGTCCAGGAAGGGATCGACACGGCGTTCTATGCGGCCACCGAGGGCCGCCGGCTCTTCGGGCGCGTCGTCCCCTCCGAGCTGCGCAACAAGTGGGCGATGAGCTATCGCCGTCCGATCGGGATCGCAGGACTCATCACGCCGTTCAATTTCCCGCTCGCGATTCCGACGTGGAAAATGTTTCCCGCTCTGGTGTGCGGGAACGCGGTGATCTTCAAACCGGCGGAAGATGTGCCACACACGGCGCACCTGCTCGTCGAGGTGCTGCTCGAGGCGGGCCTGCCGCCGGAGGTCGTGCAGCTGGTACACGGCCAGGGCTCGGTGGTGGGTCGCGCGCTCGTCGAGCACGCCGACGTGCCGGTCATCTCGTTCACCGGTTCGACGGAAACCGGCTCCGCGATCGGCGCGACGTGCGGCAAGATGCACAAGCGGTTGTCGCTCGAAATGGGCGGGAAGAACGCGATGATGGTGATGGATGACGCCGATCTGGATCTGGCGCTCGACGGCGTGTTGTGGGGGGCGTTCGGCACCACGGGCCAGCGCTGCACGGCGACCAGCCGGCTGATCCTGCACGACAAGATCCACGACCGGTTCGTGCAAATGCTGACCGACCGTGCCGTGAAGCTGCGGCTCGGCCCCGGGCTCGACGAGAAGACGGAGGTCGGTCCCCTGATCCACGAAGAGGCGCGGCAGAAGGTCGCCGAGTACGTCGACATCGCGAAGAAGGAAGGCGCGAGCGTGGCGCTGGGCGGCAAGATCCCGCAGGGTGACAAGCGGCTCGAGTGCGGCTGGTTCTATGAGCCGACGGTGCTCACCGGCGTGAAGCCCGGGATGCGGGTCGAGCAGGAAGAGATTTTCGGCCCCGTTCTGGCGGTCATCAAGACGAAGGATCTGACCGACGCGATCCGCATCAATAACGGCGTGAAATACGGACTGTCGAGCTCGCTCTACACGCGCGACATCAACGGCGCGTTCCAGGCGATGACCGATCTGGACACCGGCATCACCTACGTGAACGCGCCGACGATTGGGGCGGAGGCCCATCTCCCCTTCGGCGGTGTCAAGCAGACCGGCAACGGACACCGCGAAGGCGGGTGGGAGGTCTACGACTTCTATTCCGAGACCAAGACGATTTACGTCGACTACTCGGGCACGCTCCAGCGGGCGCAGATCGACACGGAGTCCAGCCCTTGACGGCATAGGGACCAGAGGGCTAGTGTACCCCTACAACTGAAGACTCGTGGTGCTTTGCCGCGTATTGCCGCCACGTTAAACAAAGTGCTAAAAAGCGACACGCCCGCGGCATTATTTGTCCGGGCGATGGTGTTTCAGGAGGGATTCGCTTTCCCGCGGCCGCTCATTGGAGCGGCCGTTTGTGTTTCCGGGAGTCGAGGGAGATACGTCCATGCCCACACGCAAAGTCACGGTCGCCACGCTGGCCGGGCTGAAGGCCCGGAGCGAAAAGGCGGTGTTCGTCACCGCCTACGATTATCCCACCGCGACGTTCGCCGATCGCGCGGGTGTCGACATGATTCTCGTGGGCGATTCCGCCGCGATGACGATGCTGGGCCTGCCGAGCACGCTGCAAATCGGACTCGACGAAATGCTGGTCTTCATCAAAGCGGTGACGCGCGCCGCAAAGCACGCCTTCGTAGTGGGCGATTTGCCGTTCCTGTCTTACCAGCCGTCCGACGAGACGGCGATCCGCAGTGCCGGTGCCTTCATAGCGGCCGGCTGCGACGCGGTGAAGTGTGAAGGGGGAAGCCGCGTCGCACGCCGTGTCCGCGCGATGGTGGACGCCGGCATCGCGGTGATGGGACACCTGGGGCTCACGCCGCAGAGTATTGGACAGCTCGGTGGCTACCGTGTGCAAGGCAAGTCACTAGCGGCGGCGGAGCGCTTGCTGCACGATGCCGAGGCGCTGGAGCGAGCCGGGGCGTTTGCGGTCTTGTTGGAAGCAGTACCTGCTGAGACGGCTGCGTTTGTGAGAGAACGGGTGAATCTGTTGGTGTACGGCATCGGCGCCGGTCCGCACGTCGATGGGCAGCTCGTCATTTCGCATGACCTGCTGGGCAACTTCGTGGGCGACATCGCGCCGCGGTTTGTGAGGCGGTACGCCGAGGTGGGCGCGCACGTGGAACGCGCGTTCAGCGAATACGCGCGCGACGTCCGTGCCGGCGTTTTCCCCGGTCCGGAGCACTGCTATCAAATCGACGCCGCCGATGAGGCGCTGATTCGCGCCGCCCGGCAAACGCCGGCACCGGCGGTGGGGGCGGGGGCGGCGCCATGACGACGACCGTGGCTCCGCCGGCCGCGCTCCGGCCCCGGCCGCAGGTCTGCCGGGCGTGCGGCACACTACATGAGCCAGCCCCCGTTGCGATCTGCGAGCAGTGCCTCGGCCCGCTCGATCCGGTCGTCGATGCGGCGCGGGTGCTCCCCACGCGCGACGCGATCGCGGCGCGTCCCTGGTCGCTCTGGCGCTACCGCGAATGGCTGCCGTTCGACGGGGAGCCCGTGCTGTCGCTCGATACGGGCGGCACGCCGCTGGTCGAGGCACCACGACTGGCCGCGCGGCTCGGCGTGGCGCGGGTGTGGGTGAAGAACGACGCGGTCTCGCATCCGTCCCTGTCGTTCAAGGACCGGGTTGTGGCGACGGCGATCAATGCGGCCGCGGCGTTCGGGCTCGACACAATCGGCTGTGCTTCGACGGGCAATCTGGCAAACGCCGTTGCCGCGCAGGCGGCGCGCGCCGGGCTCAAGGCCTGGATCTTCATTCCGGAGGATCTCGAGGCTGCGAAGATCATCGGGACCGCGGTATACGGCGCACGCCTGGTGCGAGTGCGGGGCCACTACGACGACGTGAATCGGCTGTGCGCGCAGGTGGCAGACCTGTTCGGTTGGGGCATCGTGAACGTCAACCTGCGCGGCTATTACGGCGAAGGCTCGAAGACGATGGCGTTCGAGATTGCGGAGCAGCTGGGCTGGCGGCTGCCGACCGCGGTCGTTGCGCCGATGGCGGGCGGCTCGCTCGTGACGAAGCTGCGAAAAGGGTTCCGAGAATTCAGCGCTGCCGGGCTCGTGAGCGGCGGCGCGCCACGCATCTTCGGCGCCCAGGCGGCCGGATGCGCGCCGATCGTGCAGCTGGTGCGTGATAATGCCGACGCCGTCACGCCCGTCGTGCCCAAGACGATCGCCCGCTCGATTGCGATCGGAAATCCCGCCGACGGCCTGTTCGCCAAGCGCGCGATTCTCGAATCGGGCGGGTGGGCCGCCGCCGTTGCGGATACGGAGCTCGTGGCCGGCATCCGGCTGCTCGCGGAGGAGGCGGGGATCTTCACCGAGACGGCCGGCGGCGTCACGGTCGCCGCGGCGCTGGCGCTGGCGGCCGAAGGCCGGTTCTTGCCCGATGACGAAGTCGTGTTGTGTATCACGGGGAACGGCCTGAAAACGGTCGATGCCGTGGCGCCAGCAGTGCGCGAGGCACCCGTCATCGCGCCGCGCGTCGCCGAAGTGCGTGCGCTGGTCAAGGCCGCCGAATCATGACCGCGCGCGTTCGTG